>Ga0256831_1001068_pt1 | contig 14437 bp, 15 predicted proteins | sample 132544metaG_FD_189087 | JGI IMG/M metagenome (GOLD analysis project Ga0256831, IMG submission 189087) | Hydrothermal vent microbial communities from Lau Basin, Pacific Ocean - 132-544 | ecosystem: Environmental > Aquatic > Marine > Hydrothermal vents | place: Pacific Ocean: Lau Basin | collected...
TACTTATCCTGTCTGGATTGGGAATGTAGGTCGTTGCCACTTTGATTTTCTTACTTTTTTTTCTTTATCACTATTTATTCTCTTCTTCTGTTACCCTTTTTCTTTAATTTATTACTTTTTATTATTTTGTTTTTTAACCTTTTTTTCTTAAAGTATGAAAAAAATTGAATGATAATTTATAGGCAAATATGCTAAACTTCCAAAAAAATTAAAGGGCATATTTGAAAAAATATATTTTGGGTATGGACAGAGGGATTTTGTTTATGCTATTGGCATCACTCTCTTTTGCTGTGATGGGTGGATTTGCAAAGACGGTGAGTGAGGTATTGCCTCCTGTTGAGGTAACGTTTTTTAGGAATGTTTTTGGGGTGGCTTTGGTGGGATTTGCTATCTATAAATCTCCTCTTAAACAGATAGGGGGAAAGCCTTTATTGCTTCTTTTTCGTGGAACAATGGGTTTTGTAGCTCTTTTGGCATATTTTTATATTATCGCCTATATTCCTCTTGGAGAGGCTGTAACGTACAATAAAACTTCTCCTATTTTCGTGGCGATATTTGCTTATCTTTTTTTAAATGAAAAGTTAGGAAAAGGGGCGATATTAGCAATTATTATTGGATTTGTTGGGATTGTTTTGATTGCACAACCTCAAGGGGGAACATTTGATAAGTATGATATATTGGGGATTTTTTCAGGGGTTGGGGCAGCATTGGCATATACTTCGATTCGTGAGCTTCGAGCCTATTATGATACCCGTGCTATTGTGATGAGTTTTATGGGGGTAGGAACAGTTGCTCCTGTACTGTTGATGCTCTTTTCTCCTTATGTGAACCCTCCTAGTGGTTTAGATTTTATGTTTGCAGAGTTTGTGATGCCTGAGGGGATGATTTGGCTCTATGTAGTGATTATGGGACTCTCTGCAACGGCTTCACAGGTGCTGATGACCAAAGCGTATGAGCTGACTAAGGCGGGAATAGTTGGGACAATATCGTACTCTAATATTGTTTTTGCTCTCATTATTGGTATCGCCTTAGGTGACCCCATACCAAATTTTTGGACATTTTTAGGAATTGCTTTTGTTATCTCTTCTGGTTTATTGGTTGCTTTTTCCAAAGAAAAAGTCTAGTTTTATATATTTTAGATAAAATCATCCACAAAATGAAAAAAATCTAAAACGATTGGAGCGATATTCATGAAGATGAACGGTGCAAGGATGGTTTGTGAGGCACTGATAGCCGAGGGTGTAAAGACCGTATTTGGTTACCCAGGTGGTGCTATCATGAATGTATATGATGAGATTTATAAGCAAGATGGATTTGAACACATCTTAAACAGACATGAACAGGCTTCTGTTCATGCAGCCGATGGTTATGCACGGGCGACAGGTGATGTCGGTGTGGCGATGGTGACAAGTGGACCTGGATTTACCAATGCAGTAACAGGTTTGGCGACAGCATATATGGATTCTATTCCTATGGTTGTTATCTCGGGACAGGTTCCTTTATCGTTGATTGGAACCGATGGTTTTCAGGAGATTGATGCCATAGGAATTTCGAGACCTTGTACCAAACATAACTTTTTGGTACGAGAGCTTAGTGAGCTACCACGGATTATGAAAGAGGCGTTTCATATTGCCAGAACTGGACGACCAGGACCTGTACTTGTTGATGTTCCTAAAGATATCACTGCAGAGATAGGGGAGTTTGTCTATCCTAATTTGGTGGATATTCCTAGCTATAAACCTACTATTAAAGGAAATAAGCGACAGATAGAAAAAGCAGTTGATGCGATTTTAAAGTCTAAAAAACCACTTCTCTATATTGGTGGAGGTGTGGTTCTCTCTAATGCCAGTGATTTGGTGCGTAAGTTGGCTGATATGGGAGGAATTCCTGCTGTTGAGACACTGATGGCAAGAGGTGTTATGGGGGCAAGTAACCCTCTGCTTCAAGGGATGCTTGGTATGCATGGTAACTACTCTTCAAATATGGCAATGAGTGAGACCGACTTGGTTATCGCGTTAGGGTCACGTTTTGATGATAGAGTTACAGGTAAGCTTAGTGAGTTTGCAAAATATGCTGATATTATTCATGTAGATATTGATGCAGCGAACATTGGAAAATTAGTAGATGTAGATTATCCTATTGTTGGTGATGTTTATGGTGTTTTAGAGAAGCTAATTGCAGGGTTAGAGGGTAGAGTTAATCGTGATAAATATAGTGATTGGCGAGAGGTATTAGAGCGATATGATAATCTTCATCCTCAAAGTTTTACGGATTCTGAAAATGTTATTAAGCCTCAATGGGCGATTGAGAGAATCGGCGAACTTTTGGGAGAACAGGCGATTATCACATCTGATGTTGGTCAGCATCAGATGTGGGCAGCACAACATTACCCATTTGATAGACCACGCCAATGGATAAACTCAGGTGGATTGGGGACTATGGGTTTTGGTTTTCCTGCGGCACTTGGTGCGAAAAAAGGTGTTCCTGAAAAAACGGTTATCAATATCACAGGTGATGGTTCAATTCTTATGAATGTTCAAGAGTTGGTCACTGCTTCGGAGTATAAAATTCCTGTTATTAACGTAATTTTGAACAATAACTTTTTGGGAATGGTTCGACAATGGCAGACCTTCTTCTATGAGGCACGATATGCAGAGACCGATTTGAGCTATCAGCCAAACTTTAAATTATTGGCTGAAGCGTGTGGTGGTATTGGATATGATGTTGCTACCAAAGCTGAGTTTGATGAGGCTTTAAAAGATGCGATTGCAAAAGATAGGGTTGCTTTTATTAATGTGGCTGTTAATAGATTTGAAAATGTATTGCCAATGGTTCCAGCAGGTGGAGCGTTGTACAATATGATATTAGATGACCAACAAAAGGAGAAGTAATGGCTGATAAAACAAGAAGAGTAGTATCGGTATTAGTAGAGAATGAGAGTTCAGTACTCTCTCGTGTCTCTGGTCTTTTTGCAGGAAGAGGGTATAATATTGAGACGCTAACTGTAGCGCCATTGCCAAATACCAATCGTTCTCGAATTACCATTGTCACTAAAGGTAGCCAGAGAGTTTTAGAGCAGATAACCAAACAGCTTCATAAGCTTGTACCTGTCTATAAGGTAGTAGAGCATGAAGAGATGGTGGAAAAAGAGATGGTACTTGTTAAGTTTCCAATAGAGGAGAACTTGGCTGATATTCAGGCTCTTTGTAGTGCATATAATGGTGGGATTGTCAATGTGGGTACTGATATTATTATCGGTATGGTTGCTGATGAGCCTTTTAGAATCAAACATTTTATTGAAGCGACACAGCGTTACAGTCCTATTGAGATTGTGCGTGGTGGAGTTGTTGCCATAGAGCGATAGGTAGGGAGATGAAACTGTCTCAAATCTGTCAAGAGATAGAACTTGAATTTTTAGAAGAGGATAGAGAGAAGGATATAGAGATAGAGGGGCTTCACACCTTAAGTGAAGCCACCTCCTCTCAAATCTCTTTTTTTAATGATACAAAATATGCCAATCAACTGGCGACCACCAAAGCAGGAGCTGTTTTTATTGATGAGAAACACGCTCCTCTTCTTCCTAAAACTACCATTGCCCTTATCACTGATGAAGCCTATCTTAAACTGGCTCTTACCTCCAAGTTTTTTGCCCATAAGATAGAGACAAAAGGTGGGCATCCTAGCATGGGTAAGGGGTGTGATATTGATAAGCGTGTGCGTTTTGGTAAAGAGGTGATGCTTGGAGATAATGTAACGATTATGGCAGGGGCATATATCGGGGATAACAGTGTTATAGGCTCAAATACGCTTATCTATCCCAATGTAACCATCTATCATCACAGTAAAATAGGTGAGAACTGTATTTTTCATGCAGGAGTTGTTATTGGTGGAGATGGATATGGTTTTGCTCATACCAAAAGTGGAGAGCATATTAAAATCTATCAAAATGGAAACACGGTCATTGAGGATGATGTAGAGATTGGAGCGAATACCACTATTGATAGAGCAGTGTTTGGAACAACCTATATTCGCAAAGGAACAAAACTTGATAATCTCATTCAGATTGGACACAATTGTGATTTGGGAGAGCATTCTCTTATGGCAGGACAGGCAGGGTTGGCAGGTTCAACCACCACAGGTCAAAATGTGATAATTGGTGGACAGGTGGGAACAGCAGGTCATATTCATATTGGTGCGTTTAGTACCATTGCAGGAAAAAGTGGCATTACAAAGTCTTTAGAGGGTGGGAAAACATACGCAGGATTCCCTGCCATAGAGCATATCTCATGGTTGAAGATACAGGCAAAAATAGCAGGACTTATTAAAAAAAGAGGATAACATTAAAATAAACTTAAGTTATTATACTATATAATCTGCTTAATATTATTAAAGGAATGTTATGTCTGCGACATCAGCAATAGAAGTAAAAAATCAATATAAGATAAAAAAACCTTTACCAACAGGTGTAGAGGTCAAAGTAGACCCTAAAAAACTCATTGTGAGTAAAACTGATATGAAAGGTAAAATTATCTATGCAAACGATTATTTTACTGAAGTATCAGGCTATAAGCAGAGTGAACTTATTCATGCACCACATAGTATCCTAAGACACCCAAGTATGCCAAAAGCTGTTTTTCATCTTATGTGGAAACATCTGCAATCGGGTAGAAATATTATGGCAGTGGTAAAGAATATGACAAAATATGGGAACCACTACTGGGTGACCACCGATTTTGATATTAAGAGAAACTCTATTACAGACAAACCCGAATATTATATCGCTTTTCGACAAGCAGCTCCCCGTCATGTGGTCAATGAGATGGAGAAAATTTATAGTAAACTTTTAGAGATAGAGTATGAGCATGGTATGGAGGCTTCTATTTTATATTTTGAAGCTTTTTTGGAAGAGAAAGGGATGAATTATGACCAGTTTATCGAAGACCTTGCCAAACCAAAAGGTCTCAAAGCCGTTCTTTTTGAGAAGATGAAAAACTTTTTTTCTTAGATTTGAATCTTTTTCCTTTTAACTCTTCTCCTTAATATAGTATAGAGATTAGTATGCTAAAATACACCCAATAAAATATTAAAGGTAAAACATGAGTAAAAGTTGTGAGTTATGTAATTCAGATGCAGGATTAAGTCAATATGAGGTTGCACCAAAGAGTGAGACCATCACCATCTGTGAGACTTGTGCCTCATCCATAGAAAATCCAACAAGTGATGCCAACCATTGGCACTGTTTAAGTGAGAGTATGTGGAGTGAAAACCCTGCTGTTCAAGTGATGGCATACCGTATTTTAACAGAGCTTGGTTCACAAGATTTACTCGACATGATGTATATGGAACCTGATGTTGAAGCGTGGGCAAAAGAGGGTATCAAAGAGGAAGTTGAACCAACAAGAGATGCTAATGGAACAATTTTAAATGAGGGTGACTCTGTATCTATTATCAAAGATTTGGTAGTAAAAGGTGCAGGATTTACAGCAAAACAGGGTACAACGGTTAAAAATATCCGTATGGTAGATGGTGACCCCACTCATATTCAAGGAAAAGTGAATGGCTCAACTATCTTTATTATTAGTGCTTTTTTGAAGAAGTTGTAGGAGATAAAAGTGAGCTTGATGGAGGTAATGATTTTTTGTAGTTTTTAGATATACTTCCACTATTGGCATTTGGATAAAGGATTATAATCTTGACGTTTATAAAAAAACTATTAAAATCATTAAGTCTCTCTTTTTTACCGAAAAAAGTACTACCACCAGAGAGAAAGTTACTTCCAACGACTAAGAGCAGTAAAGCCTATGCCTTAGAGCGTCTAAAAGAGATACATAATTATGACTACAGTACTTTTGTAGCGAACCACTATCGTACTCAAAATCATACTGTTTGGGAGTATAGCAAAGAGAAAAATCTTGTAGATTATCCACTGAACCTTGTGATGAAAAGAGAAAAGGATATTTTGTTAATAAAGTGTAGAAGTAATATTAATGAGATAACCATGTATGACTTTTTGGAACTCGAAGAGATGGGAGCTGAGTTTGTGGCTCAATATGCACTTTTTAAAAACTACAATATCCACTATCTCTATATCTGTTCTGAAGATAGATTTACAAATGAGGCATTGGATTATATCTCTAATAATAATCATATCTCTTATGAGGTTTTGAGGGAGTTTGAGGAGTGATAGACTCATTATCTGTAAACCTGAGTTCGACGGAATATAATATCCACAAAAGCCTAAAAATAGGTAAGATTTTCAAAATCAAATTCGTAGAACTAGCCGTAGCTAATTCAAGAATTTTATTTGGGAAAGATTGCCTATTTTTAGGCTTCCCTTCGGGTTTTATGAGGTTTCCCATATACTTAGACTTTTTTGAATTAACTAGTTAGTCCTGCAAAAATCTGCCGTTGCCTATGAAAAACCTCATAAAATTGTGGATATGATATTCCGTCGAACTCAGGTTGTAAGATATAAAGTATTACTTTAGTATAATCCCACAAACATAAAAAAGGATAAGATATGAGTGCCTTAAAAGATAAGAGAATGACCATAGAAGAGGCAATTGAGCTTATCGACCATGCTGATTTGAAGAGTTTAGGGAGAATGGCAAAGGCTCGTAAAAAAGAGTTCCATCCCAAAGGGGTTACTACTTTTGTGGTAGATAGAAATATTAACTATACCAATATCTGTTGGGTTGATTGTAAGTTTTGTGCCTTCTATACGCATGAGAAAAAAGAGGATGCCTATATTCTTAGTTTTGATGAGATAGACAAAAAGATAGATGAACTCATTGCCATTGGTGGAACGCAGATACTCTTTCAGGGTGGGGTTCATCCAAAGCTTGAAATAGAGTGGTATGAGGATTTGGTAGCCCATATTCATGATAAATATCCGACTATTACAATTCATGGATTCTCTGCAATTGAGATTGATTATATTGCAGGGCGTTCAAAGCTTTCTGTTTCAGAGGTATTGGCACGGCTTAAAGCCAAAGGGTTAAGCTCAATCCCTGGGGCAGGGGCAGAGGTACTCTCCGATAGGGTTCGAGACATTATTGCTCCTAAAAAACTGGGTACGCAGAAGTGGTTAGAGGTGCATCGAGAGGCACATAAGCTTGGAATAAAGTCCACAGCCACCATGATGTATGGAACTGTTGAGACAACGCGTGAGATAGTCGAACACCTCAATCATGTTCGTGAACTTCAAGATGAGACAGGTGGGTTTAGAGCCTTTATTATGTGGTCATACCAAAGCGACCATACACAGCTTAAACGTGAACTACCAACCATATCAAAGAGTACCTCAAATCAGTACCTTCGTTACCTTGCCGTAGCACGTCTATTTTTGGATAATGTTCCTAATATTCAAAGCTCATGGGTTACACAAGGAAGCTATATTGGTCAGATGGCTTTGGAGTATGGAGCAAATGATTTAGGTTCAACCATGATGGAAGAGAATGTGGTCTCTGCTGCTGGGGCATCGAACTCCATGAACCAAGATGAGATGATAGAGCTTATCAAAGACCTTGGAGAGAACCCTGCCAAACGTAACACAGCTTATGAAATTTTAGAGAGGTTTTAAATATACTATGAAAAAAGCGATACTACTAATAATGATACAAGGAGTATTAATGAGTGCGACCCTTAGCCAAATAGAGATAAACAATACAAAAGTCCCAATTATATTTGAAGAGGATAAAAATCTACCGATTATTTCGATGCAACTTATTTTTAAAAATTCAGGATTTTTACAAGATACAAAAGGGGGACTGGTTAAACTAAGCTCTAAGCTGTTGAATGAAGGTACATTAAAAGATGGAAGCACAGGTTTTGCAACAAAATTGGAAAATCGAGCAATATCTCTCTCTTCACGAGCAGGAGCAGAAACCTTAGTGTTAGAGGTTGATGCACTTAAAGAGGAGTTTGGTTATGGTTTAGAGCGTTTAAAAGAGCTTTTAAAAAATCCAAACTATAGTCAAGAGACACTTGATAAGATAAAGGTACAAACGATTGGTTCGATTAAGAGAAAAGAGAGTGATTTTGATTATATCTCATCATTGGAGATGAGAAAAATGATACTTCCCAATACGCCTCTTGCCAAACCGTCATCTGGAACAGTAGAGAGTGTCAAGAGTATAACGCTTGATGATGTAAAAGGGTATATCTCAACACATCTTGGTTTAGGAAACAGCATTGTGGTTATCGGTGGTGATATTAACCAAAGTGATGCCATTAAGCTCTCAAAAGAGATATTGAGCATCTTACCATCTACCAAGACCAAAGAGATAGAGAGTATGAAAGCTTTAGGTAAAAAACAGGTAAAAGAGAAGATAGTCAAAAGTGAACAGGCGTATGTCTATTTTGGCGCTCCTTTTGATGTTACCTATGATAGTAATGAGAGACACCTTGCACAAGTTGCCGATTTTATTTTGGGAAGTGGTGGATTTGGTTCGCGTATGATGGAGGAGATTCGAGTCAAAAAAGGGTTGGCATATTCAGCCTATAGCTCTTTTATTATCAATAGAACACACTCATACTTTTCGGGATATCTACAGACAAAAGTAGAGAGTGGAGAGGATGCAGTTAAGAGCGTCAAAGAGGTGGTAGAGACATTTCTTAAAAAAGGGGTAACAAAAGAGGAGTTAGAGTCAGCCAAACAGTTTATTTTAGGCTCTCAACCACTTAGAAATGAGACCCTATCACAACGTCTATATCGTGGATTTAAAGAGTACTATAACAACCGTCCATTGGGTTCTACTACCAAGGAGCTAAAGCTTTTAGAGGCGATAACGCTTGATGAGATAAACGCGTTTATTAAAAAGCATAACGAGATAGCCAATATCTCATTTTCAGTGGTTACAGGCAAAAAAGAGTTAACAGAGAGAAAAAAGCGTCAACAGAAGAGAAAGCATTAGCTGTAGAGACGAAGTAGAAAGATGAGATTATGGGTTGAGGTTATGAGTTAAAAAACTCATCCACCTCTCCATAAAATCTCTCAAACCCCTGAAATCTATGGTTTCCTTCCTCCTCTAAAATCAGTTTAGAGCCACTATAAAATTTCTCGGCTATACGATAGTCTAAAATCTCATCACCTGTTTGTAAAAAGAGGAAAAATCTTTTTTTGTCTATTTTATCTATTTTAAACCTCTCTAACACCTGCATATACTCTTTTTTCCATACAAACTCCTCTCCATTATCTTTGCTGTTTACTCCTAGATATCGACCTAAGCTCTTATAAGGCTCTACAGAGGGGTTGATGAGTACTGTTTTTAGATGATACTTTTGGGCAAGGTAGGTGGCATAAAATCCTCCTAATGAACTGGCAATGATTGTTTTAATCTTCTCTTTTTTAATAATATTTTCTAAATATTCAATCGCCTCTTGAGGGATAATTGGGTGGTTTGAGATGATAATATTGTCACCATAATGTGTTTTGAGGGTTTGGGCTTTAAATGAGTTGGGGGTTGTTCTAAATCCATGTATATAGAGTATCAATAGATTCCTTCTAATAAAAATTAACAGAATTATATCTAAAAAGAGTTAAATAAGAGTAATATACTCTTATTTAACGAAGGATTACGCTACCTGTTTGTGTTTATTTTCAATTCGTTTGATAATCTCATCTGCAACCAGTTCTTGGATTCCCATATCCAAGTGGCTGAAGAATCCTACACAAGAGCAGTTCATTTCACCCAGTACAAAAGTATCATTTCCATCTTCATCGGTATCTAGCATAAAGTCACCAGTCCAGATAAGTGGGGTATTTTTGATTTTTCCTAGTTTGTCTGAAATCATTGGAATAGAGTCTACAAATTTATTAACCAGTTCAGGGTACTCCTCTGGTTTGTAGTAGGTATATTCAGCACCTGAAGCAATGGTAGCAGAGAAGGCATCTTTCTCTTGTACTGGTTTTTTATGAACAGCAAAGATAGGTTTGTCTGCCACCATCAAGATACGAATTTCACCCTCTACAATTCGTGGCATAAATCGCATATCAACAAGCATTCCATTATCACCCTCGATGTAGCGTTTACAGAACTTCATAAACTTACCAAGAGAGGTATACTCCACATGATTATCAACTGCCTCTGTACACTTAATAACGGTATCCATAGGAAGCGTATCTCCTGCTTCATACTCTCCAATTTTTGTATCTACAATCTCAACCCTCCATATCCCATCACCTGTTGAACCACGATTCTGTTTGAGGACACGTGTTCCGTATGAGATACTTTTTGGAAAAGTTTTTTTGAACTCCTCATAAGTATAATAGGCATAGGTATCATCTGTAACCAAGTCAGTATCAGCCAGTTTTGCTAAAGCATCTTTTGCACCAAAACGCATCATGGTATTTGGGTGGGTTAATATGATTACATCACTATCATGAAGTTGTCGCAACATCTCAAAAAGTTTCGCCTCACCATTAGGAAGATTCCCTGGGTTAATTCTGGATACTACAGCATCAGCTTTTTTTAAAATATAGTCAAACAGTTCATGAAACCACTCATCACGATAATAAATTATCTCAGAGGTATAACCCTTTTCTGTAATGGCATTAACAATAGGCATGGTATCCCGTCTATGCCCGTCAATCCATTTATCTGCTCCACCCTCTGCCTCCAGTACTATCACGTGTTTTTTCATTGAAGTTTCCTTTGTTTTAAATTTCAAAAATATAATATCAAAAGAAAATGTAAGGAGAATGTAATGAGATTTTTTATTTTATTTTTTCAGAATAAAGAGCTAAATCGACCCAAAGATAAAAGTCGCTTCTGTTCCAAATCCTATCCCTCTACTGTAGATTTTTATCTCTCCATTAATAAGCTTTGCTACTTTTTGGCTAAGTGCTAACCCTAAGCCTGTACTGTGTTTCATCTCGGTACTGTGTGCTTGGTAAAATTCGCAAAAGAGAGATTTCTGTTTCTCCTTTTCTATGCCTACTCCTGTATCTATTACTTTAAAGATAAACCTTCCCTCTTGCTCTTTTAGATAAATCTCTATAGTTCCTGTTTGGGTAAATTTGATGGCATTAGAGAGGAGATTTATAATAACCTGTTTAAAGAGATTTATATCGGTATTAATTGATACATTTTTATGGGTAATGGATTTTTTTAGCAGTAGCTCTTTCTCATCAATTAAAGGTTCTACAATCTCTATCATCTCCTCTATTACTCTGTCTATCTCTATGTTTGTTTTCGTAACACTCATACTGTTTGATTCAAGTTTAGAGAGTTGAAGCAGACTATTTATCATACCCAAAAGATGTTCAGATGAGTTTTCAATTCGCCCCAACATATCCACCTCTTCATCTCCTATCTTAGGACTTACCATAAGATGTTGGGTTAGGTTCAAAATCGAGCCTAGAGGGGTACGCAACTCGTGTGACATGGTGGAGAGAAAGGTTCTCTTTAGTGCCAATACCTCTTGGGTATGCTCCAAAATCTCCATCTGCTTATGGGATAGAACCCAAACAATAAAAAGTAGAAGAAGCAAGGAGAGAATAAACGCAAAGAGTAAAATATGCTCTATCTCTTTGATACTCTCCAACGCATACTCTTTCTCATATGCCAAGGAGAGTCTCCAATCTTTTAGTTTGCCATTTAATAGGGTATGCACCACAATACTCTCTTTAAGGTTGGGCGTTAAAAACATATTTTGATTAAAAGGTGGGGTTAACCATAGGTTTTGATAGGGATTGTCCATAGATAGCTCTATTAGGTTTGCAAAGGGGTAGAGCAGACGTAAAAATCCTATCCTCTTTTTTCTGTCAAATGAGGCGTAAACAGTAATTTTAAACTCTAAAAAATCTTTGCTATTATATGCCTGTTTGGATGAAGCGATAGGAGAATGGTTATTAAGTGCCTCCAAAACAATATTTTGAGATAGGTCTTTGGCTTTTTTCTCTAGTAGTACTGTAATTCGTTTATCTACATCATTGACCAAAATATCATCCATCACCTCTAGTTTAGATAAAAACTCCAACTCTTTTTCTAAATGGTGCATATGCGAGGTGAGTAGTTTACTGTTTATATCAAGCTGGTAGGTCAAGTTTTTACGCTCTTTCTCTAACAGTATTTTAGATTCAAATTTCCAAATATAGAGTAGCGTCATGAGCTGAATAAGCATAATAAAGAGCAACATAGAGAGCAGTATTTTATAGGTGTCAGAGAGTTTTTTCCATAAAGTAATCATCTTATGTCCCACACTCCACTCTATAGAGTATGGTCACCTCTTGGTCTATACTAGAGTTAAAATCACTGTATCCTATGGTGGGGTGTATGGTGTCAAGATATAAAAATAGCATTTTGGTGGAGCTTATGATTTTGGGAGGGTGTTTTCCTTGATAGTAGGCTTTTCGCCAATAACGCTCCAGACTTTTCTCTTGTTTTTCTAAAATATTTTTTTCAAAACATTGACGCATGGGATGGTTGGCTTTGTGGTTCATAACTAGTAGTTTTTGCTCTTTGATAAAGCGTTTTTTTGCCAAGAAAATGGCTTTAATCTCTAGGCGTGTCAAGTTGCTTTCGGGAAAATTTTTATCGCCAATAACAACCAACTCAACAGAGTAGAGTTCAATAATTAATAGGGAGAGTATCAATAACACTTTTATCATTAAAATAGCACCGATAGAGAGTAGACAAAACGATTTAATGGTAGTTTTGAGTGTTGGATATATTCCCCTTTTAGTGCAATATTTGGGGTAGGTCGATAGAGGTATCCTAGCAGATAGATTTGCTCTTTTATCTCTTCTATGTTGTTACTGTAGCTTTCAAAACGTACAACGATATCTTGTGTATCTTTAATGTGCCATGTAGATTGAACATACCCACTGTATACTTTATCTTTTTTTTTATCTAAATTTTTACCAAAAAGTTCACCTTGTAGATAGAGTAGCTCTCCATCATACTCTGAACCTATGCCCATATAGTTGGACTTTATATCAGAAGGAGTGCTGTACTCTCCGAGTGAAAAACGCCAAGAGAGTTCATCTTTGGTTTTATAATATGCCAAACCTAAATGGTTGTCTATCTCTTCAACATCATCTTGATGTGCGATATCTTGATTGTCTTGAAATGTGACAGAAAAATAGTTCTCTTCGTTAAGATTTTGTCGATAGAGTACCCCTGTGGTTGCCTTGGGAAAAAGCTCTTTCATCATATAGGGTTGGGTAGTGGTATCTTGAAGTATCGCAATGGGGGCTTGATTCCAATAGCCAATATCTGAGTTAAATCGTCCTATCTGAATGCTCTGTGTATCGCTTAAAGTATACCCTAGCTGTAGACGTTCTATATTTAAATCCACATCAGAGCTGTTATTGCTTTTCCCATCTAATGAGATATGAGACAGCTCTATCTCACCTAGCAAATCAATACGATTGCTGTTGGCAGAAAAGAGCATGGCAATATCATTAAACAGAAATGCCTCCTCTCTTTTTTCATTTTCTCTTTTTTCATCATAGCTTATATCAAGATAGCCACCGATATTTAAAGAGCTGTTTGGCACATCCCACCCATAACCACTCTCCTCATTGGCATAAAGAGATAAGAGGGTTATTAGCATAGCATAGTATATTTTTTTGACCATAAATTCTCCTTATTATTTAAAATTATAACCTCTTAATTTTTCTTTTTGGATAATTTACGCTTTTTTTGTATAATGTGTTAAAAGAATCGAATATAAGGATAACCTGTGCAAGAGGCAAAAGCCCTTTTTCAAAAACTTAAAATTGTCTCATTGTTAGATTTGGCGTTGATTTTTCCCTCCTCATATAACAATACTACACTCTCTCATAGTATCACTAAAGGGGAGAGTCATGTTTTTGATGCAATTGTAAAAGAGGTCTCTAGTTTTAATGGAAAACTGCGTGTTGTGTTTGATATTCCTGACCTCAATATCTCTCTAAACTCCATGTTTTTTCGTGTGACTCCCTATCACTATAAACTTTTTACCGTCGGTACTAGACACTATATTCAAGGACGGGTAGATGAGTATCGGGGTGAGTTACAGATGAACCAACCCAAATCACTTAAACGGGTAGGGGATATTGTCCCAAAATACTCCACAGCGATTAAAGAGAGCAGTATGAGGTCGCTTATTGAGCATTATATCTCTGAACAGATGCTCTATGCCGAGGGGTTAGAGAGTCGTGAGGTGGCTGTGATTATGGGGCTTCATTATCCTAAAACTATCGAGCAGGTTAACAGTCCTGATAGCGAGGCTTTGAAGTTTATTGAGGCGTTTAATCATATGAAAAAGCTCAAAGGAAAACGGGCTGATTTTCCTGCATTGATGAGTTTGATGGGGGATATCAACCCTTTTGTCAAAAATCTTCCTTTTGTTTTGACCAATGAGCAGTTGATGGTGATTGATGAGGTTCAAGCAGATTTAAAACGAAGCGATAGAGCCTCTAAACGATTGATTATTGGGGATGTGGGGT
>Ga0256831_1001069_pt1 | contig 14437 bp, 9 predicted proteins | sample 132544metaG_FD_189087 | JGI IMG/M metagenome (GOLD analysis project Ga0256831, IMG submission 189087) | Hydrothermal vent microbial communities from Lau Basin, Pacific Ocean - 132-544 | ecosystem: Environmental > Aquatic > Marine > Hydrothermal vents | place: Pacific Ocean: Lau Basin | collected...
AAGATTGGTTAAATAGTGGTGTTCACGTTACCAAGTAAACACCTCAAAGTTGGGACACTTTTCTCGTTGAAAGTAGCCGGAAACAATACCTCTATGTTATCATAGTAGCAAGCCATTGGCTTTGTACTGTAATTTAATTTAACCAATTTTTTGAAGATATCATATTACTTCTCCTATTCCTATTTCTATTCCTATTCCTTTTCTTCGCCATATGTTTAAAAACATCTTATCCCACCTTACCAACTCCGCTCACAGTTTGCAACTGTGAGCCAAATGTCTAATCTGTGCAACCTTTACCCCGACACAAATTGTCACATTAATTTTACAAGCCATAAAAGTTCCTCAACTTCTTTAATACTGTCACTGATTTGGCAAACATTAAAGTTGTACTTTTGAGCCTTAAAATAATTTCATAACCCATCACAATGAAAATAATTAAATCCCTTTTTGCAACCACACTTTTACTAATCTTATTTAACGGTTGTAACACCGATGTAAATATTTACAGCGATTACAAGGACATCACCATTGTTTACGGGGTAATCGACAAATCGGATGACACTCTGTGGGTAAAGGTTACCAAAGCCTTTTTAGGCTCGGGCAACGCATTGGAATTTGCTCAAAATCCCGACTCCAGCAACTACCCTTACAAGCTTGATGTTGAGCTTACCGGCATTAAAAACGGTTCCGAAATTCAAAAGTTTGTATTCGATACAATCACCGTTCACAACAAACAGGCCGGCGACTCCGTATTTTATTATCCCAACCAACTTATGTACTATGCTGTTCGCACGGCGGCATTAAACAACCAGGCGGTTTATCACCTCTCTGTTAAAAAAAATAACGGAACCATCGAAGCCGAAACATCAGTTATACCTGATTTCCCCATTACCTATCCCGTATCGCGAATTAATTTTAACTACGACAAAGAAATTGAATGGAAGTCGGCACCCAACGGTAAACGTTACGAAATCAACCTCTCTTTCCATTACCGCGAACTTTGGCCGAACAGTACTGACACCCTGCAAAAAACCGTGTCGTGGTCGTTGGGTGTTAAAAAATCTGTTAACACCGAAGGAACCGAAACCATGTCGATACCCTATACCGGAATCCAGTTTTACAATATTTTAAACAACACACTGCAAAAAGACCCCAATGTAAAACGCTGGGCCGGTAATGTTGATGTTTACATCGCCTGCGCATCACAAGATTTTGACACCTATTATGAGGTAAACAACACTTCAGGTGGAATTTTAGAAGAGGCTCCACAGTTTTCAAACATCAAAGGCGACAATGCGTTGGGGCTGTTTGCATCGCGCCACTCGGTAACAAAAACGGTAAAACTCTCGGTTGCCACCGAACTTACACTGGTTCAGGATTACGATTTAGGGTTTATTGTAAGCAAGTAACAAGAAACAAGTCCCGATGGCTTTCGGGAAGAAACAATAGAAAAGACCAATAACCTATTTTAATAAATTCCGGGACGCATCAAAACAAAAACAATCCGGTTGCAAATACTTAAATCTAAAATAGTTAGATATAAACTAAAATTAAATTGCTAAAAACCTTATCTTTGTACAAATTTTAGTCAAAATATTTAACCTGTTTTTCTATGAAGCATTTTAAACGATCTTTAAGATTCGCAAGCTTTATTTTTGCAATCTTACTCATTTCCGTTTCCTGTAAGGAAGATAAAAAAGTTGCTCCCACTCCCCCTGAGATTCCTGTGGTGGACGTGATTCAAAAAGATGTTCCCATTTACGAATCTTTTGTGGGACAGGTTTACGGACAACGTGATATTCCCATCCGTGCCCGGGTAAGTGGATTTCTTGAAGGCATCCATTTTTCGGAAGGCACCCGTGTAAAAAAAGGTGAATTATTGTACACCATCGACCCACAACCGTTTCAGGCTAAGGTTGCGGTGGCAGAAAGCCAGTTAGCCGAAGCACAAACAGCCATGGTGAAAGCAAAAAATGATTTGGATCGCATTGAACCCTTGGCCAAAATAAATGCCGTCAGTAAAAGTGATCTGGATGCTGCCAAAGCTGAATACGAAGCTGCTGTTGCTTATGTTGAAGCTTCTAAATCGAGCGTACGACTTGCAAAAATTGAACTTGGCTATTGTCGTATTCTGGCACCTACTAATGGTGTTATTGGAAAAACACAAGCCAAAGTTGGTGAGTTCGTGGGGCAAAATCCTAATCCGGTTATTTTAAATACTGTTTCTCTGCTTGACTCTGTATTAGTAGATTTTTATTTGACGGAGGCTGACTTTTTAGGTTTGGCAAGAGAATTTATTAAAAATCAGCAGACCGTAACAAAAAAGAGAGAAAATGGTAATCAATCACAAGTCAGCCTGATTCTTGCTGATGGTTCCACCTTTAAATATAAAGGATATGTAAAATTTGTTGACCGTAATATTGATCCTTCAACGGGAACCTTGTTGGTTCAAACTGTTTTTCCAAATCCTGAAGGATTGTTAAAACCGGGTTTGTACGCCAAGGTTGAAGTTAATATGGATGTTATTAAAGATGCCATTGTTATTCCACAACGTTGTATTATGGAGATGCAGGGACAGTTTTCGGTTTTTGTGGTTTCCGACAGTAACACGGTTAACAAAGTTGAAATAACACCAGGTTATAAAACAGGTAATATGCAGATTATTAAAAAAGGTCTTAAACCCGGTGATAAAATTGTAATTGATGCGCTTCAAAAAGTACAATCCGGCCTTAAAATTAAGCCGACTGCTGCAAAATTTGAAGCCATTTATCAATCTGCTAAAAACTAACGGTTATGGCTGAAAATAAAGGTAACTTTTTTGTCCACCGACCAATCGTTGCAATGGTAATAGCCATTGTGATTGTAATTGTGGGTGTTGTTTCAATGATCGGCTTGCCCATCGAACAATATCCAAGCCTCACTCCCCCCATTGTGCGCGTAAGCGCCACTTATACGGGAGCCAATGCCCTTAACGTTGAAGAATCGGTAGCCACCCCGCTGGAACAGGAAATCAATGGTGTTGATAACATGATTTACATGAAATCGACCAACGCCAACGATGGAACCATGTCGCTTGAAATTTCGTTTGAAGTGGGTACCGACCCTGATATGAATACCGTTTTGGTTCAAAACAGGGTCTCCTCTGCCAACGCCAAATTACCGGAACCGGTAAAACGGCTGGGTGTTAAAACACAAAAAACACTTCCCAATATTATAATGCTGGTTACGCTAACTTCTGATGGAAGGTACGACCAGGATTTTTTGGGAAACTATGCACTCATTAATATAAAAGACCAACTTGCCCGAACCAAAGGGGTAGGCCGTGTGGATGTTTTGGGTGCTTCCGACTATTCCATGCGTATTTGGGTTAAACCCGACCGCCTGGCAAAAATGGGTATCACCGTCAGCGAAATTATCAATGCCATCAACGAACAAAACGCAGTTGTTCCCGGCGGTAAGTTTGGCGCCGAACCGGCACCTCCCGGAACAGACTTTACCTATACGGTAAGGATGCCGGAACGTTTTAACTCACCGGAAGCGTTTGGCGAAATCGTAGTTCGCACCTTACCTAATGGATCACAGGTTAAGCTAAAAGATATTGCCGACATTAAGCTTGGTGTGGAAATGTATGTTGCTAAAACCCGACTGAACAAAAAAACGGCTTCTATTGTTGCCGTTTACCAGGCTCCCGGTTCTAATGCCGTTGAACTTTCACAAAATATAAGAAAAGAGATGGAGCAGTTGGCAAAACGTTTTCCTGAAGGCATCAAATGGGATGTTTCCATGGACACTACTTATGCCATTACCGCCGGTATTAAGGATATTGTTATTACTTTGATTGAAGCGCTTATTCTTGTAATTCTGGTGGTATTTATATTTATCCAGGACTGGCGCGCCACGCTGATTCCTGTTATCGCCATCCCTGTTTCATTAATAGGTGCATTTATTTTCTTTCCTATGCTTGGTTTCACTATCAACGTGCTTTCGTTGCTGGGACTTGTGCTGGCCATTGGTATCGTAGTTGACGATGCTATTGTGGTAGTAGAAGCGGTGCAGGTAAATATCGAAAAAGGAATGTCATCAAAACAGGCTACCATTGCTGCTATGAAAGCGGTAACAGCTCCTGTTATAGCTACCACGCTGGTACTTGTCGCCGTGTTTATTCCTGTGGCAGGTATGGCAGGCATTACCGGACGCCTTTATCAGCAGTTTGCCATTACCATCGTAGTTTCCGTGCTGGTTTCATCGCTTAACGCTCTTACATTAAGCCCTGCACTCTCCTCGCTTCTGCTTAAGAAACCGCAAACGTATAAAGGGCCTTTGGGATGGTTCTTTGGTAAGTTCAATAAGTGGATGGACAAAACAACCGGCTCATATATGAAGTTTACCAATTCGGTTACCAATAAAATTAAACGTGGAATTATTTTTATTGTAATCATTACGGTGGGAGTTGTTTTGGTGGGAAAACTTGTTCCGGGAGGATTTATTCCGGAGGAAGATATGGGTTACTTCTTTGTAAACCTACAGTTGCCTGATGCTGCATCATTGCAACGGTCGGATGCTGTTGCAAAACAAATTGAAGATATTTTATTGAAACACAAAGAAATAAGTTTTGTAACCACTGCGACCGGATACTCCATGTTGTCAGGAGCCATGTCAACAAATACAGGATTCCTGTTTGTAAGTTTAAAACCCTGGGATGAACGCGATTTGACAGTTAAAGAAATTATTGCAAAGGTCAACAAAGAGTTGCAGCAAATAACGGCAGCCCAGGTTTTCGCTTTTGGCCCGCCGGCTATTCCCGGATTAGGTAACGGTTCAGGATTTAGCATCATGCTACAGGATTTGGGTGGCAACACACCTGATTATCTGGCATCCCACACAGCTAAGTTTATTAAAGCTGCCAATGCCCGTCCGGAAATTGCCAGAGCATTTACCACATTCCAAGCCAACGTGCCCCAACGGTACATGGATATCGACCGTGAAAAAGCTCTGAAAATGGGTATTAACCTCAATGAGTTGTATAAAACAGTAGGCGCTTTCATGGGTGGTTCTTACGTAAATGATTTTACCCGTTTTGGAAGACTATACAAAACCTATATCCAGGCTGAGAACCAATACCGTATGAGCGAAAAAGATATCAACAACTTCTTTATAAAAAATAAAGATGGTGACATGGTTCCTTTGTCAACACTGGTAACCATTCGCGATATTTCGGGGCCTGAATACACCAATCGTTTCAACCTTTTCAGGGCGGTGGAGGTTACAGGTACTCCGGCACAGGGGCATACTTCTGCCGAGGCCATGCAGGCGCTGCGTGAAGTGGCAGCCGATGTACTTCCTAAAGACATGACCTATTCGTGGAATGCCATGTCGTTTGAAGAGGATAGGGCATCGGGATCGTTGGGTGCAATCTTAACATTTTCACTGATATTTGTATTCTTAATCCTTGCGGCACAGTATGAATCATGGTCACTGCCTCTGGCAATATTATTGGGTACACCCTTTGCTATTTTCGGTTCGTTGCTGTTCCTGTATCTCGGAAGGTTAATCAGTCCCACTTTTGAGAACAACATTTTTGCACAGGTCTCTTTTGTGATGTTAATTGGAATGGCAGCCAAAAATGCCATCCTGATTGTTGAGTTTGCCAACGATGAATTTAAAAAAGGCCTTAGCCTGTTTGACGCAGCCATTAAAGCTGCCAAATCACGATTTAGACCTATTTTAATGACAGCCTTTTCATTTATTCTCGGAGTATTTCCATTGGTAATTGCCAGCGGAGCAGGTGCCGAAGCTCGTAAAGTAATGGGTATGGCTTTACTTGGAGGAATGACTGTTGCAACCTTTTTGGGAGTCTTTCTTTATCCCATGCTTTTTGTAGCCATAGGAAAGCTATTTGGTTATGAAAAAAAACGGGATAAACTTGCTGAAGAAGATGCTGAACAAAATACTTCCATCGAAGCATAAATCATATTTAATACTTGTGGTTTAATTAAAAAGATGAAAAACATATACAATATGAAAAATCTATATATAATTCTTTTATCTGCCATTGTAATCTATTTTTCAGGCTGTGCTGCCGGTCCGGATTTTGAGCGCCCCCAATATACAGGTGCCAACGAATTTAGATTTGACACCATAAACAATGCTTCTGACACACTGGTTAATCTTAAATGGTGGGATTTATTTAATGACCCCATACTTGACACACTTATTAAACAATCGCTGGCCAACAACAAAGATGTAATGATAGCCGCTGCCAGAATTGAAGCCGCCCGCGCCAATCTGGGCATGACCAAAGCCGAGCAATGGCCCTCATTGGGATACAATGCCAATGCCGGTAGTGGTAATTTTGGTGCAGGGTTTTGGTTTAACAACAACTCGTCAAGTTTTAATGCTTACCCCGAAATGTACTGGGAAATAGGCTTCTGGGGCAAGTATCGTAGAATGAACGAGTCGGCACGAGCCTCTTTGTTGGCTTCCGAATATGGTATGCGTACGGTTCAAATAGGCCTGATTTCAGCGGTTGCGTCCACCTACTTTTCACTGCTGGAGTATCAAAAAAAACTGGAAATAGCACAGCAAACCTATGCATCACGCGACAGCGGCATGGCCATTATAAAAGCCCGATTCGATTACGGTATTGTTGCCGAAATAGACTACAACCAGTCGCAAATACAAACAGCCATTTCAGCAGCTGCCATTCCCTTATACGAAAGGGCTGTTGCACAAACTGAAAACGCCCTGAGCATTTTACTGGGCAACAAACCTGACATAATAGTTACCGGGAAAGCACTTATTGATCAGGAATTACCGGGTGATATACCAAGCGGACTACCATCACAACTACTGAGGCGCCGTCCTGATGTACTACAGGCCGAAGCATTGTATGAGGCACAAAATGCTAAAATAGGTGTGGCACAAGCCTTGCGCTGGCCATCGTTTAACATCACAGGGTTATTGGGATATGCCACCAACGACCTGCTTGCTTTTAATGCCGGAGGACTTGCCTGGGCTGCTGCCGGAAGTTTAACAGGTCCCCTTTTTCAGTTTGGAAAAAATAAACGCCGCGTTGAAATTGAGCGTCACAATACCGAAGCTGCCCTGCTTGAATACCAAAATGTAACGCTAAAAGCATTTAAGGAGGTTGAGGATGCACTCATCGCTGTTAAAACCTATAAAAAACAGCTTGAGGCTGCCAAAATCAGAAACGATGCTGCCATCAACGCACAAATGCTTTCAGCCGAAAGGTACGACAAAGGCCAAACCAGCTACCTCGAAGTGCTGGAAAGCGAAAGGCAAGCCTTTGATGCACAACTTGCCTACACTCAAACACGCAAGGAGTTGCTAGATGCTTACATAGCCCTCTACAAAGCACTTGGAGGAGGATGGATTTCGCCTGAAGAAGAACAAAATAAAAAGTAAAAAAGATTTGTCAATTCAAATATAGTTGCTATTTTTGCAGCCCAAAAACGAAAACAAAGTAGAAAGATATGTATTTAAGCACCGAAAAGAAAACCGAGATTTTCACAAAATACGGTAACGACGAACACGATACAGGTTCGGCAGAAGGCCAAATCGCTCTGTTCACCTTCCGTATTAAACACCTTACCGAACACATGAAGGAAAACAAAAAAGATTTGTTTACCCAGCGTTCGCTCATCAGATTAGTAGGTAAAAGAAGAAAATTACTCGATTATTTAAAAGCTAAAGACATCGAGAGATATCGTGCCATTATCAAAGAGCTTGGACTACGTAAATAGTCATGGCGCTAACCTTATGCAAAAAAAGGCAATTATTACGATTGCCTTTTTTTGTGTTTATGTAAACACCCGAATTATTAATTTCTTATAACACAATATGTCATACAATTTGATTACACAATCGTTTGATTTACCGGATGGTAGAACCGTTACCATCGAAACCGGTAAGCTCGCCAAACAAGCCGACGGATCCGTCGTTATTAAAATGGGCGACACCATGTTGCTCGCAACTGTTGTTTCTGCTCAGGAAGCCAGAGAAGATGTGGACTTCATGCCACTCTCAGTAGATTACAAAGAAAAATATGCTGCCACAGGTAAATTTCCCGGTGGCTTTTTTAAACGTGAAGGAAGGCCTTCGGAATATGAAATCCTGATTTCAAGGTTGGTTGACCGCGCCCTGCGTCCGCTCTTCCCCGAAGATTATCATGCCGAAACCCAGGTATTAATTACCCTAATTTCAGCCGGTAACGATGTGTTACCCGATGCCCTTGCCGCCCTCGCCGCCTCCTCAGCATTGGCCGTTTCGGACATCCCCATAAAAGAAGCTATCTCAGAAGTACGCGTTGCCAGAGTAAATGGTGAATTTGTTATTAACCCCAGCCAAACTGCCCTGGAAGAGGCTGACCTTGAGCTGATGGTTGCCGCTACCCTCGACAACATAATGATGGTTGAAGGCGAAATGAAAGAGGTTTCGGAAGCCGTTATGCTGGAAGCCCTTAAAGTTGCTCACGAAGCCATTAAAGTTCAGTGCCAGGCACAAATCGATCTTGCTGCAAAAGTTGAAAAAGCCAATCCAAAACGCGAATATTGTCACGAAACAAATGATGAGGAACTAAAAAAAGCTGTTCACGAAAACACTTACGACCAGTGCTATCAGTTAGCCTTACAAGGAAACCCTGACAAACATGCCCGCACCGATGGCTTTAAAGCCATCCGCGAAGCCTATTTGGAAACCTTCTCCGAAGAGGAGCGTACCGAAAAAGAAAAACTTGTTAAACGCTACTTCCACGATGTGGAAAAAGAAGCTGTTCGCAACGCTATCCTCAACGAAAAAATCAGACTTGACGGCAGAAAACTTGATCAGGTTCGCCCCATATGGAGTGAAGTTGACTATCTGCCATCGGCACACGGCTCAGCTATTTTTACAAGAGGTGAAACCCAGTCGCTGGTTACCGTTACGCTTGGAAGCAAAATGGACGAGCAAATGATTGACGGTGCCGTTATCGACGGTTACAATAAATTTTTATTGCACTACAACTTCCCTCCCTTCTCCACCGGTGAAGCCCGTCCAATTAGAGGTGTAGGCCGTCGCGAAGTGGGACACGGAAACCTTGCCATGCGTGCTTTAAAACAGGTTCTTCCGGGTGAAGAAGAAAATCCTTATACTATCCGTATCGTTTCCGATATTTTGGAATCCAACGGCTCATCGTCCATGGCAACTGTTTGTGGCGGAACCCTTGCGCTGATGGATGCCGGGGTAAAAATTACCAAACCTGTTTCAGGTATCGCCATGGGATTAATTACCGACGGTGAAAGATTTGCCGTACTTTCCGATATCCTTGGTGATGAAGACCACCTCGGCGACATGGACTTTAAAGTTACCGGAACTGTTGACGGCATTACTGCCTGCCAGATGGACATTAAAGTAGATGGTTTAAGATACGAAATCCTGGAGCAGGCACTTGAGCAGGCTCGTCAGGGACGGATGCACATTTTAGGCGAAATGGCCAAAACCATTACCGAGCCTCGTGCCGATTACAAAGACAATGTTCCAAGGATTGAAAAGATGATGGTTGACAAAGAATATATCGGCGCCATTATCGGCCCCGGTGGAAAAGTCATCCAGGAGATGCAAAAAGAAACCGGTACTGTTATTACCATTCAGGAAGAAGGAAACTTTGGCGTTATTGATATTGTTTCAAGCGACAAACAGTCCATCGAAGCTGCCAAAGCACGTATCAAAGCCATTGTTGCTGTCCCCGAAGTAGGCGAAGTATATTTGGGAACCGTTAAAAACATTGTTGCTTTTGGTGCTTTTGTTGAAATCCTTCCCGGAAAAGATGCCCTGTTACACATTTCGGAAATCGACTGGAAACGCATTGATAAAGTGGAAGATGTGTTAAAGGTTGGCGATAAGATTAAAGTAAAACTGATTGGCGTTGACCCCAAAACAGGAAAGCTCAAACTTTCGCGCAAGGTGTTAATTCCACGTCCTGAAAGAAAACAATAACAAACAGACCTATTGGCCACTTAAACCCATTGAATGAGACAACTTAAAATCACCAAACAGGTTACCAACCGTGAAAATGCATCGCTTGATAAGTATTTGCATGACATTGGAAAGGTAAGCCTGATAACAGCAGAAGAAGAAGTAGAACTTGCCAGAAGAATTAAGCAGGGCGACAAAGTGGCATTGGAAAAGCTTACCAACGCCAACCTTCGCTTTGTAGTTTCGGTATCAAAACAGTACCAAAATCAGGGACTGGGGCTTACCGACCTTATCAACGAAGGCAATCTGGGACTTATTAAGGCGGCACAACGCTTTGATGAAACCCGTGGTTTTAAATTTATTTCGTATGCTGTATGGTGGATTCGTCAGTCTATTCTTCAGGCGTTGGCCGAGCAATCGCGCATTGTAAGGCTTCCGCTCAACAAAATAGGCTCTATCAACAAGATAAATAAGGCGGCTGCACGGCTTGAGCAAATTCACGAACGTAAGGCACATGTTTCGGAAATTGCCGCGGAGCTGGAGATGTCGGAACAGTCGATTAAGGACAGCATGCGAAACGCCGGGAGGCATGTTTCGATGGACGCCCCTCTGTTGCAGGACGAAGACAATAACATGTACGATGTTATTAGAAGTGATGAGAATACTACCCCCGAAACACAGCTTCTTTACGAATCGCTGCAAAAGGAAATAGACAGAGCCATCTCAACCCTTTCGGAAAGAGAAGCGGCTGTTATCCGGCTCTATTTCGGGCTAAAAGGAAAACATCCCATGACTTTAGAGGAAATTAGCGAAGAATTTGATTTAACACGCGAAAGGGTTCGGCAAATAAAAGAAAAGGCCATTAGGCGGTTGAAACAAACTTCGAGAAGTAAAATCCTGAAATCCTATTTGGGGTAAACATTTGTCAGAAAATATTTCTACTGTTTTTTTTAAATTTAGAAACATTTAAGGATAGCTTCCGTTAAAGAAGAACCTTTAAAACAAAAAAAAGCAAAATGAGGCAACTTAAAATTACAAAACAAGTTACCAACAGAGAAACAGCTTCTCTTGATAAATATTTGCACGACATTGGTAAAGAAAACCTTATCACTGCTGACGAAGAGGTTGAACTTGCCAGAAGAATAAAACAGGGTGATAAAATTGCTTTGGAAAAACTTACCAAAGCAAACCTGCGTTTTGTTGTTTCGGTGGCCAAGCAATATCAAAATCAGGGTTTGAGTCTTCCCGACCTCATCAACGAGGGAAATCTGGGACTGATAAAAGCTGCCCAACGTTTTGACGAAACCCGCGGATTTAAGTTTATTTCTTATGCTGTTTGGTGGATTCGCCAGTCGATTTTGCAGGCGCTGGCCGAACAGGCACGTATCGTACGTTTGCCCATGAACAAAATTGGTATGGCCACTAAGATTAATAAGGCCATTGCCCATCTTGAACAGGAATTTGAGCGCGCACCTTCCGTTGCCGAAATTGCCGAATACACCAAGTTGCCTGTTTCCGACATTAAAGAGTCGAGAAAAAACAGCAGCAAACATACTTCATTGGATGCTCCTTTGCTTCAGGACGAAGACAGCACCATGATTGACGTTATTAAAAGTGAAGATTCCACAACACCGGAAACAGGATTGCTTTACGAATCACTCCGCAAAGAGATTGACCGTGCCATTTCAACCCTGTCGGAAAAAGAGCAGGACGTTATTAAAGATTATTTCGGGTTAAACGGCAAACATCCTATGACACTGGAAGAAATAGGCGAAAAATTTGACCTGACGCGTGAGAGAGTACGTCAAATTAAAGAAAAGGCTATCCGAAGGCTTAAACAAACCTCTCGAAGCAAAATTTTAAAATCCTATCTTGGATAATAAAAAAGCTGCCGGCATACCGGCAGCTTTTTTATTCTCAGTCAAAATTTTTAACATCATAAAACGTTTTAATTTTAATATCGCCCGGTTTTAAAACTTCGTTTGTTTTAATAAAGAGCTGCTTTTGTTTATCCGGCAAAAGGTCGAAATAGTTATCACTAAAACTGCCTTTTACCTGCGTTGACAAATATACTCCTTTGACTAAGCAATCTGATTTTAAATAGATTGTGTATCCAGAAGCTGCTTTTTCCAACACAATATCAATATCAGGTTTTGGTAGTTCCAAATACTTAGGTTTTGCAAGGTAATAATTGTTAAAAGCCAATTCAACCGAGTCCTCCGACAACAAAACAACAGCAAGCACCACTGTATTTGTATCGGCAGTTTTAAGTTGATGTACATCCAACGTTTTATAAACCTTTGATGAATTGGGTTTTAACACTACCGCTTTATTACCTGACACCAAACTGTTTCCGTAAAAATTAATAAGGTTCCAGCGTAAATAGCAGGTTTTGGTTTTCACATCATCGGTAATCACCCATATTTGCAGGCTGTCGGCTTTTTCGTCAATGGAAACCAGTTCGCGTTTGTAATCGTTTTTCACCTTGTAATGGAGTGCCTTCCAACGTCCGTAATAATCAACCGATGACCACGACACCACCGGCCAGCAGTCGTTAAGCTGCCAATATAAAGTACCCATACAGTAAGGTTTTGCCCTGCGATGTGCTTCGATTGCCATACCTATCCCCTCCGCCTGTAACAATTGACTGACGTAATCGTAATCGTCAAGGTTGTCGGGAACCGGAAAATCGCGTTCCATGTATTCCTTAATGGCCTCCCATCCGAATGGGTGCTTTTGATGCACATCCAACACTTCAGAACCCATAAATCTGTCGTTGGGCAACGTAAACTCGTAGATGGTTTTCATATCGGGCATACCCTGAAAACCGTATTCACTCATAAACCTGCCTATTTTATGCTTATAAAATGAAAAGGGTGCTTTTCCCCACCAAACCTCCCAATAATGCACGTCTCCCTGTTTATAGGCCTCAGCATTTCCCCAGCCGATAGAGGGTGAACTTGGCCAATAAAATGCTTCCGGATCATACTTAAGAACAATATCCGGCAACACCTTCTCAAAAAGATGTTGGTAAACATGCCAAAGTCTTGCAGAATCCTCTTTTGAGTATTTAAACTGCTTTTGCCAGCCCCAGTTGTGCCAGGCTTCATCTATTTCGTTGTTGCCACACCACAGCGCTATACAGGGATGATTGCGCAAACGAACCACATTATCAACAGCCTCCTGCTGTACATTGTTTAGAAAAGCCGTATCACCGGGTATCATGTCGCCGGCAAACATAAAATCCTGCCACACCAAAATACCGTTCTCATCGCAAAGGCGATAAAAGGCATCATCTTCGTAGGTGCCACCACCCCATACACGTAACATGTTCATATTGGCACCTTTGGCGTCTGAAATTATTTTTTTATATTTCTCTGGCGTAACACGGGGCAAAAAATTATCGGGAGGAATGTAATTGGCTCCTTTTGCAAAAAGAGGTACCCCATTTACTGTAAAATAAAAACTCCTCCCAATAGAATCAGGTTGCTGAACCAGTTCAATATTTCTTAATCCGGTGGCGACAGTCATGGAATCCAGGTTTTTGCCTTCAGATCGCACAACTGCTTTATAGTTGTATAGATGAGGTTCCCCCATCCCGTTTGGCCACCACAATCGGGGTACAACAATAGCATCTTCCATCAAATATTTATTTATTCCCTCGTACACCGCCACACTATCTTCACGCAGTAAAACCGAATCACGGTAAACCTGCACTACCACTGTATCATGTTGAGCAGCTTCCAACGATAGCGACAGCTTCAGCTCAGCAAGCAATGGCGTGACCCAATTCTGCCTCACAAAAAAATCGTTGAGCCTTGCGTTATTCCATGCTTTCAAATATGCCGGTTTCCAAATGCCGCAGGTTACAAACGTCGGCCCCCAGTCCCACCCAAAATGATAGGGTGCTTTGCGCACATAGCCATAATCGTAGGGTAGTTTCCATTTTCCTTCATTCCTTGCAGCTTTAATAACTTTAAACGGCGACCTGAAAACAATTTTTAACCGGTTTTCTCTTTTTGCCACTCGCTTGACATCTATCACCCACTTACGAAACATGTTATCGGCTTTTAAGACCAACTGCCCGTTTAGATAAACATCGGCATAGGTATCCAACCCTTCAAACACCATCTCAACCCTATCCTTTTTCAGCGTTTCGGCAGAAAGTGTAAACTCAGTTTCAAAAGTCCATTCTCTTTTACTTACCCATTGTAGCTTTTTTTCGTTATCCCTAAAAAAGGGGTTGTCAATAATTCCTTTGGAAAACAACGCCAAATAAACATCGGAAGGGTCAACATCAGTGGCAGAAACAGTATCGGAAGAAAGGTTCCAGATAAAAGATTTAAGATCGATTTGTTGAGCGGCAACACGGAAAGAAACAACCAGAAGAACAAGTAACAGTTTCAGTTTCATGGAAATTGAATTTTGTTATAAAATTAAAATAAATCGCAATACAGTCAATAAT
>Ga0256831_1001070_pt1 | contig 14420 bp, 8 predicted proteins | sample 132544metaG_FD_189087 | JGI IMG/M metagenome (GOLD analysis project Ga0256831, IMG submission 189087) | Hydrothermal vent microbial communities from Lau Basin, Pacific Ocean - 132-544 | ecosystem: Environmental > Aquatic > Marine > Hydrothermal vents | place: Pacific Ocean: Lau Basin | collected...
CCCTTATAGGGTTTGAAACCATAAGATAAGCTTATAATAAGGCTATGTGTATAATTTGAAGATACTCCCTTATAGGGTTTGAAACTTTGCAATTTTAAATAATATTTGATATAGTTGTGATTTGAAGATACTCCCTTATAGGGTTTGAAACAATTTTTAGTAACTAAAGGAAAATCAGGAAGAGGAATATTTGAAGATACTCCCTTATAGGGTTTGAAACCCTTACGCAACAAGACAAAATAGCAGAAGAACCATATTTGAAGATACTCCCTTATAGGGTTTGAAACGACGATTTGAAAGGAGATGATGAGCAAAGGGGCAATTTGAAGATACTCCCTTATAGGGTTTGAAACAAATGGAGCGATTTTGACTGGGAACGAAAGACTGTATTTGAAGATACTCCCTTATAGGGTTTGAAACTCTGCACTAGCTATTTTTAGTGGTGCAATAGATAATTTGAAGATACTCCCTTATAGGGTTTGAAACTAATATAAAATAACAACTATGAAAAGTAATGATAAATTTGAAGATACTCCCTTATAGGGTTTGAAACAAAATAAATGGGCTTAAAAATCTATATTGGAGAGATTTGAAGATACTCCCTTATAGGGTTTGAAACTCAGACATGCAAAACTTTAATTTTTGAGTATAAATTTGAAGATACTCCCTTATAGGGTTTGAAACCAATGGATATTTAGAATGTAATAATATTGAGCGTTCATTTGAAGATACTCCCTTATAGGGTTTGAAACAATGTGTAGATAGTGTTATCAGTTGAAACCTTGCATTTGAAGATACTCCCTTATAGGGTTTGAAACTAAGATTTTTATAAATCTTTAGTCTCTGCTCCGAATTTGAAGATACTCCCTTATAGGGTTTGAAACCGTTTTCAAAGATGAAAACATTAGGCTCACACTCATTTGAAGATACTCCCTTATAGGGTTTGAAACTCTAAGTATCACCACACATTTAAGCACATTTGAGGGATTTGAAGATACTCCCTTATAGGGTTTGAAACTTCAATAACACATTGTATGCTACCCCTAAAGTAGCAATTTGAAGATACTCCCTTATAGGGTTTGAAACATACTCTCCAAATTTTTCCAAGCTATCGTCTTCCCACGATTTGAAGATACTCCCTTATAGGGTTTGAAACCTATTTTGTATCTGTAAGCTTTTTTCAGTAGCTAATTTGAAGATACTCCCTTATAGGGTTTGAAACATTCTAACATGTCGTTATACTTATCTTGAAGATTTAGATTTGAAGATACTCCCTTATAGGGTTTGAAACTTGTTATTATACTCCAAAATATACCCACTTTTTGGATTTGAAGATACTCCCTTATAGGGTTTGAAACAACTTTTGCATGGTTTGAGAGAATAACACCTCAAATTTGAAGATACTCCCTTATAGGGTTTGAAACGCAGAGTATAACAATGAGCTACAACTGCTCTCTAAATTTGAAGATACTCCCTTATAGGGTTTGAAACGTAGAGCTATAAGGTAAAAGCTTGGGATTGTTGCTTTTATTTGAAGATACTCCCTTATAGGGTTTGAAACTTGGACTTTTCAAAAAAGAGGACAAACAACTAGATATTTGAAGATACTCCCTTATAGGGTTTGAAACAGTACAGTCTTTGAAGCTTCTATGGTGGAAGAGAGATTTGAAGATACTCCCTTATAGGGTTTGAAACTTCGCCCTATCCGAAGATAAGGCTGATAAAAGCTAAATTTGAAGATACTCCCTTATAGGGTTTGAAACTTCGCCCTATCCGAAGATAAGGCTGATAAAAGCTAAAATTTGAAGATACTCCCTTATAGGGTTTGAAACGTTTTGAGGGTAATCTTGGCATTAAAACAATCTTTATTTGAAGATACTCCCTTATAGGGTTTGAAACTCCCAAGTAATTTTAGCACCACTCAATGGTGTAGATTTGAAGATACTCCCTTATAGGGTTTGAAACCCATAACTCAAATCAGCAGTAAAAGTACAATCACCAATTTGAAGATACTCCCTTATAGGGTTTGAAACCCAGAGCCTTGAGAACCTACATATAAATCAGCCAATTTGAAGATACTCCCTTATAGGGTTTGAAACATAGCCGTACTATCCTCATGAGCTTGTGTTGCACATTTGAAGATACTCCCTTATAGGGTTTGAAACTGTTTCTTCTGAATATTTGAAAGCATTTTTAAAGATTTGAAGATACTCCCTTATAGGGTTTGAAACGCTCCTAATGGTACATATATGAATAATCCTAATCTAATTTGAAGATACTCCCTTATAGGGTTTGAAACTCTCGGTTCTAAGATTGATAGTGAGCATAAGAGAGATTTGAAGATACTCCCTTATAGGGTTTGAAACTCATAAAGAGGAACTCTTTTTTTATTGCCCCTATCATTTGAAGATACTCCCTTATAGGGTTTGAAACCATGTTTAACATACTCTTTCTGTTCTATCGGCTTATTTGAAGATACTCCCTTATAGGGTTTGAAACGGTAAACCAACAGTCGAACCGTCAAAAAGTTTAACATTTGAAGATACTCCCTTATAGGGTTTGAAACCCAAAAGAGTTAAATTTACCCATTACTGTCATTTATTTGAAGATACTCCCTTATAGGGTTTGAAACGCCGAGTAGGGTGGACTAGTGCTATTCTATTCATCTTATTTGAAGATACTCCCTTATAGGGTTTGAAACTAGAAAAAAGAGAGAACACCGAGAAATAGGCTTTATTTGAAGATACTCCCTTATAGGGTTTGAAACCATTAGGGTGACCACCACCCTTAAAGCCATTATCTCATTTGAAGATACTCCCTTATAGGGTTTGAAACATAGACACATGGAGAAATCAACAAGTCGAAATGGATTTGAAGATACTCCCTTATAGGGTTTGAAACAGGAGAATCGGTGGAAATAGATGAAGAGAAAGTAAATTTGAAGATACTCCCTTATAGGGTTTGAAACCTCACACCGATATATCGGCTAAATTCAGCCTGTGATTTGAAGATACTCCCTTATAGGGTTTGAAACAGAAAATGCTAAACCAACTATTAAAAACATTAGGACATTTGAAGATACTCCCTTATAGGGTTTGAAACGCTCGTGAAAGTTTGGGATAGTCTCTTTTGATAGATTTGAAGATACTCCCTTATAGGGTTTGAAACGAATAAATGATGAAATTAATGTTAATGGATTTTATTTGAAGATACTCCCTTATAGGGTTTGAAACAAGCTGATAAATTATCCATAAGTTCTGTAGATACTTATTTGAAGATACTCCCTTATAGGGTTTGAAACGCTATTCTTTTGACTGTTTCGGCTCTTGTAGCGTTTATTTGAAGATACTCCCTTATAGGGTTTGAAACGTTGCTCTTCTGTGATATGCTCTCCAAAAGGTATATTTGAAGATACTCCCTTATAGGGTTTGAAACCTCGCTACCCTCAAATCACAAAGAAAAAAGAGGGGTATTTGAAGATACTCCCTTATAGGGTTTGAAACTATCCTCTATTTTTAAATCTCCAAAAGTTGGAATATTTGAAGATACTCCCTTATAGGGTTTGAAACTATGGGTTTTATGATGTGTGTTTAGTGGGTGTATATTTGAAGATACTCCCTTATAGGGTTTGAAACTTAAGAGAAATATGGAGAAGATAGATGGAAAATAAATTTGAAGATACTCCCTTATAGGGTTTGAAACATAGAATTTCAGCCATAATTGATTTTTTAGAAGATTAATTTGAAGATACTCCCTTATAGGGTTTGAAACGTGACGAGATAGCTAGAAGCTTTTTGGGGACAATAATTTGAAGATACTCCCTTATAGGGTTTGAAACAATGGTTTAGAGAGATGAAACAGCGACCTGATGCATTTGAAGATACTCCCTTATAGGGTTTGAAACCTACAGCAGGTAATGGTACAGCACTCGATGAAGTTGATTTGAAGATACTCCCTTATAGGGTTTGAAACCAAAAGAGAGATATTTGAGCTTTCAGAGCTTGACTAATTTGAAGATACTCCCTTATAGGGTTTGAAACAGATTGACGGTAAGGCGTTTGGAATAAGATGTAGGTATTTGAAGATACTCCCTTATAGGGTTTGAAACCTGGAGTATGTTTCAACTCCTCCACTGTTTCAAAATTTGAAGATACTCCCTTATAGGGTTTGAAACTCTGTATATAATTGTGCCAAGTATACTTCGGCATTTATTTGAAGATACTCCCTTATAGGGTTTGAAACAGATAACTGATTAAGTCAATTATCTTGATTCACAAGAATTTGAAGATACTCCCTTATAGGGTTTGAAACTTGTATGTTGCCACGTGCAAATAGCAGAAGGGCGTAATTTGAAGATACTCCCTTATAGGGTTTGAAACTAGTAGCCTCTTCATTGTCTAAATCTCTGTACATATTTGAAGATACTCCCTTATAGGGTTTGAAACTATGTGATATGATGTTTAATAGCGTTTCTGTTAGATTTGAAGATACTCCCTTATAGGGTTTGAAACATCGTATTTATAGACCTTACCTTTGAATTCTAGTTCATTTGAAGATACTCCCTTATAGGGTTTGAAACTCTCCACTTGGCAAAGAGTTAGAAAAAGCCTTAAATTTGAAGATACTCCCTTATAGGGTTTGAAACGTTCTACCCCCTGAATAGTCATACCTCTTGGTGCATTTGAAGATACTCCCTTATAGGGTTTGAAACTTTTTTAAGTTTTCACTTGGTTTTCCCTCGTCATCATTTGAAGATACTCCCTTATAGGGTTTGAAACGCTATCATACTTTCATGCTCTTCTATTTCTTGTTTACATTTGAAGATACTCCCTTATAGGGTTTGAAACATTTCTAAGAGTCCTATTACCTCTTCTGGCACGTCATTTGAAGATACTCCCTTATAGGGTTTGAAACCCAATGCTAACTCCGATGAGGTTTCATCTTGTGATATTTGAAGATACTCCCTTATAGGGTTTGAAACTTATGCTTTTATTGCACAAAATAGAAAAGACAAAAGATTTGAAGATACTCCCTTATAGGGTTTGAAACTTATCTCTTTCTTTGCACCTTTTACCTTTTTAGGATTTGAAGATACTCCCTTATAGGGTTTGAAACTCATGCACATTTTGTGGAATTTGGAACTAGTAAATTTGAAGATACTCCCTTATAGGGTTTGAAACGGAAGCCTTACAAAAGCAGAGGAGACAAAAACTAATTTGAAGATACTCCCTTATAGGGTTTGAAACCTTTAATTAAATTAATACCATGCTTATCACAGAATTATTTGAAGATACTCCCTTATAGGGTTTGAAACAAGCTACCAAATCTACTCTCTCTCATTTGCTTTGATTTGAAGATACTCCCTTATAGGGTTTGAAACGAGGGCATAGACACCATTTTGGCTGAAGAGTACATTTGAAGATACTCCCTTATAGGGTTTGAAACGAAGAACACATAGAAGAGATAACAAAAGACAATAGATTTGAAGATACTCCCTTATAGGGTTTGAAACAACCCGTTACCCCCCAAATAGGAGTCTAATGTTTATTTGAAGATACTCCCTTATAGGGTTTGAAACGATACAGATTGCTCTGTGTCTGAGTTGGCGATTTATTTGAAGATACTCCCTTATAGGGTTTGAAACTCGACAGTGATTGTACTGTCACCAACACTATCCAATTTGAAGATACTCCCTTATAGGGTTTGAAACAATCCGTAACGCTCTACTGCACCCTGAGAGTTATAATTTGAAGATACTCCCTTATAGGGTTTGAAACTTCCTGTTGAGGTTTTGGAGAGCATGAAAGAACTCATTTGAAGATACTCCCTTATAGGGTTTGAAACATTCAAGCTAGATTCCTAGTGTCGAATTTGACCCTATTTGAAGATACTCCCTTATAGGGTTTGAAACTTGGACCAAGGCAAGAGAGCAGAATTAAAAATGGATTTGAAGATACTCCCTTATAGGGTTTGAAACCTGATGAGGTGAATGGAGTTGAATCTAATACTAAATTTGAAGATACTCCCTTATAGGGTTTGAAACAAGGCTAGTTGAAAGGTTATTTGCATCATGAAAAAAATTTGAAGATACTCCCTTATAGGGTTTGAAACGCTCTAAATTCTGCTAGTGTTACTGCCATTTTTTAATTTGAAGATACTCCCTTATAGGGTTTGAAACAATAACAGTCAAAACAAAAAGATAGATAAAGTTTTTATTTGAAGATACTCCCTTATAGGGTTTGAAACTTTAGTTGACCTAATAGATGATAGTTTCAACGATTATTTGAAGATACTCCCTTATAGGGTTTGAAACCTAAAGTTTCGAACTCAACTCCGCCTTTTGTACTATATTCATTTGAAGATACTCCCTTATAGGGTTTGAAACGGGCGTTAATAATATTATTTTTATAGTTTTTACCCATTTGAAGATACTCCCTTATAGGGTTTGAAACCAAAGCTCGTAATGTCTCTTGACTTGCCTTGCAAATTTGAAGATACTCCCTTATAGGGTTTGAAACATGTAAAAAAAGTAAAAAAATTAAAAGGAAAGAGATTTGAAGATACTCCCTTATAGGGTTTGAAACCTTAACATATTGTGAAATGATGGCAAAGTATCAATTTGATTTGAAGATACTCCCTTATAGGGTTTGAAACTCAACATTTGCTATTACTAATGCGACATACTTTGATTTGAAGATACTCCCTTATAGGGTTTGAAACAATTTCATAAAACTTCCTAAATCCTCACTTAGTGAATTTGAAGATACTCCCTTATAGGGTTTGAAACATAATAGTAGCTTGTTCGTTTTCCGAACCTACCCCTATTTGAAGATACTCCCTTATAGGGTTTGAAACGAAAGATTGACACAGACAAAGAAGTAATCTTTGATTTGAAGATACTCCCTTATAGGGTTTGAAACAAGTAGTCAATAACCTCTTTTGGCTGATTTTTGAGATTTGAAGATACTCCCTTATAGGGTTTGAAACGATAAACAACTAAATGAGGTTATCAATAATCTGTCTATTTGAAGATACTCCCTTATAGGGTTTGAAACTGCTCATGCAACATACTAGAGACAGTATCTAAATCTCATTTGAAGATACTCCCTTATAGGGTTTGAAACCTCTCGAGAGTAAAAAAATAAAGCTAGATGGAGAGGATTTGAAGATACTCCCTTATAGGGTTTGAAACTATTTAGATAACGATAGAGCAGGGAACGAAACAAATTTGAAGATACTCCCTTATAGGGTTTGAAACTCTTTAAAGTAACTTTCAAATTTATAAATTGCATATTTGAAGATACTCCCTTATAGGGTTTGAAACTAGAGGTATCTAAAAAAGATACTCTCTAAAAATCATTTGAAGATACTCCCTTATAGGGTTTGAAATTAGAATGTCGAAATCTGGGGTTTTCGACACCCTAGTTTGAAACAGCTCTATATTTACAAATTAATATAAACTTAAAATATTTTATTAATTTTTATATACATTAAACTAAGCTTAACCTTAAAAAAGTATAATTTATTTTGTATTATGAAATAATATTAAAATTTAATCAAGGAGTAGACTTGGACCATTTTAGTGAAACAACTACCACAGGATATGGTGAAAATATCGTAAACTCATTTAAAGGAATAATATTTGGACTCTTTTTAATTTTAGGTTCTATTGTTCTTCTATCGTGGAATGAAAATAGAAGTATTAATCAAACCTTAGCACTTGAAGAGATGCAATCTAAGATTATTACTTTACCAAATAGCAAATATGATATTAAATATGAGAACAAGCCAATACTTGTTCATGGAGAGGTTCTCCCTTTAAAACCATTGGAAGACAGTCAGTTTGGTGTAAAATCAGATGGGCTTGTACTAGAGCGAAAAGTAGAGATGTATCAATGGAAAGAGAATAAAACTTCAAAATCAAAAGATAAATTAGGTGGAGGAACAGAGACTGTTACTACTTATAACTATGTAAAAGAGTGGTCATCTAACTTTATTGACTCTTCCTCTTTTAAGCACCCAGAAGGACACAATAACCCTCCAATGAACTATAGTAACAAAACTTTTACTACAGATGCACAACTTGGAGATTTTTATCTCTCTAAAAATATTATTAATCATTTTGATAATATAGTTGGTTTTAATGGACTCTCTACCTTACCAAGTGAGATAGCAGGGTTTAAAAACTATAAATCATTTTTATATAAAGGTGCAAACTTAGACTCACCTTCTGTTGGAGATATTAAAATTAGCTATACTTATGTACCAAAAGGGACTTATTCTGTTGCAGGTATGGCTCAAAACAAAGAGATAGTTCCATATATTTCTAGTAATGGTAGAGAGTTGATTTTTGTTAGAACAGGTGTAGTAAATGCTAATAGAATTTTTAAAGAAGAATTTGACTCAAATAGTACTCTTACTTGGATTTTAAGAGCTATTGGTTTAGTTGTTATGTTCTTTGGGTTTATGTTAATAGTAGGACCTCTTGCTACTATAGCTAATATAATACCAGCATTAGGTTCATTGGTAGAGGGAACTTCGGCTGTAGTAGCAGTAATATTAACACTTTTAGTTGGTTCAGTAGTTATTGCTATTGCTTGGTTTGCTTCCCGACCAATGATGTCACTAATTATTATTGGTGTAGGGGTTGGTTTAACCATAATATTAAAACAGTTAAAAAAAGATAAAGTGTCTTTAACTACTCCTCCTCCACGTAGAAGAAGTAGTGCAACACCACCACCAAGACGAACAAAGTAAAAATAAAGGAAAAAAGATGAGTACAGAATGGTTTTTAGAGTATGATAACGGAGAACAGATAGGTCCTCTCTCAACTAATGAGGCAAAAAGATATATAAGAGAGAATCCAAATGGATTTGCTTGGAAAGAGGGCTTTAGTGATTGGAAACCAATTTCCGATATAGCTGAACTTAAAACTCGAACAAATAGTCTATATGGAAGAGGAGGGGCTGTAACTCCACCACCATCTCGTTTAAGAGGAAGTATAAAAGATTTTGATAGTGCAGATGAGATTGACTATAAAATTTTTGGTGAAGATATTCAATATGTAGAGGTAGAGCTTGACCCAAATGAGTCGGTAGTAGCCGAAGCAGGGGCTATGATGTATAAAGATAGTGACATTATAATGGATACAGTATTTGGTGATGGTTCAGGTTCAAAAGCAGATAGAGGAGGCTTTTTTGATAAATTGGTAGGAGCAGGAAAGAGACTAGTAACAGGTGAGTCTCTCTTTACTACTGTATTTACACACAATGGAGGTGGTAAAGCAAAAGTAGCATTTGCTGCACCATATCCTGGTAGAATTATTCCTGTTGACCTTGCTAAAATAGATGGTGGAACACTAATCTGTCAAAAAGATTGTTTTTTAGCAGCAGCAAAAGGGGTCTCTATAGGCATACATATCCAGAGAAAAATCCTTACAGGTCTCTTTGGTGGAGAGGGGTTTATTATGCAGAAGCTAGAGGGTGATGGTATGGTATTTATTCATGCAGGAGGTATGTTAAAGGAGATAGAGCTAAAAGCAGGAGAGACACTACATTTAGACACAGGTTGTCTAGTTGCTATGGAGCCTCAAATTGAGTTTGATTTAGAACAAGCAGGAGGAATTAAGACAGGTCTCTTTGGTGGAGAAGGTTTCTTCTTTGCTAAACTTCGAGGAGAGGGGAAAGTTTGGGTTCAATCTTTACCATTCTCACGACTAGCAGGAAGAATGCTCTCGTCAGCTCCACAAAAACTTGGAAATAATGATGTTGGCGAGGGTTCTGCTCTTGGAATAATTGGAGATATAGTTATGGGAAGTAGAAACTAAGCTAAAGAGAGATATTTAGTTATCTCTCTTAAAAAACCTTAGTATTTTGAAACTCAGCAATCTCAGTTTCAACCATCTCATCAATAAGTCTAACAAAAATATCATTGATGAGGTTAGGTGAGAGGTCAAGGTCTATAGCTTTACTTCTTGCTCTTGAAACAACATCGTTAATACGCTCTTGGGATTTAATCTCTTCAATACTATTTTTAAACTTAGCAATCTGCTTAATATAGTTGTTTCGTAGAGCAATCATCTCTACAATCTTTTCATCTACCTTATCAATCTCTCTTCTAGCCTCTTCAAGTGTTTTGCATTTTACCATTTCCATTTGTTATCCTTTTAAGATGTTTTTTCATCAATATAATCTTGTACAAATTTTTTAATGTCACTATAGACAAAAGAGTCTTTGTACTCCTTTATTTTACCACCAGAAGCATTAGGGTGACCCCCACCATTGCCAATTTCTTCTGCCATTTTTGCAACATCTAGTTTATTGTTTGAACGTAATGAAAAATTTCCCCTAAAGTTTACATCCATATAGAAGTCATAGTCTGGATTTTCAACTAAAAAGGTATTTCCCAAAATAGAAGTATTACCCAAAGAGTAACCCAAAAGACCCTTGTAGCCACGGTAGTCAATAGTGAGACGCTGTCTGTTTTGGCTTAGAAGCTGAGACATATAGATAGCTACTAGATTATCTTTTGTGTTGTCCTCTTTTTGTTTAAAAAAGGCTTTTTTAATTTGGTGCAGATTGTTATCTAGGACAATATGTGCATTCTCTTTACCAAGATGCTCTTTCATTGCATCAATAAGTGAAAGCTTTAAAGCTCTATCTTCATTGGGAAATAGGGTACGATTTATCTCTCTTGTACCTGAAATCATACCTAAACCAACTTTTCCAAACTCAAATAGCTCATCATCACTTAGCCAAATATCAATAGCATTAATGGCTTTGACTACTTGGGCATACTCTCCATCTTTATCAAAATCGTAATGTTTCTTTAACCACTCATAGGTCATAAGTGTAGCAGAACTTGATGTATCAAGCATATACCAAATATATTTTTGGGCTGTATTTTCACCTGAAGCGTGATGGTCAAGTAGTTGGATTTTTGCTCCAACCTTCATAGCTTCTGTTTCTAGCCAATTTGCCTCTTTGGTTGTAAGGTTTAAATCGGTAATTAAAATAGTATGCTCTCTATTTTTACCTAAAAACTTTTCACGTTTAATCTCTGATATAATCTCTTCAAGTCGTGCTTTTACTTCTGGTCCATAGTTTGCATTATAAGAGTTGAGTTTGTATTTGTATTGTTCTTTAAAACACTTTTTGGCTAAGTATTGACAGCCGTAGCCATCAAGGTCAATGTGGGAAAGGTGATAAATATTCATTTAATTAAAAATATCCTCTAAAGTAAGTTTCTGTAGAAATGTATCTACTTTACTTTGAAAAGTAACTAAAAATGGCGAAATTGTACAGCTTCCTATGATTCCATTGGGGCAGGTAGCACTATATTGACTACAGTCAAAAACAGCTGGGGTCTTTCCCTCCGCAGCAATAACAATAGAAGCAATAGAGATTTCAGAACTCTTTTTAACAAGCACAAAACCACCATGAGCCCCTTTTTTTGACTCTAAGATACCCTCTTTAGCAAGTCCTTGGAGAATTTTGGCTAAAAAGCTTTTTGGAATAGAGAGTTCATTAGAGAGCTGTTCAGCTCCTTTAGGCTTTTCTGAGTTTCTAATAATATCAAGAGCAAGTAGGGCATATTCACTAGCACGGGTAAGTAACATTTTTTTCCTTATAATATATTCAATCTAATTAAGACTATTTTACTCTAATTTATATTAAGTTTAGGTTTAAAAATGTTTATAACAATTTATCTCACTTTAAAACTATGGTGCTAAAATGTCACTTCATTTTAAAAATGAAAAATAAAATTACCAATCAGGAGGTCATTATGGCTTTAGATGCGGCGAAAAAGCAAGAGATTATTGCCAAGTATGCAAGAGGTGAGAACGATACAGGTTCTACAGAGATTCAAGTTGCGTTAATTACAGAGAGAATCAAGTACTTAACAGAACATCTTAAAACAAATAAAAAAGACCACTCTTCAAGATTAGGTCTTCTTAAACTTGTTGGTCAAAGAAGAAGATTAATGAGATATTTAAGAAAAGTTGACCATGCAAGATGGGCTGCTATTAAAGCAGACTTAGGCATTAGAAACTAATCTTTTTTCCTCTTTTAACGATACAAGATTTTTTCTTGTATCGCTCCCTATATATTTTTCCATAAGTACCTGACCATAATAAATTCTTAAGCTATTATATGTTGTTGTATACTATTTTTATCTCTAAAAAATAAAGTTTAGTCATATATACTAAACTTTTTTTACAAAAAAATATAAACTAAACCTTGACAAGATAGACTCAATGCTGTATAATTCATGCAAATCTTCATAAATATATATGTTATTTGGAGATTCTAAAATAAAATAAGGAGTAGTATCTATTATGAGTAAAGAGAATGAGAATGAAAATTCTACAGTAGAGACTGAACCCAAAGTAGAAACTCCAGAAACTGAAGAGGTAGCAGAGAGTAGTGAAAAGGAAGAAGAGAATACTACCGATGAGCTAACACAGTTAAAAGAGTTGGTTGCCGAATGGGAAGATAAATATTTAAGAACTCATGCAGATTTTGAAAATGCTAAAAAGCGTTTAGCCAAAGATAAAGCTACAGCAGTATCGTATGCCAATGAAAGCTTTGCTAATGATATGTTGTCGGTTGTAGACTCTTTTGAGAGTGCTTTAGCAACTATTGAAGCAGTAGAGAGTGAAGAGAGTTCTGAGGTATTAGATAAGATTAAAGAGGGGTTAGATTTAACCTATGCACAACTCACTAAAGTTTTAGAAAAAAATGGAATTAAAGCAGTAGAGTGTGAGGGTGAGTTTAATCCAGATGTTCATCAAGCCATTATGCAAGTAGATAGCGATGAGAAAAACTCAGGAGATATAGTACAAGTTTTACAAAAAGGTTATACTATAAAAGATAGACTTTTACGTCCTGCAATGGTTTCAACAGCAAAATAATCAATAAAATTTTAGAAATGCACCTAAAGTAGCATTTCTAATTTTGAAAAAAAACTATAATAACACAGATATAAAAAATAGACGACAAAAGGAACAAATATGAGTAAAGTATTAGGAATTGACTTAGGAACAACAAACTCAGCAATGAGTGTTTATGAAAATGGTGAGGCTAAAATTATTGCAAACAAAGAGGGGAAAAATACAACACCTTCAATTGTAGCATTTACAGACAAAGGTGAAATTTTAGTTGGTGAATCAGCAAAGAGACAAGCAGTAACAAACCCAGAGAAGACAATCTACTCTATTAAAAGAATTATGGGGTTAATGTGTGAAGAGGAACATGCTAAAGAGGCAAAAGAGAGACTTCCATACCATATTATAGATAGAAATGGTGCATGTGCTATTGAGGTTTCAGGAAAAACATATACACCACAAGAGATTTCATCTAAAATTCTTATGAAACTAAAAGAGGATGCAGAGGCTTACCTTGGTGAAACGGTAACTGACGCTGTTATTACAGTACCTGCTTACTTTAACGACTCTCAAAGAAAGGCAACTAAAGAGGCAGGAACAATTGCGGGTCTTAATGTTTTAAGAATTATTAACGAGCCAACATCTGCTGCACTTGCTTATGGTCTTGATAAAAAAGAGTCTGAGCAAATCGTAGTTTATGACCTTGGTGGTGGTACATTTGACGTTACAGTACTAGAGACTGGTGACAATGTTGTTGAAGTTATGGCAACAGGTGGAGATGCGTTCCTTGGTGGTGATGACTTTGACAACAGAATTATAGACTATGTAGCTAGTGAGTTTAAAAATGAGACAGGTATAGACATCAAAGCTGATGTTATGGCACTTCAAAGAGTTAAAGATGCAGCTGAAAATGCTAAAAAAGAGCTCTCATCTTCAACAGAGACAGAGATTAACTTGCCATTTATTACAGCTGATGCAAGTGGACCAAAACACCTTGTTCAAAAGATTACAAGAGCGAAGTTTGAGTCTTTAATTGAAGATTTAGTAGCCTCTACTATTGATACTATTAAGAAAGTTCTTCGTGATGCAGATGTTACTAAATCTGATATTAATGAAGTAGTAATGGTTGGTGGTTCAACCAGAGTTCCATTGGTTCAAGAAGAGGTTCAAAAATTCTTTGGAAAAGAGCTTAATAAATCTGTTAACCCAGATGAGGTTGTTGCACTTGGTGCTGCGATTCAAGGTGGGGTTTTAAAAGGTGATGTTAAAGATGTATTGTTACTAGATGTTACACCACTTTCTCTTGGAATTGAAACTTTAGGTGGGGTTACTACTAAAGTAATTGAAAAAGGTACAACTATTCCAGCTAAGAAGTCACAAGTCTTCTCAACAGCAGAAGACAACCAACCAGCAGTAAGCATTCATGTACTTCAAGGTGAGAGAGAATTTGCAAAAGATAACAAATCTTTAGGTATGTTTGAGCTTAGAGATATTCCAGCTGCTCCAAGAGGTGTACCACAAATTGAGGTAACAT
>Ga0256831_1001071_pt1 | contig 14405 bp, 13 predicted proteins | sample 132544metaG_FD_189087 | JGI IMG/M metagenome (GOLD analysis project Ga0256831, IMG submission 189087) | Hydrothermal vent microbial communities from Lau Basin, Pacific Ocean - 132-544 | ecosystem: Environmental > Aquatic > Marine > Hydrothermal vents | place: Pacific Ocean: Lau Basin | collected...
GTGCCCCATAATCTTCACCACGATGACCTCGTTCCTCATCCGTGTTGTCAAGAAAGTATCGTAAACGGTGCAAATAAGACAATGGACAAAGGCGGGCATGGTTCATGACAATATCAAAAATAACTCTAATGCCCCGACGATGACAATGCTTTACAAAGAACTTTAAATCCAGCGGCGATCCCATATCCAGGTCTGGCGCAAAGAAAAAACGCGTACCATAACCCCAGTTTAAGGTATCTGTGATACAGTGTTCACGATAAATCAGAATCAGTGTTCATGATCGGGCAGAATATGCACTAAAACCATTAAATAACTTAATAAGTGATGAGTCAAATATTAATAATATTTTTTAAGTGTAATAAAGTTACTAAATCAGTTGATTTGTTAAATTAATGAATGGTAATAGTGCAACATATTATATATTTTAGTACGGTCATAGCTTTATCTGTTTTTTTCTATAGCAGCAGCGTTGCAATTCGCTTATAAAATCCAAATTTACTAGGGGCTGTTGATCTTTTGTGTACAAAATTTAACCATTCCACATAGGAAGCCACACCATACAACAGCCTAATGCTAATGTGCTGGCATAATTTCTTTCCAGTTTATCATAGCGAGTGGCGATTGCTCGATAGTGCTTTAACCGTGCAAAAATGTTCTCAACCAGGTGACGATATTTATACATACACCAGTCCATATCATCATTTCCAACTTTTGAATTACTCTTACGTGGTATCACTGGTATTGAACCTTTATTGCTTATACTTTCTCTAACGCCTTTACTATCATAACCTTTGTCCGCTACTATATATTCAGACTCTGGTAACTGTTCAATTAAATCAGGGGCAACCTTACAGTCATGAACCTCACCACCGCTCAGTATGAACTCTACAGGCAAACCATAACTATCTACAGCCATATGTATTTTTGTACTATTGCCGCCTCGACTTTTACCAATGGCTTCTTTTTTACCTGAGTGCGCTCCCATACTGTGTTGATGAGCTTTAACAATACTTCCGTCTATAAAACTCCATTCTCGATCAGAAAGCTGTTTCAGGGCATTGAAGAGTTGAATAAGGATACCTTTTTTAGACCATAAGTTAAATCGACGGTAAATGGCACTCCAGTCACCAAAATATTCGGGTATATCTCTCCACGGACAACCGACTCGCATCCGGTATAGAATTCCCTCAAATGTCTTTCTATGTTCTGATTTATTATAAACTCGACCTGTATAAAGCATTAATTTTAATAGCTTTTCCCAGTGTTCATCTGTTAAAATAGTTCTTGGCATGGTAAGCGTTCTTGTATGTTGATTTTTCGCAAAACCATTATACTTGTTTAACAAATACCATGCTGCCTATTTTTTAACCACAAAAGATCAACAGCCCCTAGTAATTTAATTGGGTAAGCCTGTCCAGGTAGGATAAAATTTTAATTATCGATGATAATAGTGACGGACGCTTATTATTAAGCATGAAGATGGCTTTAAGGGGCAGCCACAATACCCTTAATTTCCTCCCAGATATTTTCCATAATTATCTTCTGTGCCTGTTCTGTCGGATGCAGTCGGTCCGCCTGCATTAACTCAGGATAAAGCGCAATATTATTCAGCATAAACGGCAGCAGTGTCACTCCGGTTTCCTGTGCCAGCTCAGTGTACAAAGCATTAAATCTCTGAGTATATTTTTTACCGTAATTGGGCGGGATCCGAATAGCCATTAACAGTACCTGTGCCTGACTCCGCTGTCCCAGCAGGATTAGCTTTTTCAGGTTGGAACGGAGCAGGCTTAAAGGCAGCCCCCGTAAACCGTCATTAGCTCCCAGTTCAATCAGCAGCCAGGCTGGCCGGTGTTCATCCAGAGCTGCAGGCAGACGCACCAGGCCGTTACCTGTAGTATCTCCGCTGATACTGGCATTGACTATACGCAGATTAAGTTTTTTGCTATTAAAGCGCTGTTGTAATAAGCTGACCCAGTTTTTTTCCCTGGCCACACCGTAACCGGCGCTGAGACTGTCTCCAAGAATTAAAAAAACCGGTTGGCCGTTGTTGTCAGCGTTTTTGTTAGAGTAGTTATCTGCGTTGTTATCCGGCTGGTCGGCATTACTGTTAATAGCCATAAAAATTAAACTTATTGTTATTAGGACAGTCAGAAAGAAAAACGATACCTGGATGCGGTGTTTATTTTTGTTCATTTATTTTAGTACATTTGTTCCTGTAAATAGTTTGCAAATACAAAGTGCTTATTTTATTTCAATAGTGTGAGGCCGATCTTGCTTGTTGTAAACAGCTTAACAAAAAAAGTAGCCACGCCCAATGGTGAACTGCTTATTCTTGATAACATTAATATGAGTGTGGAAAAAGCCCAGAGTGTGGCCATTATCGGTGCTTCCGGCTCCGGTAAGTCCACTCTGTTATCCCTGCTGGCCGGTCTGGACAGCCCCACTTCCGGGAGTGTAACGATTGACGGCCAGAGGATCGATCAACTGAATGAGGAACAGCGTGCGAAACTCAGACAGGACAGGATTGGCTTTATCTTCCAGTCTTTTCACTTGATCCCGGCACTCAATGCACTGGACAATGTGATGCTGCCCCTGGAACTTAAAGGTCAGAAAAATGCCCGTCAGCAGGCGCAGCTTTTACTGGAACGAGTCGGCCTGTCGGAACGATTTACCCATAAATCCTCACAACTGTCCGGCGGTGAACAGCAGCGGGTTGCGATTGCCCGGGCCTTTGCCTCTGAGCCGGATATTCTGTTTGCCGACGAGCCCACCGGTAACCTGGATCAGAGCAGCGGTGAGACAATTATTGATTTGCTGTTTGAACTGAATCGAGCACAGGCTGCCACATTAATACTGGTGACCCATGATCAGGCTCTGGCTGATGCCTGTCAGCGGCAGTTCCAGCTGGATCACGGGCGTATGTCTGAGCTGACTTTTCATTCAGCTTCTGAAATAAGCTCTGGCATAAAAGATGAGTCCGCTTAAGTATGTTAAATACGCTTAAACTGGCCGTTAAGTTTCTCCGCCGTGAGTTTATCCATGGAGAACTGCGCCTGCTTATTATTTCCCTGATCATTGCCACCGCCAGTCTGAGCAGTATCGGTTTTTTAATTCACAAAATTAATGATGCCATGACGGATCATGCCAGCCAGCTAAATGGTGCGCAGCTGATTTTAAAATCACCCCATGCCGTTAAAAGCGGCTGGCTGAAAAAGTCTGCAGAACTGAATCTGCAGCAGGCCGAAATGCGGGTGTTTCCCAGTATGCTGGTGGTCAATGATCGCTTTAAACTGGCGCAGGTAAAAGCGGTTTCAGATAATTTCCCTTTACAGGGCGAGCTGTTAATAAAGCCCCTTGGGAGCATTACAGTAAAATCGGTTAAAGCGCCGCCGGCAGGTACTATCTGGCTGGATCAGCGTCTGCTTGATTACTTTCAGCTAAATGCTGCACAAACAGGTGAGAGCGGGGATGGTACAGAACCGTTCAGAGTAGAGCTGGGAGAAGCCCTGTTTCAGCCTGCTGCACAGCTAATACGGGTGCCAGGGCAGTCCAGTTCCCTGCTGAGAATTGCCCCAACAGCGCTGATAAATCTCAGGGATCTGCAAAAAACCGCTACCGTGCAGGCTGGCAGCCGTATTGACTATATTTACTTCTTTTCCGGTGATAAGCCGGCTCTGGCGGCCTGGAAACAATGGCTGAAACCCCGCTTACAGGACAGCCAGAGCCTGATTGCCGGGGTTGAAGATGTCCGTGCCGTAAATGCCAGTCTGCAGAAAGCCGGCGATTACCTTTCCCTGGCGGCTATCCTGAGCGTATTCCTTTCAGCCATTGCGATTGCCATTAATACCGTGCGTTACGGACGCAGCCATTATAAAAACCAGGCGGTTATGCTGTGCCTGGGCTGTCGGGAACATCAGCTGTTAGGGATAGAACTATGTAAACTCCTGCTGACCGGCCTGTTCAGCACCCTGGCTGGAGTTATTATCGGCTATCTGGTGTACAGCAGTATTTTACTGCTGGTTAAGGATTTAATCAGTCAGCCAGGTGCGGACTTTTATACGGCGCCTGCTCTGCTGTCGTTGGTGAGCGGTTTACTGCTGTTATTCAGCATCTCCCTGGCTAATCTGATGCAGATTAAAAAAATATCCCCCATGTCGTTGATCAGAAATAATGAGATCACCGGACTAATGTCAGGCAAACTATTTTATTTTCTGGGGCTGGCAGGTCTGGTGCTGATCTCATGGCTCTATACTGATAATTTAAAACTGACCCTGATCTTTTATGTCAGTCTGTTATCCGGTGCACTCTTTTTGTATTTTATTGCCGCTGTATTATTAAATCAGGTCATTAAGCAGGCCGAAAAGCATCGCTGGATAAACCGTTTAACCCTGCTGAACCTGAAACGGCACAGACCGGGCGCTTTACTGCAGATCACCAGCTTCAGCCTGATTTTTGCACTGGTGACTATTATTGTACTGCTCAGAACCGAATTACTGGATAAATGGCAGCAACAGTTTCCCGAACAGACTCCCAATCATTTCGTGATAAATATTCAGAGCTATGAGAGCAAAGCCTTTGCACAGTTTTTACAGCAGCATCGTATTCATAGCAAAGGTCTTTATCCAATGGTCAGAGGGCGGCTGATCAGTCTGAATCAGCAGCCGGTAAAAACCGTGATACCGGAAGCATCACGCAACCATAATGCTCTTAACCGGGAACTTAATTTAAGCGTGAGTCAAAAAGATTTTTATGCCGCACAGGTATTGCAGTCAAACTCTGCTGAGCCGGAAATTTCCATAGAACAGAGTCTGGCCAAAGCACTGGTCATTAAAAAGGGCGACAGGCTGGGCTTTCAGATAGGTGATCAGAAAGTGCAGGGAGTGGTTTCTGCCTTTAGAAAGGTCAAATGGGATTCCTTTGAACCCAATTTCTATATTATTTTTTCTCCTGGTGTGCTGGAACAATACCCCATGAGCTGGATGGGCAGTTTTTATCTGGCCGCAGAAAACAAGCCTGTGTTAAACAATATGCTGGCACAGTTTCCCGGCGTTACCATTATTGAAGTGGATGAAGTTTTAAAAGAAGTGCAGTTTATTATTGATAAAATATCCCAGGCCATAGAAGTGATCTTTTTATTTATTGTGGTGGCCGGTGTGCTGATCCTGGCCTCCTCGCTGTCTGCCACCCTGGCAAGCAGGCTCTATGAAAATGCCGTGATCCGTACTCTGGGCGCCAGTGCCCGGCAATTAAGAAAATGCCTGTGGACAGAATTTACGGTAATAGCCCTGCTCAGTGCTGTTATCGCAATTGTTCTGTCAGAGGCGGCAAGCTATATTCTTTATCAGCAGATATTTAATATGAGCTGGGCACCTCATCCCTGGCTCTGGCTGATTATTGCGCTGGTTTCAGTCATATTAATCAGCGGCCTGGGCTTATTAATCACAAATAAAATCTATACCCAAACCAGCCGCTATTCTTTAATGAATTCAGGGTGATTTGTTGAGTATATCTGACAGAACCTGTAACCAGTTACTCTAGGTCATTCCAAATTGACATTTATTAAAACTTGCCAGGCCTTATGTGAACGTATTTCCTTTAATGCCTGTTGTAAAAGGGTCTTACCCGGCTCAGTTACTGTCCAGGTGGAAGCGCCGGACGGGTGGGGCAGAGGAATGGCATCGCAATGATGCCCGTTAATAGTTATTCGGTGCACCTGTCCAATCACTTCATCTAGTTTTTTAATGGTCATAAATTGAGATATCGCCAGCTTACCCACCAGAATCACCAGCTGCGGTTTTAAAATATCCACTTCTGCCATCAGCCAGCGGGCACACTGCTCAATTTCATAGACTTCCGGTAAACGGTCACCATGGGCTTTTTTGCCCTTTCGAGGCGGTTTTTTTCCGGGATAGCAGCGGCAGACCGCTGCCATATAAACCCGCTGACGGAATCGGGCTTCATCCAGGCCGATACCGGCAAACCAGGAAAACAGCTTTTTGCCGGCAGTCCAGGCAAAAGGTTTTAATACTTCAATCTCCTTAAAGCCTGGTGCCTGCCCAATCAGCATAACTCTGGACACCACCGGTAAACCATGCACAGCGGGCCCGTGCATATCAGGACAGAGCTGACATTGTTCCAGCTGCGACTGCAGGCGAATAATATTTTTTAAAGTGGCAGATGACATAGATTATGGCTATAAAATTTTGAGTGTTTTATGATTATGATTAAATCAGACTTCCATTTATCCCCTCTCCCTCCGGGAGAGAGCCGGAATGAGGTCTCTATAAATGACTTACCATTTTAACCTGAAAGGGAGCAATATACATTATGCGTTTACTGCACACCATGATCCGCGTGGGTGATCTGGATCGTTCTATTGATTTTTATACCCGCATACTGGGCATGAAACTGTTGCGTAAAAAGGACTACCCGGATGGTAAATTTACTCTGGCCTTTGTCGGTTACGGAGATGAAAAAGACAATACAGTAATTGAGTTAACCCATAACTGGGATACGGATCACTATGATCTGGGTAATGGCTTTGGTCATCTGGCCATACAGGTGGATGATGTCTATAAGGCCGCCGAGGAAATAAAAGCTGCCGGAGGTGAAATTATCCGTGAAGCCGGGCCTATGAATGCCGGCAGTACCATTATTGCCTTTGTAAAAGATCCGGATGGTTACGAGATAGAGTTACTTGGGCCAAAGCAATAAAGGCTTAATATAAGATGAACCCTGAAGGCAGATTATCTATTCAGATAAACCCGGATAAAGCGTCCGTGAACAGGGTGGTGATCCGTTCCACCCGTCCTGTTTATGCCTGCAGGGTGTTTAAGGGGAAGCCGGTTGCTGAGTCACTGGCCTTATTGCCGGTGCTGTTCAGTGTTTGCGGAACGGCCCAGTCCTGTGCCGCAGTCAGAGCCTGTGAACAGGCCCAGTCTGTTACACCGGTTAACAGGACTGAAGCTATCCGGGACTGCCTGGTTAATATGGAAACTTTACGGGAACATCTCTGGCAAGTGTTTCTGGACTGGCCGAAATTTTTACAGATGGATATTAAACAGCAGATCATGGTTGAGATAAGGGCAATACAAAGCACCTATCAACAGGCTCTGCTTCTGGACCAGCCGGTGTTTTCTGTCGGCGGCATTAAACAGCCGCCAGAACTGACCGGACTGGATAAAATAACCGGGCAATTGTCTGAACTGCTCCGGCAGCAGGTATTTGGCTGTCCGCCGGAACAATGGTTAAGTATGGATAGCTATTCCCAGTTGCTGAACTGGCTGGAACATACACAAACCATTGCTGCAGATATGCTTAAAAAAATAATAAGCCTGGACTGGGCCGACAGTGGACGCTGTGAAATAACCGCCTTGCCTGAACTGGATAATAGCCAGTTAAGTGCACTGCTGCAGCAGGAAAATGTAGCGGAACAGCCGCAGTGGCAGGGTCAGAGTTACGAAACCAGCAGTTTTACCCGGACACAAAGTCCATTACTAAAAGTATTAAAACAACAGTATGGTAATGGTCTGCTGATGCGTATGACGGCACGCTTAACAGAAATTGCTCAGTTATCATTAAAACTGGTACCTGAAAAATCAGCAGATTCAGAACAGCACAACAGCGGTTCCTCGCACTCTAATACAGGAGTCGGTACCGGTATAGGGCAGGCCGCCGCTGCACGAGGTCAGTTAATTCATCAGGTCAGTATTCTAAATAATCAAATTATAGATTATCAGATACTGGCACCCACAGAATGGAACTTTCATCCTGAGGGGGTGGTGGCCGGAGCGCTTGCTCATTTGCAGGGATATACAGATAATAGTAAAACCTTTAATCCTGAGCTGCAGGCACATTTAATTATTAAGGCCATTGATCCCTGTGTGGCGTATCAGCTGGAAATTGAGGCTTAATGATTTATGCATGAAATGTCCTTGTGTGAAGGTATTCTTGGTATTATAGAAGAACATGCTCAAAACCAGGGTTTTAAAAAAGTAAACGCACTCTGGCTGGAAATCGGCGCTTTTGCCAGTGTTGAAATTGAGGCCTTAAGATTCAGTTTTGAGGTCATAAGTAAAAATACTATAGCAGAGCAGGCCCGCCTGCATATTATTGATATACCTGGAACGGCCTGGTGTATGCAATGCTCAAAAACCGTTGTAATACAAAGGCGTTTTGATGCCTGCCCCCACTGCGCCGGTTATCAGCTACAGATAACCGGCGGGGAAGAAATGCGTGTAAAAGAGCTGGAAGTTGAATAAGCAATAAATTTGAATAGTCGGGAGAAAAACCATGTGTACAGTGTGCGGATGCGGTGAAGGAGAAACCCGGATTGAAGGCCATACTCACAGCCATGAGCATGAATACAGCCATGAGCACGGGAAAAATCATGAGCACGGCAGCAGCCACCCTCATAACCATGACCATCAGCACTCCCATAATCATGATTATGGACAGGGCCCGGCTCATGCCCATGCACCGGGTCTCAGTCAGTCGCGTATGGTGCAGATAGAAACCGATATTCTCAGTAAAAACAATGAGTACGCCGCCCATAACCGCCGCTGGTTCAGTGAACACAAAATACTGACACTTAACCTGGTGTCCAGTCCCGGTTCAGGTAAAACCAGCCTGTTAACCCGTACTATTGACGATCTTAAAAAGGAACTGACACTGGCCGTGGTGGAAGGTGATCAGCAGACCGATAATGATGCACAACGTATCCGTGAAACCGGTGTCAAAGCATTGCAGATCAATACCGGCAAGGGCTGTCACCTGGATGCGCATATGATTGGTCATGCCATCGACAGCCTGGAACTGGAAGATAAAGGTATTTTATTTATAGAAAATGTCGGCAACCTGGTGTGTCCGGCAGCGTTTGATCTGGGTGAGGCTCATAAGGTGGCCATCTTGTCTGTGACAGAAGGGGATGACAAGCCGCTTAAATATCCGGATATGTTTCATGCTGCGGATGTGCTGCTGTTAAACAAAACTGACCTGCTGCCCTATGTTGACTTTGATGTGGAAAAATGTTCAGACTATGCCCGCAGAGTGAATCCTGGCATCAAAATTATTCAGGTTTCAGCAACTACCGGGAAAGGTATGGATATCTGGTACCAATGGATTAAAGCTACTCAGAATCTGGCACTGATATAAAGCGCTTATTTTAGAGTCACTCTACAGTATTCAGAATTATGCTGAATAAGTACATTTTAGAGATGCTAATGGGAAAGATAATATGTGTCTGGCTATTCCAGCAAGAGTCATTGCTATTAACCAAGCTAATGATATGGCGACAGTGGCACTGGGCGAAGTAAAAAAAGAAATATCCATTGCCCTGGTGGACAATGTCAGCATTGATGACTATGTGCTTATCCATGTGGGTTATGCTTTAAATAAAATCAGTCCGGAGGAAGCTCAGCGCACCCTGGTCTTGTTTGCGCAGGCTGGACTAAAGGACGAATCATGAAATACATCGATGAATTTCGTCGCCGGGATCTGGCACAGCAAATATCTTCAGCCATTAAAAAAACTGCGGATCCGGAAAAGCACTATCATCTGATGGAGTTCTGCGGCGGCCATACCCATGCCATTTTCCGTTACGGGGTACAGAAATTAATACCGGACAATGTGTCCTATATCCATGGGCCTGGCTGTCCCGTATGTGTGCTGCCTGTTGGCCGAATAGATAATGCCCTGCAGTTGGTAAACGAATATGATGTGACTTTGTGTACCTATGGCGACTTAATGCGGGTACCGGCCAGCGGCCTTAATAGTCTGCTCAGAGCTAAAGCAAGGGGAGCGGATATTCGTATGGTGTACTCAGCGATGGACGCCTTGAATATTGCCCGGGAAAACCCTGCAAAGGAAGTCATATTCTTTGCTATCGGTTTTGAAACAACCACCCCGCCAACAGCCTTAATCATTAAGCAGGCTCAGGCCGAACAGATAAAAAACTTTACCGTCTTCTGTAATCATGTCCTGACCCCTCCTGCTATGCACAGTATTCTGGGGGAGCCGGAAAACAGCGGGCAGGACAGAATCATTATTGATGGCTTTCTCGGGCCTTCCCATGTCAGCACTATTATCGGCAGCCGGCCATATGAGGTATTTGCCGAACAGTTTTACAAGCCCATTGTAATTGCCGGTTTTGAACCTCTGGATGTGATGCAGGCTTCATTAATGTTGATCCTCCAGATTAATGAGGGCCGTCATGAAGTTGAAAATGAATATACCCGTGCCGTTTCCAGAAATGGTAACCAGAAAGCTCAGGCGTTGGTGGCTGAAGTGCTGGAACTGCGGTCGGAATTTGAATGGCGCGGTCTGGGTATGGTCCCTGAAAGCGCTTTAAAAATCCGATTTGAATATGCTGAGTTTGATGCAGAAAAACGCTTTAATATACCTCCTGTTCAGGCCTCGGATGTTAAGGGCTGTGAATGTCCACAGATTTTAAGAGGGGTTAAAAAACCTACAGACTGTCAATTATTTGGTACCGTCTGCACACCGGAAAATCCCATGGGGGCCTGTATGGTTTCATCAGAAGGTGCCTGTGCTGCCTACTGGACCTATGGACGCCTGAGCCAATAAAGTGCCTGAGCCAATAAAAAGTGAATACCGAGCATGAATAAAAAACGCTTTCCCGTACGGCTGAATATACGCAATAACGTTATTGATATGACCCATGGCAGCGGCGGCCGGGCTATGGCACAGTTAATTGAAGAGCTGTTTGTTAAGCATCTGGACAATGACTTACTGCGTCAGGCCAATGATCAGGCTGCCTTTAATGTGCCTGGCGGCCGCATGGTGATAAGTACCGACGGGCATGTCATATCACCACTGTTTTTTCCCGGCGGTGATATCGGTTCTCTGTCTGTGCACGGCACCATTAATGATGTCGCCATGTCGGGAGCCAGAGCCTTATACCTCTCTGCAGGCTTTATTCTTGAAGAAGGCTTCCCCTTATCTGAACTGGAAAAAATAGTCGTCAGTATGGCTGATGCGTCCAGAAATTCCGGAGTGCCGGTGGTGACAGGTGATACCAAGGTGGTGGAGAAGGGCAAAGGTGACGGCATTTTTATTACCACTAGCGGAGTGGGTATGGTGCCGGAGGGGGTGCAGATTTCCGGGGATCAGGCCAGGCCTGGTGATACTATTTTAATTAGCGGCACTATTGGCGATCATGGTGTGGCCATTATGTCCAGCCGGGAAAATCTGGAGTTTGAAACCAGTATTAAATCCGATTCAGCCGCTGTGCATACTCTGGTGGCGGATATGGTTACTGCCGTACCGGGTATCCATTGCCTGCGCGATCCGACCCGCGGCGGCCTGGCCACTACGCTGAATGAACTGGCCCAGCAATCCTCTGTCGGCATGATACTGAATGAAAACAGGATACCGGTTAACCCTTCCGTAACGGCTGCCTGTGAATTACTGGGCCTGGATCCGCTGTATGTTGCCAATGAAGGCAAACTGGTCTGTATCTGTGCCCCGCAGCACAGTCAAACCCTGTTAGCCATTATGCAGGCCCATCCTCTGGGACGTAATGCGGCTGTTATTGGTGAAGTCACAGACGATCCCAATGGCCTGGTACAAATGCAGACCCGTTTTGGCGGCAGCCGTATTGTGGACTGGCTTTCAGGTGAGCAATTACCCCGGATCTGTTAACTCCTGATAAGCTTCATTCCTATGCGGGAACCTGGACAGCATATTAATATGCATTTAGAACAATAATAGTTTTCACATGACAGCTTATCAAATACGCATTCAAGGTATTGTCCAGGGAGTTGGTTTTCGGCCAACAGTCTGGAAAGTGGCCCATCAGCTTAAGCTGACCGGACAGATCAGAAATGATAATGAGGGTGTACTGATCCATGTCTGGTGCAATAAAGCTAATCTTGCGGTTTTTATTGATGAAATCAAAAACAATCTGCCGATACTGGCAAGAATTGACACCATAAAAACTTCACTCCTGACGGACAAAGTGAATAGCCCGGAAAACTTTACTATTGAGCACAGTCAGTCTGGTGATATGAATACCCGGGTGGCACCTGATGCAGCGACCTGTAAACAATGTCTTGAAGAAATTCTTGCTCCCTCAAATCGGCGTTATCGTTATCCATTTACCAACTGCACCCATTGCGGTCCACGTATGTCTATAATTAAAGCCATGCCTTATGATCGAAAAAATACCAGTATGGCGGTTTTTCCAATGTGTCCGCAATGTCTTGTAGAATATCAGAACCCTTCTGACCGCCGTTTTCATGCCCAGCCGAATGCCTGTCCTGACTGCGGTCCCAAAGTCTGGCTTGAAGACAATAAGGGACAATTACAGCCAGCTGATTCTGTTTGTGATGTACCTGAAACCGCAGCACGGCTGATCCGGAAGGGTTATATCGTAGCGGTTAAAGGCATCGGCGGTTTTCATCTGGCCTGTGATGCGGGCAATCATAAAACAGTGTCTGTCCTGCGCAAGCGTAAACACCGTTATCAGAAACCATTTGCCCTGATGGCAAAAGATATCGCTATGCTTAGTGATTATGCAGAAACTGGCACAGAGGAAGAAGCATTATTAACCAGCCATGCTGCCCCTGTGGTGATTTTACCCTCAAAAGTCTCTGCTCAAAATGTCCTGTCTGAAGCACTGGCGCCCGGACAAAACACTCTGGGATTTATGCTGCCTTACACGCCGGTGCATTATCTGTTAATGCAAAATATGTCCCGACCCATTGTATTAACCTCAGGCAATCTAAGCGAGGAACCTCAGCTTATCGACAATGATTCTGCCAGAGAAAAACTGAGTGCCATTGCTGATTATTTTTTAATGAATGATCGGGATATTATTAACCGGGTGGACGACTCTGTGGTGCGTATTATGGCAGGTAAAGCCCGGTTTTTGCGTATGGCACGGGGCTATGCTCCACAGACAATCAATCTGCCGGAAGGTTTTCCAGATAATATTCAGGTACTGGCCATGGGGGGAGAACTGAAAAATACCTTCTGCCTGTTAAAAAATGCCACGCTGGTGGTTTCTCAGTATATTGGCGATCTGGAAAACACCCTGACCTTTGAGAATTATCAATATAACCTGGAACTGTATCAGCAATTATATGATTTTAAAGCGGATATTATCGCCGTTGATAAACACCCTGATTATCTGTCTACCCGGATAGGACAGCAAAAAGCAGGTAATTGCGATCTGGAACTTATAAAAGTACAGCACCATCATGCGCATATTGCCTCCTGTATGCTGGAACATGGTATGCCGTTTAATAGTGGACCTGTTCTGGGCATTGCTCTTGATGGTCTGGGGTTTGGTGAGGACGGCACCATCTGGGGCGGAGAATTTCTGCTGACCCGCTATCAGAGCTGCCGGCGTCTGGCTGGTTTCCAACCCGTCAGAATGCCCGGAGGCACCAGAGCCATTATAGAGCCCTGGCGCAATACTCTGGCGCATTTACTGGAAAATCAGCTATGGGATAGCCTGTTAGAGCACGATGGCGAACAGGGAGCAGAACCGGAGATAATCCGTTTTATTAAGAGTCAACCGCTGAATAATATAATAAAAATAATTAAGCAGGGCCTGAATTCACCTTATGCCTCCTCAGCCGGCCGGCTTTTTGATGCAGTAGCGGCTGCGCTGGGAATATGTACTGAGTCTGTCAGCTTTGAAGGCCAGGCCGCAATAGAGCTGGAAGCTCTGGCCAGTGACTTTTTTGATGCCGAAAATAACAATGCCTATCCCCATGTTTACCAGAATAAACAGATCATCTGGCAAGCTATGTGGCAGGCACTTTTTGAGGATCTAAAAAATCAGACAGACATAGCGATTATAGCGGCCCGCTTCCATCAATGTGTTGTCCAGGCAGTTGTACACACTGCGCTAAGTTTATGTGCTGAATATCATTTAACAACCGTGGTTTTAAGCGGCGGGGTTTTTCAGAATAAATTACTGCTGGAAGGGGTTTCCGTCAGTCTGAGAAAACATAAACTAAAAGTGATTATACCTGAATTACTGCCTGTGAATGATGCCGGTATTTCAGCCGGTCAGGCAGTTGTTGCATCAGGGGCTGTTGATCATTTATCTATTAGCAGCAATCAGCTTATCTAGTCTTCATCCGGAAATTGCCTTCCTGGCAAAAAATAGCTCAAACCCTAATATGAAAAAAAAGCCCCACGAGTTATAGTCTTTATACAATAGAACAGGGAACATAAAATGTTCAGACAGGAATTAAATCGACTTATCATCCTATGTTTAGTCTGTTTAGGAATTGTCTCGACGGGGCTGTTGTTGCTGCCATCGGGGCTTCAGGCAGACAATAATCATGCTCAGCTCCTTCAGGAAAAAGCCATTGCGCGTATTGAGCGCTATATTGATTACTTTCGTCGTACTTCAGACCAGCAGTCTCTGC
>Ga0256831_1001072_pt1 | contig 14395 bp, 10 predicted proteins | sample 132544metaG_FD_189087 | JGI IMG/M metagenome (GOLD analysis project Ga0256831, IMG submission 189087) | Hydrothermal vent microbial communities from Lau Basin, Pacific Ocean - 132-544 | ecosystem: Environmental > Aquatic > Marine > Hydrothermal vents | place: Pacific Ocean: Lau Basin | collected...
GAATTAGTCAACAAATACCCGATTATTTCAATTGAAGACGGTATGGATGAAAACGACTGGGACGGTTGGAAAATTCAACAAGACTTGTTAGGAGACAAAATCCAATTGGTAGGTGACGATATTTTTGTTACCAATACCAAAATTTTGTCTAGAGGTATCAAAGAAGGCGTTGCCAATTCCATTTTGATCAAATTGAATCAAATTGGTTCTTTAACCGAAACCTTAGATGCCATCAATATGGCGCATAAAGCAGGATATACCGCTGTAGTTTCACACCGATCCGGAGAAACGGAAGATACGACCATTGCCGATTTAGCCGTAGCGATGAATACGGGGCAAATAAAAACCGGCTCGTTGTCTAGAACCGATCGTATGGCAAAGTATAACCAATTGCTTCGTATTGAAGAAGCCTTGGGAGAAAATGCTATTTATCCCGGATTATCGGCGTTTAAAAAGTAAACATTTTAAACAAATATAAGATTATACCAATTCCAAATATAGAATAGTCCAAAAAGATTTGGTATAATGCCGATACTATTTGAAAATAGTACAATTTATTGGACTATATTGAAAATGTAATCGGTATTAGAAAGCGGCAAGGAAAATCCTTGCCGCTTTTTTGTTTATGGCGTTGAAAGATGATAGAAAGTTAATTGAATATGTAATCGGTATCATATTACGGATATTCGTGCATACCTATCATCTAGTTGACTGGATACTTGTCACTATCTATTTGTCAACAAAATTGTTTTGTATTTTATCTTTAACTAGATGCACGTCCGTGCGCCTATATAGTTCTCGATACTTACCATTTAAGCTTCGTTACCGCGCCCAAAATTGATAGGTGGTGGTACTTGCTCATAATCTTTTATCACACCGTGTGTGCTTTCAAAACGTTTTACGTTATCGTTTAACGCCCGAACCAATCGCTTGGCATGTTGTGGCGTCAATATGATACGTGATTTTACCTTTGCTTTGGGAATCCCCGGCATAATATTAACAAAATCTACAATGAATTCTGAAGCAGAATGGTTAATAATAGCCAAATTGGAATAAATTCCGTCTGCCACCTCATCGGTTAACTCAATATTGATTTGCTGTTGTTTTTTGGGCTCGCTCATAATATTTTATTTTTTCAATATAATTTCAGCGAAATATATTTTGTAGAGACGCACGATTGTGCATCTCTACAAAATTATCTCTTTCCTTTATCTAATCAACAAAAGTATTTTGTATCTTATCTATCACCATATCCTCATAGTCTTCCTTTTGCGCTACGATGACGTTTTCATATTCTTTCAAACCGGTTCCTGCAGGAATTTTACGTCCTACAATCACGTTTTCTTTCAGTCCTTCCAAATAATCAACCTTACCTCTAATAGCAGCTTCGTTAAGCACTTTAGTCGTTTCTTGGAAAGAAGCAGCTGAAATAAATGATTTGGTTTGTAAGGATGCACGTGTAATACCTTGCAATACGGGTGCTGCCGTAGCAGGAATGACATCTCTTGCATCCACCGGTTTCAATCCTTTACGCTTCAAAACGGAATTTTCTTCTCTCAATTGTCTAGGCGACACCAACTGTCCGGGTTTTAGATTGGTAGAATCACCGGCATCTTCAACCACTTTCATAGACGAGATTTTGTCATTTTCTTCGATAAAATCAAATTTGTGAATCAATTCGCCCGGCAAGAAAATCGTATCTCCAGATTCTTCAACCACTACTTTTTGCATCATTTGACGTACGACAACTTCAAAGTGTTTATCATTAATTTTTACCCCTTGTAAACGATATACCTCTTGCACCTCATTTACCAAGTACTGTTGTACGGCAGATGGTCCTTTAATTTTCAAAATATCGTTGGGTGTAATAGCGCCATCAGACAAGGGTGTTCCGGAACGAATAAAGTCATTCTCTTGTACCAAAATCTGATTGGATAATTTGATCAAATATTTTTTGACCTCACCGGATTTGGCTGTAACGATAATTTCTCTGTTACCACGTTTTATTTTTCCGAAAGAAACAATACCATCAATTTCAGAAACAACAGCCGGATTCGATGGATTACGTGCTTCAAATAACTCAGTTACCCTTGGTAAACCACCCGTGATATCACCGGCTTTAATCGATTTACGAGGTATTTTAACCAAAGCATCACCCAAGGTAATTTTTTGACCATCTTCGACGATAATTCGTGCACCGAAAGGTAAGTTGTAAGAACGCAATACTTCACCCTTATTGACCACTTTCAACATCGGAATCATCTTACGGTTTTTACTTTCAATGATGACAATTTCCTCACGGTTTGTTTGATCATCTTTTTCAATTTGGAAAGTAACACCTTGTACTAAGTTTTCATATTCAACGGTTCCGGAGAATTCGGAAATAATAACCGAGTTCCAAGGATCCCATTCTGCAATCACTTCACCTTTTAGTACTTTATCACCGGATTTCTTATACAATTTTGATCCATAAGGCAACGGGTCAACACTCAATTCTTTATGGGTTTTAGCATCTCTGATTTTAATTTCAGAAGTACGAGAAATAACGATATCTACATTGTCTTCTTCTACATGTACGGTCTTCAACTCATCTATTTCGATAACACCATCAGTCTTGGCTTGGATATTGGACTGTTCGGATACGTTACCGGCAACCCCCCCTTGGTGGAAGGTTCGCAGGGTTAACTGTGTACCCGGCTCACCAATTGATTGAGCGGCTACTACACCAACTGCTTCTCCTTTTTCAACCATATCACCGGTTGCTAAGTTTCTACCATAACACTTGGCACAAATGCCTCGTTTGGCTTCACAAGTTAAAGGCGAACGCACTTCAATGGATTCAATGGGTGAATTATCAATTTTTTCAACAATCAATTCCGTAATTTCTTCGCCTGCAGCAATAATCAGTTCGTCTGTCTCGGGATGATAAACATCATCCAAAGCTACACGACCCAGGATTCTTTCTCCTAAGGTTTCAACTATTTCATTGTTCTTTTTAAGTGCTTTTACTTCAATGCCTCGCAACGTACCACAATCTTCTTCACGTACCACAACATCTTGTGACACATCCACCAAACGACGGGTTAAATAACCGGCATCCGCTGTTTTTAAAGCGGTATCTGCCAAACCCTTACGCGCACCGTGTGTAGAGATAAAATATTCCTGAATAGACAAACCTTCTTTAAAGTTTGACAAAATCGGGTTTTCAATTACTTCTCCTCCACCGGCAGTAGATTTTTTAGGTTTTGCCATCAAACCACGCATGCCAATCAACTGACGAATCTGGTCTTTTGAACCCCTTGCGCCTGAATCCAACATCATATATACAGAGTTAAATCCGTCTTTGTCGTTGGTAATTTGTTCCATCAATACTTGGGTTAAATCATTGTTGGCAGCCGTCCATGTATCAACTGTCTTGTTGTAACGTTCTTTTTGTGAAATAGAACCTTCTGCATAAAGCGCCTTGATATTATCTACTTTTTCTTGCGCTTCGGCAACAATCGTTTTTTTATCTTCAGGTACCATAATATTACTCAATCCAAAGGACAAACCGCCTTTAAATGCGTAATAGTACCCCAATTGCTTAATATCGTCTAAGAATTTAGCCGTAGTAGGTACGTCGGTTCTTTTTAATATATCAGAAATGATACCTCTTAGTGAGCCTTTGGTCAAAACTTTATTGATAAAAGGAACCCCTTCCGGTTTCATTTCATTGAATAAAATACGTCCGGCGGTGGTATCTATAATATGTTCAAAAGCATTGCCATCTTCATCAAAATCTTTGATAAATACTTTGATAGTGGCATGCAATTCTAGTCTTTTTTCATTCAAAGCAATTTTTACTTCTTCGGGAGAATAGAAAGTCATGCCTTCACCTTTTACGCCTTTTTTAATTTTGGTAATATAATACAGTCCCAAAACCATATCCTGAGATGGTACTGTAATCGGAGAACCATTGGCAGGATTCAAAATGTTTTGAGATGCCAACATCAATAGTTGCGATTCCAAAATAGCTTGTGGGCCTAAGGGCAAGTGAACTGCCATTTGGTCACCATCAAAATCCGCGTTAAATGCCGTACATACCAAAGGGTGCAAACGAATGGCTTTTCCTTCGATCAATTTGGGTTGAAATGCTTGGATTCCCAAACGGTGCAAAGTAGGCGCACGGTTCAATAGAACAGGATGTCCTTTCAATACATTTTCTAAAATATCCCAAACAATCGGATCTTTTCTATCGATAATTTTCTTGGCAGATTTTACGGTTTTTACAATCCCTCTTTCAATCAATTTTCTAACGACAAAAGGTTTGTATAGCTCGGCTGCCATATCTTTGGGGATACCGGCTTCATATAATTTTAGGTTAGGACCTACAACAATTACCGAACGAGCGGAATAATCAACCCTTTTACCCAACAGGTTTTGACGGAAACGTCCTTGCTTACCTTTCAACGAGTCGGAAAGGGATTTCAAAGGACGGTTTGATTCTGTTTTTACCGCTGATGATTTACGCGTGTTGTCAAATAAAGAATCTACAGATTCTTGCAACATACGTTTTTCATTACGCAAAATTACTTCAGGCGCTTTGATATCCATCAATCTTTTCAAACGATTGTTACGGATAATTACACGACGGTATAAATCGTTCAAATCCGAAGTGGCAAAACGTCCACCATCCAAGGGAACCAAAGGACGCAATTCGGGTGGAATAACGGGAATGATATTCATCACCATCCATTCGGGTTTATTGGGACGATTTTCTTCTGATTTACGAATGGCTTCTACTACTTGCAAACGTTTAAGCGCTTCTGCTTTTCTTTGTTTGGAAGTTTCGTGATTGGCTTTGTGACGCAAATCATAAGACAGCGATTCCAAATCGATGGTTTTCAATAAGTCTCTAATGGCTTCACCACCCATTTTTGCGACAAATTTATTCGGATCATCATCCTCCAAATAATGGTTATCCGGTGGCAATTTTTCCAAGATATCTTGATACTCTTCTTCTGTCAAGAATTGCATTCTTTGAACCGGATTTCCTTCTTCATCGGTTGCATTACCCGGATTGATTACGATATATCTTTCGTAATATACAATCATTTCCAATTTTTTGGTAGGTAATCCTAACAAATACCCGATTTTGTTGGGCAAAGAACGGAAGTACCAGATATGTACAACCGGCACAACCAATTCGATATGGCCTACGCGCTCGCGTCTTACTTTTTTCTCGGTAACTTCAACACCACATCGGTCACAAACGATACCTTTATATCTTATTCTTTTGTATTTACCACAAGCACATTCATAGTCTTTTATAGGGCCGAAAATTCTTTCACAGAACAATCCGTCACGCTCAGGCTTATGTGTACGATAATTGATTGTTTCCGGTTTTAGCACTTCACCCCTTGAAGCCTCTTTAATGCTTTCGGGAGAAGATAAACCAATGGAAATTCTATCAAATTTTATAGTGGTATATTTATTAAATTTTGCCATAATTTGTAAAAAGTATTATTTTTTGTCGGTTTTGATTTGTTTCAAAACGTCTTGTCCTTCTTTATCTTCAAGTCTTACATCAAGACCCAATCCTTTTAATTCGTGCATCAATACATTAAAGGATTCGGGAATACCGGCTTCCGGCATTACTTCTCCCTTAACGATAGACTCATAAGCTTTGGCTCTACCCATTACATCATCTGATTTAACGGTTAACATTTCTTGCAATGTATGTGAAGCACCATAGGCTTCGAGTGCCCAAACTTCCATTTCTCCCAAACGTTGTCCCCCGAATTGTGCTTTACCACCTAAAGGTTGTTGGGTAATCAATGAATAAGGGCCAATGGAACGCGCGTGCATTTTATCATCAATCATGTGTCCCAATTTCAACATATAAATAACCCCTACCGTTGCAGGTTGGTCAAATTTTTCTCCGGTTCCACCGTCATGCAAATAGGTTTCTCCAAATTCGGGTAATCCGGCTTCTTTAGTCAATCTGATGATATCTTCTTCACTGGCACCATCAAAGATGGGCGTACCGAATTTTTTTCCGGTTTTTAAACCTACCCATCCGAGTACCGTTTCATAAATTTGTCCGATATTCATACGAGAAGGTACCCCTAATGGGTTCAATACGATATCCACCGGTGTTCCATCTTCTAAGAAAGGCATATCTTCACGACGAACAATTTTGGCTACAATACCTTTGTTTCCGTGACGTCCCGCCATTTTATCACCGACTTTCAATTTACGTTTTTGAACGATAAAAATCTTAGCCAATTTCAAAATACCGGCAGGCAGTTCATCTCCCACGCTAATGGCAAATTTTTCCCTTCTAAGGTTTCCTTTTAATTGATTTAAACGAATTTTATAATTGTTAATCAATTCGGATATCAATTGATTGGTATGTTTGGAGGTGGTCCAAGTACCTTGCGTCAAGTGTTCAAAATCTTGAACGGCATTCATTGCTTTTAGGGTAAATTTCTTTCCTTTGGGGAAGATTTCTTTACCTAAATCATTCTTCACTCCTTGTGCTGTTTTACCATTCACAAGTACAAATAATTTCTCAATCAAAATGAGTCTTAAAGCCTCAGCGTCCTTTTCAAAGATACCTTCCAATTCTTCAATTTTGACTTTATCTTGTGCTGTTTTTCTTCTATCTTTAATCGAACGTGTAAACAGTTTTTTATCGATAACCACTCCTCTTAATGAAGGGGAAGCTTTTAGGGATGCATCTTTTACATCTCCGGCTTTATCGCCAAAAATAGCACGCAATAATTTTTCTTCGGGTGTTGGGTCAGACTCCCCTTTTGGGGTAACTTTACCAATCAGAATATCACCGGGTTTTACTTCGGCACCGATTCTAATCATTCCGTTTTCGTCCAAATCTTTGGTCGCTTCCTCACTTACGTTGGGAATATCATTGGTCAATTCTTCTTGTCCCAATTTGGTATCTCTAACTTCCAATGCGTGTTCTACAATATGAAGCGAGGTAAAATAATCGTTACGTACCACTTCCTCTGAAATCACAATCGCATCCTCAAAGTTATATCCTTTCCAAGGCATAAATGCTACTTGCAAATTACGTCCCAATGCCAATTCACCTTTATCGGTCGCATAACCTTCGGTCAGTACTTGTCCTTTGGTCACTCTGTCTCCTTTTTTGACAATCGGTGTCAGGTTGATGGTCGTGTTTTGGTTGGTTTTACGGAATTTTACCAAGTGGTAGGTCTTCTTATCTTCATCAAAGCTAACCAATTTTTCTTCTTCCGTTCTATCGTATTTGATAATAATTTTCTTAGCATCTACATAGGTAACTTTACCATCGCCTTCTGCATTGATCAAAATTCTTGAATCTTGAACCAATTTTTTTTCCATACCGGTTCCTACATAAGGTGCTGTTGGCGTCAACAAAGGTACGGCTTGTCGCATCATATTTGATCCCATCAACGCACGGTTCGCATCATTGTGTTCCAAGAACGGAATCAATGAAGCGGAAATCGAAGCAATTTGATTGGGTGCAACATCCATATAATTAATTTCTTCTTTATTAATTACCGGGAAATCGCCTTCTTCACGCGCTACCAAATGATCCAATACAATATTGCCTTCATCATCCGTAGGGGTTTCTGCTTGGGCAATTTTCATACCTTCTTCTTCTTCGGCAGTTAAATAGACAATTTTTTCGTCGTATTTAACCTTAGCTTCCTCTACATCCCTATAGGGTGTTTCGATAAAGCCCATTTCATTTACTTTGGCATAAACGGCTAAAGACGAAATCAAACCGATATTCGGACCTTCAGGGGTTTCAATCGGACACAGACGTCCATAATGTGTATAATGCACATCACGCACCTCAAAACCGGCTCTTTCTCTGGAAAGACCGCCCGGTCCTAGGGCTGATAATCTACGTTTGTGTGTAATCTCAGACAATGGATTGGTTTGATCCATAAACTGAGAAAGCTGGTTGGTACCAAAGAATGATTTGATAACGGAAGACAAGGTCTTAGCGTTGATCAAATCAACCGGTGTAAATACCTCGTTGTCACGTACATTCATTCGCTCACGAATGGTACGCACCATACGTGCCAAACCTACGCCAAACTGTTGAGACAATTGCTCGCCTACTGTTTTTACACGTCTGTTGGAAAGGTGGTCAATATCATCTACTTCCGTTTTTGAATTGATAAGCTCTATCAATTGCTTGGTGATAACGATGATATCTTCACGTGTCAATACTTGAACATCCATAGGGATATCCAAATTCAATTTTTTGTTGATACGGTAACGACCTACTTCTCCCAAACTATAACGTTGATCGGAGAAGAATAATTTGTTGATAATACCACGCGCTGTTTCTTCATCGGGCGGCTCGGCGTTACGTAGTAATCTATATATGTATTCAACGGCTTCTTTTTCAGAGTTGGTTGAATCTTTTTGTAAGGTGTGATAAATAATTGCATAATCAGATTGTGAAATATCTTCCTTATGCAAAAGAACGGTTTTGGCTCCGGATTCCAATATTTCTTCGATATGGTCTTTTTCAATAACCGTATCCCTATCCAAAATAATATCATTCCTTTCGATGGATACCACTTCACCGGTATCTTCATCTACGAAATCCTCATGCCAAGTTTTAAGGAGTCTTGCAGCTAATTTTCTTCCTATAACTTTTTTTAATCCGGTTTTGGAGATTTTAACTTCATCTGCCAAGTCGAATATTTCTAGAATATCTTTATCTCTTTCATAACCTATAGCACGCAATAAGGTGGTAATAGGTAATTTCTTTTTACGATCGATATATGCATACATCACACTATTGATGTCGGTAGCAAATTCAATCCATGATCCTTTAAAAGGGATAATCCTTGCAGAATACAACTTGGTACCGTTGGTATGTACCGATTGTCCGAAGAAAACACCCGGAGAACGGTGTAATTGCGAAACAATTACCCTTTCGGCGCCGTTGATTACAAAAGTACCTCTAGGGGTCATATAAGGGATATTTCCCAAATATACATCTTGTACAACGGTTTCAAATTCCTCATGTTCGGGGTCATTACATTCTAGCTTCAAACGTGCTTTAAGAGGCACACTGTATGTCAATCCGCGTTCGATACATTCGTGAATAGAGTATCGTGGCGGATCTACAAAATAATCCAGGAAAGATAATTCAAATTGATTTCGGGTATCGGAAACGGGAAAGTTATCTTGAAATGTCTTGTACAAACCTTCATTATCTCTATTTTCGGGTTTGGTTTCCAATTGGAAAAAATCTTGAAAAGATTTAAGTTGAATACCCAATAAATCCGGATATTCCGGAATGTTTTTAACGGAAGAGAAGCTAATTCTTTCGTTATTTTTGTTTTGTGCGCGTAATTCTTTTGTGGTATTTGTCATATTTGTAGGACAAAATTAAAGGTTATCAAAATATTAAAACCGCTGAAAATCAGCTTCTAAAGTTGCTTGCATATTTTATATGCAAAATGGTTTAGGTCTATCCCGACGTGTTGGGAAGACCTAAACCAATAAGTAATTTGTGTAAGAACTATTTAAGTTCTACTTCAGCACCGGCTTCTTCCAAAGACTTTTTGATACCTTCTGCTTCGTCTTTAGATACACCTTCTTTTACAGGTGCAGGGGCGCTGTCAACAACACCTTTTGCTTCTTTTAATCCTAAACCGGTCAATTCTTTCACTAATTTAACAACTGCTAATTTAGATGAACCTGCTGCTTTTAAGATTACGTCGAATTCTGTTTGTTCTTCTGCGCCACCATCGGCTCCGCCTGCTGCGGGACCTGCTACTGCTACTGCAGCTGCTGCGGGCTCAATGCCGTATTCTTCTTTCATAATATCGGCTAATTCGTTAACTTCTTTTACTGTTAAGTTAACTAATTGTTCTGCGAATGCTTTTAAATCTGCCATTTTTCTATCGTTTTTATTGTTTTAATTTTATAATATTCTATTGTTAAAGTTTTTATTCAGACTTCTCTGATAAGGTTTTAAGGATACCTGCTAATTTACCACCACCCGATTTAAGAGCAGAGATAACATTTTTGGCAGGAGATTGCAACAATCCAATCAATTCTCCTAATAATTCTTCTTTAGACTTGATACTTACTAATGTATCTAATTGATCGTCTCCAAGGTAAACCGATTCTTCAATCCAAGCGCCTTTTAACAAAGGTTTTTCAGATTTTTTTCTGAAAGCTTTGATAATTTTAGCCGGTTGGTTTCCTGTATTGGACAACATTAGTGCCGTATTTCCTACTAAAGCATCTGTCAATTCGCCAAACTCTTTATCTGAATTGTCCATCGCTTGTTTTAGCATGGTATTTTTTACCACTTGCAATTTTACATCACTACCGTAACAAGCACGTCTTAAATCAGAGGTAATTTGTGCGTTTAAACCCAATATATCTACTAGGTAAACCACTTCATACTCAGACAGTTTTTGCGTTATTTCTTCTATTAATTGAGCTTTTTGTTCTCTTGTTCTCATTTGCTAATTTTTTGGGTCTTTACTTAGACGCTTTTTGGATCAATCTTAATACCCGGACTCATTGTAGAGGACATATTCACACTTTTCATATATGTACCTTTAGCTGCTGAAGGCTTCAATTTATTAATTGTAGTTAGCAACTCTTCGGCATTATCTTTCAGCTTGTCGGCTGAGAAAGAAACTTTACCTACTGCGGCGTGTACAATTCCGGTTTTATCAACTTTAAAGTCAATCTTACCGGCTTTTACTTCTTTAACAGCTTTACCAATTTCCATAGTAACCGTTCCGGTTTTAGGGTTTGGCATTAATCCTCTAGGTCCAAGAACACGTCCTAAGGGTCCTAATTTTCTCATCACGCTTGGCATAGTAATGATTACGTCGATATCAGTCCAACCATCTTTGATTTTATCAAGATAATCGTCCAATCCAACGAAATCAGCGCCAGCTGCTTTTGCTTCTTCTTCCTTGTCAGGCGTAACCAAAGCCAATACTTTTTTGTCTTTACCGGTTCCGTGAGGTAGGGTTACCACACCTCTAACCATTTGATTTGCTTTACGAGGATCTACTCCTAATCTAATAGCAAGATCAACTGAAGCGTCAAATTTTTCGGGAGCAATTTCCTTTATTAATTTTGAAGCTTCCTCGAGAGAATATAATTTATTCTTATCGATTTTTGATAATGCTGCTCTTCTTTTTTTACTTAATTTAGCCATTGTCTAAAAACATTTTTAGTTAAAAGGATTGTCTCCTTTAACAATTAATCCCATAGATCTTGCAGTACCTGCAATCATTTTCATCGCCGATTCTACGCTAAATGCGTTTAAGTCGGGCATCTTGTCTTCGGCTATCTGTCTTACTTGTTCCCAAGTAACAGTGCCTACTTTTACACGGTTAGGTTCGCCTGATCCTTTCTTGATTTTAGAGGCTTCTATTAGTTGAACTGCAGCAGGTGGCGTTTTAACGACGAAATCAAAAGACTTGTCTTTATAAACATTAATCGCTACAGGAAGCACTTTACCCGGTTTGTCTTGCGTACGTGCATTGAATTGCTTGCAAAACTCCATGATATTTACTCCTGCGGCACCTAATGCGGGTCCAACCGGTGGCGAAGGATTCGCTTGACCTCCCCGAATTTGTAATTTAATTACTTTACTTACTTCTTTTGCCATTTTACTTTTTGTTTTTTACAAAAACTATTATTTTGGAAGCTTAATAGTTTATATGCGTAACAGTTTATATTTTTTTAACTTCAAAATAACCCAATTCCAATGGTGTTTTTCTTCCAAAAAACTTGACCATTACGGTTACTTTTTTCTTTTCTTTACTTACTTCTTCAATAACGCCATCAAAACCTTTAAATGGCCCATCCGTAACAGAAACGGCATCACCTACTTCATAGGGCACCATAATTTCGTCATCACTCATCGCCATTTCATCCATTTTTCCTAGGATTCTATTGACTTCAGATTTGCTTAAAGGCATGGGGTCCCCCCCTTTTACGCCACTTAAAAAACCCATTACACCGGGAATTGATTTAATGACGTGTGGCAATTCACCTGAAAGATTCACTTCCATATAAATATAGCCGGGGAATAAGGTTTTATCTTTCTGTACCCTTTTTCCGTTTCTTATTTGCACCACTTTTTCTGTCGGCACTAAAATTTCGCCAACATAATCTTCTAAGTGGTTTCTGCTTATTTCATTGTCAATGAGTTTGTGAATTTTGGCTTCCTTTCCACTAACAACTTTTAGGACAAACCATTTCTTTACTTGATCGCTCATCGAAATTTAGCTTTTAATAAACTTGTAATAAGTTTGAAGTGCTGATCTGAATACGTAATCGACTATTGCAATGAAAACTGAGAAAATTGCAGAAAAAACTGCAACAACAATGGTCATTTTATATACTTCATCCCGTTTGGGCCATACGATATGGTTCATCAGTTCATCATAGGAACCTTTTACATATTCTATAAATTTATTCATTATACTTATTTTTTATTGCACATCATTTAAGCACGGGAGGAGAGACTCGAACTCCCGACACCTGGTTTTGGAGACCAGTGCTCTACCAACTGAGCTACACCCGTTTATAGAGAATTTGAAGCCCTAAAATAGGACTTCAAATTCTAGAAAAATATAGTTTGAAATACCTAGACTTAGTCTAAAATTTCAGTTACTTGACCTGCACCTACGGTTCTACCACCTTCACGGATTGCAAAACGCAAACCTTTGTTGATAGCTACAGGGTAGATCAATTCAACTTCGATTGTCAAGTTATCACCGGGCAATACCATTTCAACACCTTCTGGCAAGTGGATTTCTCCGGTTGCATCTGTTGTTCTCAAATAGAATTGAGGACGGTAGTTGTTGTGGAAGGGTGTATGACGACCACCTTCTTCTTTTTTCAAAACATAAACTTCTGCTTTGAATTTTTTATGAGGTGTAATAGAACCGGGGGCAGCGATTACCATACCTCTACGGATTTGGTTTTTATCGATACCACGAAGCAATAAACCTACGTTATCACCTGCTTCACCACGATCTAATATTTTACGGAACATTTCTACTCCGGTAACTACTGAGGTTAATTTTTCGTCACTGATACCTAATATCTCTACAGGATCTCCTGTATTGATTACACCAGTTTCGATACGACCGGTAGCAACAGTTCCACGTCCTGTGATAGAGAATACATCTTCAACAGGCATTAGGAAAGGCTTGTCTGTATCTCTTTCCGGTTCAGGAATCCATTCGTCAACGGCATCCATTAACTCTTCAATGGTTTTAACCCATTTTGCATCTCCATCCAATCCACCTAAAGCAGAACCTTGAATAACAGGTGTGTTATCACCATCATATTCGTAGAAGCTTAATAGGTCACGGATTTCCATGTCTACTAATTCTAATAATTCTTCATCGTCAACCATATCCACTTTGTTCATAAAAACAACAATTTTAGGCACCCCTACTTGGCGAGCTAAAAGGATATGTTCACGTGTTTGAGGCATAGGTCCGTCAGTAGCGGCAACTACTAAGATAGCACCGTCCATTTGAGCAGCACCTGTTACCATGTTTTTAACGTAATCCGCGTGACCGGGACAGTCAACGTGTGCGTAGTGTCTTTTATCAGTTTGATATTCTACGTGTGCAGTGTTAATTGTAATACCCCTTTCTTTTTCTTCGGGTGCATTATCAATAGAAGCAAAGTCTTTGATTTCAGCAAGACCTTTTTCAGATAACACTTTTGTGATTGCAGCGGTCAATGTAGTTTTACCGTGGTCAACGTGACCAATGGTACCTATATTAACGTGCGGTTTGGTTCTTTCGAATTTTTCTTTAGCCATAATACTAATTTTTAACTATATTTTTTTCTTTAATAAACCTCCTTAGAGCCAATGACGGGAATTGAACCCGTGACCTCTTCCTTACCAAGGAAGCGCTCTACCCCTGAGCTACATCGGCCTTGAGTGGAGCGGGAGACGGGGTTCGAACCCGCGACATTCAGCTTGGAAGGCTGATGCTCTACCAACTGAGCTACTCCCGCAATTAGCTCTTTTAAAAACTCGGCAGAATGAATCTCTGCCGGTAGTTGGGCAAGCTATTACCATTTTGTGGTGAGGGAAGGATTCGAACCTCCGAAGCTTGCGCAGCAGATTTACAGTCTGCCCTCGTTGGCCACTTGAGTACCTCACCAAGAATTCAATATTTCAATTTAAGAGCCGATGGAGGGACTCGAACCCACGACCTGCTGATTACAAATCAGCTGCTCTAGCCAGCTGAGCTACATCGGCTTTTTAGCTCTATTAACGGTTTGCAAATTTATAAACTTTATTTTTAACTGCAAAGAAAAAAAACTATTTTTTTTATATTATTTTACCTTTCGCTTTTTTGCCCTGCAAAAG
>Ga0256831_1001073_pt1 | contig 14393 bp, 15 predicted proteins | sample 132544metaG_FD_189087 | JGI IMG/M metagenome (GOLD analysis project Ga0256831, IMG submission 189087) | Hydrothermal vent microbial communities from Lau Basin, Pacific Ocean - 132-544 | ecosystem: Environmental > Aquatic > Marine > Hydrothermal vents | place: Pacific Ocean: Lau Basin | collected...
ATCTAAAGAAGATATTACTCGCAGCCATCAAATCATTACTCAGCTACGTACCGAACTAGAAGAAGTGTTGGATATTCTCAAACTTTAGTTTATCGTGCTTATAAGGCTGTCATAAAAAAACCGACAATTGTCGGTTTTTTTATGCCTATTTTTTCTTGGAAATAGCTTTTAGTAATAGCCAATAGCTTTTGGAAATACAATTTGATAAGAAAGAAGAGGAGAGCCTTATGATCAGCAAAAATGAAATTGAGCAATTATTTTTAAAAATGCGTAATGCTGGCTGGAATATGGAACAGGAGTTAGCGTGGGGATATTTTTTTAAACATGATAGTAAGGAGCTTCTTAAGCACTTAGCAGATAAACTAGAGCGCCAAGGTTATGAAATAGTCGATATCAATCAATCGTATCCTGATAATATGTATTGGCTACAGATTGAAAAAATTGAGCAGCATAGTGTTGATTCATTGCATCAAAGAAACCAGATGTTCTCTCTATTGGCTCAACAAACAGGCATCCATGCTTATGATGGCATGGATGTGTCCCCTGTGGGACTATTTGAATAGTTTATAGACAAAAATGTCTTAGTGGCAACCACAGCCACCACTATTGCCTGAGGAATCACCACCGCCACAACAGCCACCACCTTCTTCATGTTGGTGATGATGCTGGTTTTCAGCCGCAATACCCATCGTTAACTCATCGTCACTGGGATCTCTAATATCTTCAATAGTAACAGAAAAATGAACATCTTGACCTGCCATAGGATGGTTATGATCCATAACCACGCTGTCTTTATTGATTTGTTTAACAACCACCATAACAGGCTCGCCATTTTCTCCTTGACCTTGTAATACCAGTCCTTCGTGTAAGTCTAAATGTGCTAAATGTTCCTTAGGGACGGTTTGTATGACATCAGGATTATACTCACCATAAGCCTCAGCAGCCGGTATTTCCAGATCAGCGGAATCACCAATGTTCATCTCAGTAATTCGGGTTTCCAAACCGGGCATCATCTGTCCTCGGCCATACATAAAAAATAGTGGCTCAGTTTCTTCGATATTATTGTCGATAACTTCATTATCAACGGATGCGCTGTATTTGATTGCAATAATTTGATCTTGTTTAATTGCCATGAGCCTCTAGTACCTTAAGTTTATGAATAAAGTAAGTATTTATAAAGTATCTAAGTGAATATAGCAAGTCACTTGAATTAATGTCCTGTTTAGTTAACCTGAGTTCTGGATAACTGAATAAGTAACGTATTGATTAGCCTGTATTTGTTACAGAAGTCGCCGTAAATACATCCTTGTAGGCTTCACTTTGGCATCCATGCCAAAGAGACTTCTTCCACAAATACAGGCTAATCAACACTCTGAAGTTATTTTCAAGATCATCTTATCCAGAGTTTAGGTTAGTTAGGTAATTTTATAACTAGACATGGAGTAAATAGCTATAATTCTGTGGAATAGGGGCTTTAGCCCCAAAAAATAATTGTGATTGGAGTCTCGGTTCCAATTGCTAGTATAAAGGCCTCTGATCTTTGTACTAGAACAGGTTATAATCATTGCTCAAATTAACTAACTTGATAGTGTGCATAATGTCTGGAAATTCTTTTGGTAAATTATTTGTCGTCACCTCCTTTGGTGAAAGTCATGGCAAGGCGATTGGCTGTATTGTTGATGGTTGTCCTCCCGGCCTTGAATTAACACAAGCCGATCTACAATTTGATTTGGATCGGCGTAAACCCGGTACCTCTCGTCATACCACACAACGGCGTGAAGATGATGAAGTACATATTTTATCCGGTACTTTTGAAGGAAAAACCACCGGTACCCCCATTTCCTTGCTGATACACAATAAAGATCAGCGCTCAAAAGACTATGGCAATATAAAAAATACCTTTCGTCCAGGGCATGCTGATTATACCTATCAACAAAAATATGGTGTTCGTGATTATCGTGGGGGAGGGCGTTCCTCGGCTCGTGAAACTGCTTCTCGTGTTGCTGCTGGAGGCATTGCAAAAAAATACCTTAGTGATGTTTATGGAATTGAAATTCGAGGTTTCTTATCCCAACTAGGACCGATAAAAACAGCTCAGCCAGATGATGCAAATTTTTCTTGGGACGCTATTAATGGCAATCCTTTTTTCTCCCCTGATATCAATAAAATTGCTGAAATGGAAGCCTATATGGATGCTCTGCGCAAAGAAGGTAACTCTATTGGAGCCAAAGTATCTGTCGTTGCAACGGGTATGCCAGTGGGTTTAGGAGAACCGATATTTGATCGTTTAGATGCTGATGTTGCCCATGCAATGATGAGCATAAATGCCGTAAAGGGTGTTGAAATTGGGGCAGGTTTTGGCTGTATTGAGCAAAAAGGTACTGAGCATCGAGATGAAATAAGCCCCGAAGGATTTTTATCCAATCATGCTGGAGGTATTTTGGGTGGCATTTCATCCGGTCAGGACTTAGTGGTACATATTGCTTTAAAACCAACCTCAAGCTTGCACTTACCGGGTAAGAGTGTTGATTTAAATGGTCACCCGATTGAAGTCATTACTAAGGGGCGACATGATCCTTGTGTGGGTATCCGTGCTACGCCCATTGCGGAGGCAATGCTGGCGATTACCTTGATGGATCATTTAATGCGAAACTTGGCTCAAAACTCCACTTGTCACTCGCAAACCCCCGTGATCCCAGCACAGAAAAAATAGTATAAAGTCATTGTGATTAAAAATATTCCTTATTGGCAACTGTCTTTATTTTATTGGTTTTATTTTGCCTCATTGGGTGCTTTGATCCCTTACTTAGGACTTTATCTCTCAGATTCTTCCTATAATGCCGTAGAAATTGGGCAATTAATGGCGACTATTATGGGGACTAAAATTATTGCCCCATACTTGTGGGGATGGATTGCTGATCATCGTGGCAATCGCTTATTTATTATCCGCTTAGGTGCTTTTTTATCAGCACTGGCCTACTCGGGGATATTTATTGTGGCGAGCTTCTGGGGATTGTTTTTGATCTTTTTGAGCTTTAGTTTTTTTTGGAATGCCATATTACCGCAATTTGAAGCACTGACATTTAACCATCTAGAACATAATGAACATCAATATAGCTGGGTTAGAATGTGGGGCTCCATAGGCTTTATTTGCTCTGTTATTGGGGTTGGTGTGCTCCTAAATACGATTGAACTCTCTCACTTGCCTATTATTGTCTTATGCTTATTGATAGGCATGGTATGGACCACTTTTTTAATTCGTGATCATAATGGTCGAGTATATAATGAGAGTCATCTATCACTGCTTAAGATCCTTAAAAATAAGCATATTGTTGCTTTACTGCTCGCCTGTTTGTTTGTCCAAGCGAGTCATGGGCCTTATTATACCTTTTACACCCTATATGCCGAATCTCATGGTTATGAAAAATCATGGATTGGTATCTTATGGGCTATTGGTGTGTTCTCAGAAGTGCTTGCGTTTGCACTAATGCCTTGGTTGGTCAAGCGCTTTAGTTTACGTTTGCTCTTATTAGTGAGCTTGTTTTCCGGTTCACTAAGATGGCTACTTATTGCCTTTTTCATTGATAATGTCTATCTAACCGTCTTTGCTCAGATTTTTCATGCCTCAACCTTTGGTATCTATCATGCCGTTGCTATTGCTTACATTCATCATTATTTTAAGGCTAATAATCAAGGCAAGGGACAAGCACTTTATAGTAGCATTAGTTTTGGCTTAGGTGGGGCTTTGGGTAGTTTGTATGGGGGATATTTATGGCAAAGTGCAGGTAGCAGTATTACTTTTTCTATTGCTGCCGCCTTGTCTTTTATTGCTTTTGCTATTTCATGGCAGTTTGCGCAACCTCATCCTAGTTAATGGGTTAGTTAAGGTGCTAGTTGAGGCATCAGAGTCAAAATACACCTATACCTCTTCGAGCATCTAATTAGGTATAAAAACTTTAGCTATAAAATCTAATAATTTTCTGGTGTTAATACGGTGTCGTGTAAAAAGGTATTGTCATCTTTATATGGGTAATCTAATGTATAATGGAGTCCTCTGCTTTCTTTACGTTGCATGGCGCTGTCGATAATTAGCTCGGCAACCGTGGCTAAATTTCTTAGTTCAATTAGATCATTGTTAATAAGATATTGTCGATAGTAGTCATCTATTTCACGTTGCAGTAATTTAACTCGCTGTTTGGCTAGTAAAAGGCGCTTGTTCTTTCTAACAATGCCGACATAGTTCCACATAAATCGGCGTAGTTCATCCCAGTTATGTGTGACCACGACACCTTCTTCTGAACCTGTGACGCGACTATCATCCCATGGTGGTAATAAGGGATCGCATTCATAGTTGGGTAATTCTTCTTTTATTTTTTCAGCAGCACTTTTGGCAAATACCAAGCACTCTAATAAAGAATTACTTGCCATGCGATTGGCACCATGCAAACCGGTAAAAGCCGTTTCACCAATGGCAAATAAATTGGCAATATCGGTTTGACCATCGAGATCGGTTATGATCCCCCCACAGGTATAATGAGCTGCAGGTACAACAGGGATAGGCTCTTTGGTGATATCAATGCCAAAAGATAAACAACGTTTGTAAATGGTAGGAAAGTGCTCTCTAATAAATGCTTCTGACTTATGAGTAATATCTAGGTGTACAAAGTCGGCTCCGGTACGTTTCATCTCATAATCAATGGCTTGTGCCACAATGTCTCTGGGTGCAAGCTCTTCTCGTTGATCAAATTTATGCATGAAAGGAGTGCCATTAATAAGCTTAAGCTTTGCTCCTTCACCACGTAATGCTTCTGAAATTAAAAAAGATTTGGCTTTGGGGTGATAAAGACAGGTTGGATGAAATTGATTAAATTCCATATTCGCTACCCGACAACCCGCTCGCCATGCCATAGCAATGCCATCACCCGTTGAACTATCTGGATTACTAGTATAAAGATACACTTTACTTGCACCACCAGTGGCTAGTACGGTAAATTTTGCTGGTACTTCGATAACTTTATTGGTTTTTGTATCCAGCACATAGATACCGACGCATTGCTTTTTATTTTGTGGAGAGACAATGAGATCAACGGCTAAATGATGTTCAAATAGCTTAATATTAGGACATTGTTTTACTTGAGAAATTAGGCTTTCTGAAAGTGCTTTACCCGTAGCATCGGTTGCATGAATAACCCGACGATGGGTGTGACCACCTTCGCGAGTAAGATGGTATTGATTGCTATCTGCCTCATGAGAAAACTTGACACCTTTGCCAATAAGCCATTCAATTGCACTTTTACTCTGTTCGATAGTAAATTGTACACTGTCTTTGTGGCATAAACCTGCACCGGCTTTGAGTGTATCACTGACATGAGACTCTATGCTGTCATGGATATTATCCAATACTGCTGCTATGCCACCCTGAGCATAAAAGGTTGAGCCTTCTTGTAATGAGCTTTTTGAAATTAGAGCAATTTGGGAAGATACACCTGTTGTTTGAGCCAATTCCAAGGCAATGCGCAATCCTGCGGCACCTGTACCTATAATAATAATATCAAAACACTCGGTATTCATGCGTTTCCTATTTAGTTAGGCTTGCTTTATTCCATTATGCAAAATATAAAAATAAAAGCCTATTATCCTAAAGTAATAACTTTGGTCATTATTTATTATATTAGCAGTAGATTCTATTGGCTTTTCTTGGTTTAAGTTTGAATATGGGTGAAACTTTTATAAGGTATCATGGTCATAGCATCATGGAGACTAAATCATTTGTTGCTGAATTATTTTTTAACAGACTGATTCTATGTTAGTATCAGGCTAAATTTTTAAAATGCATTCCTATGAGTGGATGGGCAAATACAGTATCAATATAAATAATAGGGAACAAATGAGCGATAATGAATCGCAAAACAAAATCGATCTGGAGATAGTTAAGAGGGTACAGCGAGGTGATAAAGGTGCGTTTGATCTATTGGTCATTAAATATCAGCACAAATTAGCCCAGTTGGTCTTGCCCTATGTACATGATAGAGATGATGTTTTGGATGTCGTACAAGAGTCATTTATAAAAGCATATAAAGCTCTACCACGTTTTCGAGGTGATAGTGCCTTTTATACGTGGCTGTATCGAATTGCTATTAACACATCGAAAAATTATCTAACGGCATTGGGGCGTCGACCACCACGCTCAGATGTTGATGCCAATGACGCTGAATATTATGATGGTGGTACAGCAATGCATGATAATGCTACGCCAGAAGCAAACTTGGCTAGAGAGCAAATAAAGGAAGCGATACATCAGGTGATTTCTGGTTTGCCAGAAGAATTAAAAATGGCGATTACATTACGTGAATTTGAAGCGATGAGCTACGATGAAATTGCAGATGTTATGGATTGTCCTGTAGGCACAGTTCGTTCAAGGATATTTAGGGCAAGGGAAGCCATAGATAATGAAGTAAAAAAACTACTTTAATGACTATTAATTGATTGTTTTTATATTTAATTTGTTAAGTAAATGAGATTGGAAACTATGCCAGAAAATCATGCTAAGAATTATGCAATAAAAGGTGAAATGCTCTCTGCTTTTATTGATGCGGAGCAATTGGAAAGTGAAACCAGCGGTATTGTTGACACCTTGCTCAAAGACAGTGATTACAAAGAGCAGTATATCCGTTCTCAATACATTAATGAGTATCTGCATGATGACAATCGCCCTGATTTTTTAGATTCACAATTGAGAGCAAATATTTCTTTGGCTTTAAATGATTTGCCTAGCCATTTTGTTGAGGAGGCTGTGTTATTAGAAAGTGCTTATACCGAAGATTTACGAAAGACATCGTTATTGCAAACCTTGCAAAACTCTATTGCCTCTTTGTATGAACATAAATTAGTGACAGGACTTTCTGTAGCAGCGTCGGTTATGATGGTAACTTTGTTTAGTTTGCAGAATATGTCAATGGATTCTAATGAAATATTGGCTAGTAATGATTCTCGTTTAGAGCAAAAAACAGCATCTGATGCGATGTTATTAGAGCGTTCTTCTGAGTCATCAAATCCATCCTTAATTCAAAGGAATGCTAATTTGCCTCTAAGTTTGGCTTCAACAAATTCAAGCATGTATACTCCTGCTGATGCGGAGAACACATATCAATGGATAGAAGCTGATCCCATTTTATCTCAACAAGTTAGAGACTATGTAAAAGAACATGAAAAATATCGGGCTGCTTATAGTCTGCAACCTCAAATCCGCACAGCAACCTATCAACCACAGTAAAGTAAATTCAGCCTCTGAATAATGATATAGGTAGTATAAATTAAGTATGGTTTATAATGTATTGAAGCAATTATCTAATGATATATTATCTTTTCACCAGTTTATCTCGACCTTATTTTTGTGTCTTATTATCCCTTTGGCTCAGGCTGATTTGAATGAAAATTTTGCTGGTTTAAATGTCTTAGCTTCTTCAAATACAACGCCTAATAAAGGTAAAAAAATAAGCAATACTGAAATAAGTATTGAGCAACTCTTACTTAAATATGCTCGTCATGGCTCTGAGCAGTTATTTAAGGGTACTTTTGTTTATGCTTTTGAAGGTAATATACAAACGATAAGAGTACATCGTGATAGAAATTCAAATGGGGAAATAATAGAGTACTTCACGCCTATTGATCAGGTTAAAAAAGCAACATCACGCCCACTTAGTAATCAATTTTGTTTATTGGAAAACAATTGGCCATATGCCTTTCAATCAATTTCATCAAGCTTTCCATTTCGTGTTAATAATTTTTACCGAGAACTTAAAAAAAATTATACTATGTCACTTACAAAAGAAAAAATTGTGGCTGGAATTTCTGCTATTGGTATTTTAATACAAGCAAATGATCCTTATCGCTATGGTTATGAGCTTTGGTTTGAACCTAAAACGGCCACATTATTAAAATATAAGTTGATGGCACAAAAAGAACCACAACAAAAAGGCTTAATGACACAGAAAATAGCGAAAAAGATAATAGTTGAGCAATATTTGTTTACGGATATTACACTGAATCAATCAGATATTCAGGAGTATAATAATAGACGTATTGCTTCTGCAGAAGCATGTGTTGATAAATTTACTAATATTGAATATCAGTTTACGCATTATTTTGATCCAGTGAAAATACCAAAAGGTTTTGAACCTGTGTCTTTTCGAGAAGGTTTTATACATGCAAGTCAACATAAAGCACACCAATTTCAGCTCAGTGACGGTTTGTCCACTGTGTCTATTTTTATTGAAGATACTGATCCAACAAGAAAACCTGTGAATGGGATAATGAAACTAGGTCCTGTCACTGTGGCAGGGAAAACAATGAATACATTGCAAGTAACTGTTATCGGTGTTATTCCTGTTATGAGTGCATTACGTTTTCTTGATGCCATTGCTGTTACGCACTGATGATTGAAGAACAGGCTGTAGTAGCAAAAATTGAGGGTGATTATGTCTGGGTTCAGACACAACGAAAATCAAGCTGTGGGCATTGCTCAGCTAAAAATAGCTGTGGCACACATGTTTTGTCTAAAATTTTAGGCAATAAAACACCTCAGGTGCGTTGCCGTAATGCTTTGGCACAAAGTGTAGGGACAAAAAGTGTAGGGAAAAATTGTACACAAAAAGAGAGTACAGAAAATATAGTAAACAGCCTTAAAAAAGGCGATCAAGTGATTATTGCCCTTGAAGAATCTGCTGTTCTTAGGGGATCTTTTCTCATTTATTTCTTACCGCTTGTGATGATGATTGCCTCGGGTGGCTTTGCCGTTTACCTAGCTTCTTTTATTTGGCAGGAGGGGACAGATTTGCTCTGTGTTTTGGCTTCTTTATTGGGACTCATTGTTGGACTTTATGTATCACAGCACTTAGCAAAAGATAAAAAGCATAAGTTTGAGCCGCTTTTAATAAGAAAGGTATTTAATCCAAACTGTCTCTTAAAGCCTTTGGATGATGAACTTGGGGGGTAAGGATGTGCAGAATTTTAAGTTTTTTTACCGCAATGGTTGCCATTTATGTGAGGATATGTACCTATTATTACAAGCCTATGAAAAATTTGAAACGATTTCTTTTGAACTGATTAATATTGATCGTGATCCTAAAATAAAGGATAAATATGGCCTATTAATCCCCGTACTAACAGATAATGATGAAAATGAAATCTGTCACTATTTTTTTGATAAACAACGTTTTGAAGCCATTATTAATATTTCTAATTTAGGCTAATTAATCGTTTATGGCTTTGTCTAGTATTTAGGCGAGCGACTAATTTACAATATTGTGTTTCTGCTGACTGAACTGTAAAGCTTGATTATAATCCCCCCTCTACTTTTAGCTTATTTTTTGTTATGATCTTCGCCTTTGTTTTAGTAACCTAGGTTTTAATAATCTAATAACTGTTCCTTCAGGAGATTGAGTGGCTGAACTCAAGTTTATACGCAATTTTTCAATTATTGCTCATATTGATCATGGTAAATCGACACTTGCTGATCGTTTAATTCATATCTGTGGTGGTTTAACTGATCGTGAAATGCAGGCACAAGTGCTTGATTCTATGGATATTGAGCGTGAGCGTGGTATCACCATTAAAGCACAAAGTGTTTCCTTGGATTACCATGCAAAAGATGGCAATACGTATCAGCTAAACTTTATTGATACACCTGGACATGTTGATTTTTCTTATGAAGTGTCTCGCTCTTTAGCTGCTTGTGAAGGTGCTTTGCTGGTTGTTGACGCCTCTCAAGGTGTTGAAGCCCAGAGTGTTGCCAATTGCTATACCGCCATTGAACAGGGTTTGGAAGTACTTCCGGTATTAAATAAAATTGATTTGCCTGCAGCTGATCCGGATCGTGTTATTACTGAAATTGAAGAAGTTATTGGTCTTGACGCTATGGAGTCACCTCACTGTAGCGCTAAAACAGGTGAGGGTATAGATGAGTTACTTGAGTATCTTGTTAAGCATGTACCTGCACCTGAAGGTGATCGAGATGCACCCCTGCAAGCATTAATTATTGATTCATGGTTTGATTCTTACCTAGGTGTTGTTTCTCTTGTTCGCGTTATGCAGGGAACGCTTAAGCGTAAAGATAAAATGTTAGTCATGTCAACAGGACGCACCCATATGGTTGATGGTGTTGGTATTTTTACTCCTAAAAGAGAAGACACTGACTTGTTAACTGCAGGTGAAGTAGGCTATGTTATTGCTGGTATTAAAGATATTTATGGTGCTCCTGTCGGTGATACATTAACGACAGCACATAAGCCTTGTGATGAGCCACTAGAGGGTTTTAAAGAGATTCAGCCTAGGGTTTTTGCTGGTCTTTTTCCTGTTTCTTCTGATGATTATGAAAACTTACGAGAAGCTTTATCCAAATTAAAACTAAATGATGCAGCGCTATTTTATGAACCTGAAATTTCTCAGGCTTTAGGGTTTGGTTTTCGTTGCGGCTTTCTTGGTATGTTGCACATGGAAATTATCCAAGAACGACTTGAACGTGAATATGAACTGGACTTGATTACTACAGCACCGACCGTTATTTTTCAAGTATTAACGACTAAGGGTGAAACCATCCAAGTTGATAACCCAGCTTCTTTACCTGAACGCTCAATGATAGAAGAAATTCGTGAGCCTATCATTTCGGCTAATATTTTATTGCCTCATGAGTATGTAGGTAATGTCATTGGCCTTTGTATTGAAAAACGTGGTGTGCAAAAGAAAATGCAATACGTGGGTAATCAGGTTAGTATGACTTTTGAAATGCCTATGAATGAAGTTGTATTAGATTTTTTTGATCGTCTAAAATCAGTCAGCCGTGGTTTTGCCTCGCTTGAGTATCATTTTGAACGTTTTGAAGCATCAAAACTGGTAAAAATGGATATTTTAATTAATGGTGAGCCAGTGGATGCCTTATCTTTGATTATTCATGAGGACTTTTCTTTAAAACGTGGTCGTGAACTAACAGAAAAAATGAAAGAATTGATTCAACGACAAATGTTTGATGTAGCAATTCAGGCGGCTATTGGTTCAAAGGTTATTGCTCGAACAAATGTAAAAGCCTTGCGCAAAAATGTTACCGCTAAATGTTATGGCGGTGATGTCAGTCGTAAGAGAAAATTACTGGAAAAGCAAAAAGCAGGTAAAAAACGTATGAAACAAGTAGGGCGCGTGGAAATACCTCAGGAAGCGTTTTTGGCTGTGCTTCATATAGGCAAAGAGTAGCCTAACTAAAATATTGCCTATGATCTTAATATAAAGAGAGTGAATAATGGACTTTGATATTGCATTACTGCTGGTTATTTTAACCTTTATCTCTGGTACTATCTGGCTATTAGATAAGTTACTTTGGGAAAGTGAACGCCGCACAAAACAATTAGCACAAATTGCCCAAAAGGGTAAGGATATCACAGAGCAAGAACGTGATGGCTTGCTTGCTGATCCCATTATTATTGATTATGCAAAGTCTCTATTTCCAGTGTTTTTTGTTGTGCTATTACTTCGTTCTTTTGTTTTTGAGCCGTTTCGAATTCCATCTCAATCTATGATGCCTAATTTATGGGTTGGTGACTTTATTCTCGTTAATAAATTCAGTTATGGGGTACGATTGCCTGTACTTAATACCGAAATTATTGATTCAGGGAAGCCTAAAAATGGGGATGTTGCTGTTTTTAGATACCCTAGCAACCCTGCTATTAACTTTATTAAACGCGTTATTGGCGTACCAGGTGATCACATCGTATATAAAAATAAATTAATTTATATTAATGGTAAACCTATGACGCAAGAGTTATTAGGCGTCTATAAGGGCAAAGGGTCAGGTGAAAAAATGACGGGGGCAGCCTATAAAAAAGAAAATCTATTAGGTGTTGAACATGATGTCCTGCTTGTGCCTAATAAATCAGACTCAACTTATAAATACTTTTCTGATTTTTATAAAAATGCTCATATTGATTTATATGTGCCGGAAGGGCAATATTTTGTAATGGGTGATAATCGTGATGAAAGCTATGATGGTCGTTTTTGGGGGTTTGTTCCTGAAAAAAATCTTGTTGGCAAAGCATTCATGATTTGGTTTAATTGGGATGTAGGCCAAGGACTTTTCTGGGAACGCATTGGTAAATCAATTGATTAAGTACTAGACTCTCAGTCAAACGGTTTTAAATATAAGTATGATTCAACTATAGAATTTTACTATTGATATAATAATGTGCGAAAAGGAACATGATATGTTAAAGACAAATAGTAATTATAAGCAGCAGAAAGGTTTTACATTAACAGGATGGGCTATTGTTATTGTCATTTTTTTATTTTTTGCCTATCTTGGCATGATTTTAGCCCCTGTTATTATTAGTAATCATACGACTAATCGAATTTTGGAATCACTTAAGGAAGAACCTGGTATTACTCAAAAATCTAAGCGGGAGATTTGGCGACTAATTGATAACCGAATGACAGTTAATCAAGTCAGAAATTTAAAAAAAGAAGACTTTGATATCGAGAAAGATGCTAATACAGTAACTATTTATCTTGAATATGATGATAAGGTGCGTTTTGCAGCTAATGTTTATATTCTTATTGAGCGAAATAAATCAGTAGAACTTATTCGTAATTAACTTGTTTTCTGCAATTAAATAGTTAAGCGAGAACTCGTGAATCATAATATTGCCAATCTCAGTAAAAATTTAGGCTATACCTTTAATGACTTATCATTATTGAAAATTGCTCTAAGCCACCGAAGTATCGGTAAAAATAACAATGAACGTTTAGAATTTCTAGGTGATTCTGTTATTGGTTATGTTATGGCCGAGGAATTGTATCGACGTTTTGGTGCAGAAAATGAAGGGAATTTAAGCCGTTACCGATCTTTATTAGTGAAAGGTGATACGTTAGCGAGCATTGCTCGGCAGTTAGATGTAGGACAATACCTAAAGCTTGGCGGTGGGGAACTAAAAAGCGGAGGCTTTAGGCGTGCATCCATTCTTGCTGATGCTATGGAAGCCATTATTGGTGCTATTACTTTAGATTCTACTATAGAACAAGCACGAGAGTGCATCTTGTCTTGGTATAAAGAACGCCTAGATAATATTAAGTCATTAGATTTAAAAGATCCTAAAACACGCTTACAAGAATATCTTCAAGCCAAAAAATTTCATTTACCTGAGTATAAGGTTGTTTCTATTAATGGCAAGGAACATGCACAAATTTTTCAGGTTGACTGCCATGTTTCAGAGTTGGCGCTTACCATCACTTCTGAGGGGAGTAGTCGACGTATAGCAGAACAAAAAAGTGCTGAGCTGATGCTTGAACAGATTCAAAAAAATTAATACCTCACTCTACATTTTAAACTAATCCCCTGACGTATTTATTCTTCGTGACTAAATACGACTTAATTGGCTAATAATAGATACAATATGATAACAGAATTCCCAGAGACTTATCGAAGTGGTTACGTGGCAATTATTGGCCGCCCAAATGTTGGTAAATCAACCTTACTTAATTATATCTTAGGTTTTCATTTAAGCATTACTTCCAAAAAACCACAAACAACACGTCATCGTTTATTAGGGATTAAAACAACGGCTACCGCTCAGGCTGTCTATATTGATACTCCCGGTTTACATCAAAATTATAAGGGGGCAATGCACCGCTATATGAACAAAGAGGCCATGACGACATTAGAGGATGTTGATGTGATTGTCTTTGTTGTTGATGGTGTTAAATTAACCTCAGAAGATGAATATGCGCTTGAACTCTTGGAAAAATGTCAACAACCTATTGTTCTAGCCATTAATAAGGTTGATAAAATAAAGAAAAAACAAATATTACTACCATTTATTAATGAGCTTAGTAGTCGGCTTAATTTTAGCCAGATTGTTCCTATTTCTGCTTCTAAAGGTAGCCATATTGATGAGCTAGAAAAGCACATTGAAGCTCACCTTAATTTATCTCCTGCTTATTATCCAGAAGAACAAATAACTGATAAATCAGATAAATTTCTTGCTTCTGAGTTGATCCGAGAAAAATTAATGCGCCTCTTAGGACAAGAGTTACCCTATGCGGTAGCGGTGGAAGTAGAAGCATTTGAGGAAGAAGAAAAAATCATCAAAATTTCAGGTATTATCTGGGTTGAACGGAGTAATCAAAAAACGATTATTATTGGTAATAAAGGGCAACAGCTTAAAGAAATTGGTAAACAGGCACGCTTATCAATGGAATCTCTATATGATAAAAAAGTATTTTTAAAGCTTTGGGTTAAGGTTAAAGAAGGTTGGTCTGATGATGAAAGAGCATTAAAAAGTCTAGGTTACTCTGATTATCTAAAAGGCGAATGCTGACTTAAATGTTGTGATATTAATACTGTACAATTAAAA
>Ga0256831_1001074_pt1 | contig 14388 bp, 10 predicted proteins | sample 132544metaG_FD_189087 | JGI IMG/M metagenome (GOLD analysis project Ga0256831, IMG submission 189087) | Hydrothermal vent microbial communities from Lau Basin, Pacific Ocean - 132-544 | ecosystem: Environmental > Aquatic > Marine > Hydrothermal vents | place: Pacific Ocean: Lau Basin | collected...
CCGATGGACCACACAACAAAGCCATAGAGCAAAAATACTTTTTGACCTTTATCCACAAATAAAGATAGTCTATAAGTTTGTTAATCAAATTAGAAGGTAGTTTAGGCGCCAGCGGAGAAAATAACGCACCAGATTATCAAAAACAAAAAGAATTAGCCTGTTGTTCCTTTCAGATACAAATAGGTGTTAATCATTCCGACTTTTTACATACATTTGTCTCGAAAATAATTTTATCCTTTTAATAGGGGTTTACCACTAGCATTTGTGTTGTTTTATCCAAAATGAATCCATTTCGATGAATACACTAATTATCCCAAACAAAATCTCCAGGTTGTCAATACTGCAGTCCTTTGTAATAGAATGTGCACAAGTATATAAACTTCCCAATAATTTACTAGAGCATTTAAAATTAGTTTCGGAGGAGGCCTTTCTGCATATCCTAAAAAACTCTTTCATGCCCGGCGAATCGTCAGAGGTGAAAATTATCACTGATATTGATAATTCTTATTTTAAACTTTCATTCTTTGATAAAGGCCTTCCCTATGACGCCACTTTGGTGAAGGAATTTAATCCCTCTAACAATGTGGACTCATTGAATATTGAAGGAATGAATTTATTTATAATCAAGCAATATGTAACTAATATTCAATGGATTAGTCATGGCAATAAAGGCAAGGAATTCCGCCTGCTAATTGAGCTTCCCGATAAAGATATTGTGAGTATGCTTGATGATACAGAGCAACCCCAAGAAGAAAATTTTGTCCCTAATCCGAAAGATGTAGAAATACGACCTTTCAAAGAGTCTGATGCCATTAGAATTTCTCAAGCCATATACAAAACCTATGGTTACACCTATCCCAATGAAGATTTATATTATCCAAAAAGAATTATCGAACAAAACAAAAATGGCGAACTTATTTCCATTGTCAGTTACGACACTAAAAGAGGAGAAGTAGTTGGTCATTATGCTTTGGAGAGAGTTCCGGGTAGTGCAATTGCTGAGAGCGGACAAGCGGTTGTGGCCCCCAAATACAGAGGATTTAATCTGATGGAAAAAATGCGAATCCAATTGGAACAACTTGCCAAAGACTTACAGTTATATGGAATTATGTCGCAACCGGTAACTACCCATATTTATAGTCAGAAAGCAAATGCACGATTCGCATCATCACCTTGTGGTTTTAGCTTTGGCTTAGTACCAAAGAAACTTAGTTTTCGTAAAATACATCAGTCTCTTTCCCAACGTGAAAGCTGCTTAACTTACTTCAAAATTTTAAAAAATAGACCGCACAAAGTATTTATCCCCGAAAAGCACAAAGAAGTAATTCACTCAATTTATAAAAATATGGAGCTTAACTATGAGCCGGGCAATACAAACTACACTATACATAGTCACCAAGGCATGGTTAAATCCACCTATTCACCTTCGTGGGGTATTGGAGAAATTAAAGTAACACAATTAGGAAAAAGCAATCAGCATGATATAAAACAAGCCCTGCATAATTTACTTTTTACCATGAAAGCAGAAGTGATATTTCTTTTTATTCCTCTTGAAGATGCTGATATCACTGAGCTGGTAATGGATATTGAAGCCTACAAATTCTTCTTTAGCGGCCTTATCCCCTCTTTCTTTAATGCAAAAGATGTCATCCGATTTGAGTATCTTAATGGAAGTATTGATCATTCAAAAATCAACATATACGAAGAGCGTGCACGTAAACTATTTAATTATATTCTTAATGAAAAAGAAAAAACCTTAAAATGATAAGTATTTTCAAAAATAATCCGATTTTTTTTAGGTTTTGGATAGCTACTATTGCTTCAGAATTAGCTTCACGTATGCATTCACTTATTCTTATATGGATAATTTTCAAATGGACCAACTCGGCACTATTTGTAGGCCTAGCCATGATTGCCGCCTCACTACCTGCCGTACTTATTTCACCTTATGCTGGCAGTATTGTTGACAGGCACAATAAGATTAGCATAATGATGTTTGCAGATTTCTCACGATTAATTATGCTTTTACTATTTGCATATATGCAGTATATCAGTATTTTAGATACAAAATGGCTTATCCTTGGCACTATTTTCATATCCCTTGCTTCGGCTTTTTTCAACCCTGCCTCTTATGCCATATTACCTACCTTGGTTCATGAAGATGAAATCACCCAAGCCAATGCCATCGGGCAAATCAGCGGAAGTGCCAGCTCAATATTAGGTCCCCTATTTGGTTCAGTATTAATAGCCACTTTGGGAGTTACTAAAACTTTTATTGGAGCAGGAGGGCTTTTCCTTATTTCCGTTTCATTTTTATTCAACATCAAAGATCTCACGTATTCTATCACAAAAATCACCACTCCACTTTTAGAGGATATAAAAACCGGATTTAAGCTCATTAGACAATTTGCCATCGTCAATAAAATGATAATAAAGATGGCCGTTGTCAATTTTTTCTTTTCCTCACTTACAATTATTATCCCCATTATGGCCAAAGCTGAGGTGAAGGAAATTGCCTATTTGATGAGTGCCATTGGAGCGGGAATGTTGACAGCTTCTCTTTTCCTATCATCAGTAAAGCTAACATTCAAACCCAATATCACCTTATCTTCTACCTTTTTATTTATTGGAATTGCTTTTGTAATGGCCGGCTTTACCACATCACTTATCCCTTTGCTTATCGAGATGTTTGTTATCGGATTTATGTTAAATCTTTTTAATATCACTATTATTGCCATCTATCAAAAGCGGTTACCCCGTGAATCTTTAGGAAAGATTATGTCCTTAATTATAGCAATATCTCTTTCGTTACAACCCATTAGCTACGGAGTTGTAGGAGCTGTAATTGGCTATGTAGGTGTTTTTAAAGCACTCCTTATCAGTGGGATAGTAATTTTAATAAGTGCTTATGGCGTTTTCAAAATAAAGGAATTGAATGAAGAAAAACTACAGTAAATAAAACAGGCTTATGGATAAAATTAGTTTATATCAGAATGTTCAGGAAACGGTGAAAGGCTACACCAAATTCATGGCTACTCATCAGCATACGAAAGCTGAAAAGTGGACAGATATTGCCATTTGCGATAAACAAAATTACCTTTTAGCCTATCCTATAATGGAACTTATTCGTAACAACAGTTTTGAAAAATGTTTTCTTATAGGAGCTTCCAGTGGATTCTCAAAAAACGGAAGTGTTCTTTGGCTAAAACAGTCGAGCGATGAAGCCGGATATATCAATAAGGTTAAATCGCTTTTAATCCATGATTATAATATTGATAAAAAGTCCACCTTAATTATTGTTTCTCTTGCATTGGGTACTTGGATTGGTGGCATGCAATTAGCTTCGGCCATGCGTAGTCTTGCCGGCCAAACGGATGGTGTAGTTACGGCTACCCCCGGAATAAACTTAGAAGAATCAGTACATATAGCCAAAGAATTTGGAGCGCTATTCGATCAAATTATCTGGGTTACCAATCCTTCAAGTATCAATATTATCTATTCTCTTTTGAAAGACGACAAAGAGCTGATGAATGCTAAAATTTATTTTCCTGTGGTGGGCGAATATTTCACTGAGAGTTTCCGCGAAGCCATAAGCAAAAAATTCGGACATCAAGCCGATCATCCCTTTGTGGTAAAAACAGGCTATGGCTCAGCAGATACCGGTGATTTGGGTATCGAAAGCGAAACAACCATTAAACTAAGGAAATACTTATATAAAAATCCTGAGATATCAATAACACTTTTTGCTGATAAAAATCCGCCCATGTTTTTTATAAAAAACGATGAAGCTTTTATGGAGACCATCGACGGAAACCTTATTGTTACCAAAAACCAATTTGTCCCTTTAATAAGGTATAATACACATGATACGGGTGGAATACTTAGGAAAGATACATTGAAAAACGGAGGAGTGCCTGAGCCCATATTAAATCAATTGCCGGAGGAAATACTTTTTATATTTGGCCGTACCACCGATTCAGTAATCTTTTATGGCACTAATTTAAACATCTACGATAGTGGAGATTTCCTTGTTTCTCTAGACAAATCTTATGCCTATGGCGGACTATTTGAAGTAGAGAAAACCACCAAAGAAAGTATCGATTATATTGAGTTTACCATCTATGTTTTAAACAAAAGCGATAATTTGGAAGCAAGGTATCAAAAAGCACTAATCAACATGCTAAAATCCTCATCCAATGAATTTGCTGCAAAATACAATGAGCTGAAAACAGCTATCAAAAAAGATTTAATTCAAGTTAAACTCAAACTAATTTCAGAAAAGCATAAAGCAGAAAAACATCATACAATAAAAAGGTAATTATGTTAAAACAAATTTCACAACAAGAGGCTTTGGAAAAAGCCATAAGTGTTTATAATGTTGCGCGGGAGAAATCCGAATTTTATAAGGATAAATATCAAAACCTTGGTGATATTAATAATACTGACGACTGGCAACAAATACCAATATTTACCAAAGATGAGCTATTTAATAATAGTTATCCCAAGTCGGAAAAACTATTGACTTTAGAGTTGCCATTAACCAATGCCATCATCACTTCCACCGGCGGTTCTACCGGATTAGCACGTTATACTATGCTTACTTACAATGAGTGGAATGAGTTTTTGGAGCGGCAAGCTGATGCCCTTCGCCTCATTGGAATTAGCGAAACAGATGTGGTAGCGAATCTATTTGTAGCAGGAAGTTTATGGCCTTCTTTTGTGGCTCTGCACGATAATATTCGCCTTATTGGCGCAGTACATTTACCTATTTCAGCTAATATCGATTTTGATAAAATGCTCCAGTATATTATGGAGTTCAAGCCAACAGTTCTCCTAAGTCTACCAACAGTATTCGTAATTTTAGCCGATAAAATTCTTCAGCAAAAGCTAAAAGTAGATTTTGTAAAAGTAATTGGCTATGCGGGTGAACACATGAGCTCTATGATTCGGAATCATATTCGTAAAGCCTTTGGTGAGGAGGTAAGCATTAAATCACTGGCTTATACCAGTGCCGATTGTGGCCTGATTGGCTATCAGTGCGACCACTGCGCTCCCAATGAATATCATCTACCTACTGATTTTCAATATGTGGAGATTTTTGATTTTGAGAAAAATAAAATTTGTGGCCCGGGAGAAAAAGGGGAAGTCTTAATTACCAATCTGGAGCGTACTTCAGAACCTATTATCCGCTACCGGATTGGCGATGTGGCTACCTGGACAGGCAAAAGCTGTAGCTGTGGCGATAAAAATCCTCTGTTTGTAATTGAAGGTCGCGCGGGAGATGATTTTAAAATTGGCGGTGCATATATCGAAATGGATGTAATTGAAGACTCTTTCTCCAACTATGTCTCTTCCCATGGCATTAGCGCCAATTATCAATTTGAACTGGAAGATAGCAGCGAAGGTGTCCTTAATCTTAGATTGAATATTGAATCATCGGATATTAATGATTCTCAACAACTTATTAAACAAATCAAGACTAATATCCAAGATAGAGTACACGATATAAAAGAAGGTATCGCCATGAAATTGGTAAATCTTGATGTCGCATTTGTGAACTTGGGAGTGCTGCCACGAAGTCCTATCACCGGAAAAGTAAAACGATTAAACGATAAAAGAGTAAAGGAGGAAAAATGAAATATTTAGAAAAACTATTTGAGATAAAAGAAGTAATAAATCACACGCAGGAAAGTGATTTAATATTCCTAGAGGCTGTAAAAGAGGCATTTAACTATCATTATACACATAATGAAATGTATAGAAATATTGCCGATGCCGAAAATTTTGATATTAACAGCATTAACAGCCTTAATGATGTGGCAAACATACCTCACATTTTGGTTGATGCCTTCAAATGGTATGATATGCTATCCATTGACAAGGCTGAAATTGCCGCAACATTTACTTCCAGTGGTACCAGCGGACAAAAGAGTCACATCTCATGGAACGAGGCTTCACAAAAAAGACAAACCATAATGCGACAACGCATTATCGAAAGCTATGGATTGAAAAGTGATGAAAAAGTAAATTATCTTATTTTCGCCTATTCGCCCAGAGTCTCGGAAGGCAAAGGAGCAGCCTATGCCCACCAGATGTATTCTACTTTTGCTCCGGCAAATAAAAAAGAATTTGCCATTGATGCCGATAAAAATGGAAAAGCCTTCTTTAGTGAGGAGCTTTGCGTAAACTATTTTACCGAATTTCAGAATGATGGCATTCCTTTACGTATCGTTGGCTTTCCGGCATTTATCTACGATACACTATTACACATGAAGGAACAGAATATCCGTTTCAAATTTCCCAAAGACAGTTTAATAATCATCGCCGGTGGTTGGAAAACTGCACAAGATAAATTTATTCCATTTGATGAATTTGCCTCCTTAACAGAGACCTATCTCGGCATTGGCGAGGGACGTATCCGTGATGTTTATGGCTTTGTAGAACATGGCGTTCCTTATATCACATGCGAGCATCATCATTTCCATGTGCCAATTTATTCCAGAGCTTTTGCACGAAAACCGGGCACTATGGAAGTGTTAGCTGAAGGAGAAAAAGGCTTATTGCAGGTGATTTCACCTTATAATACTTCCCAGCCTGCACTATCCATACTCTCAACAGATTATGCGATAATTCATTCGGGATGTGCCTGCGGTCGCAATGGGCAATATATTGAACTCAAAGGTAGAGCCGGACTAAAGAAGCATGAGGGTTGTGCCATTACAGCTACCGAGTTATTAAAAGAACGGGATAAAATATTTGCCGTTAAAGAGCTATAAATGAAAAAGAACTAATACAAAGGAGAATTATCATGAATATGGAATTTTATATTTTCGGAGAATTAATTGAAGCAAACAAAATCACCGAAACACAGATAAGAGATATTACCGTTAAAGCCAAAGCCATGAAACAAGAGATGGCTAAACTAAAAGTAGATCATATAGTTGAAATATTTGATAAAGTGGCAAATGCTTGGCTTGATGAAAATTATAAATACCGAAAGATAGCCTTGGAATTTCTTCCTCCCAAGATAGGTTTTAGTAGGGAAATGATTGATGAAGGAATAAAGACCATGTGTTCTCTATTGAGTAAAGAAGGAATGTATGTACGCCTAAACGCCGATTTGGGTAATAAGGATTACCTCAACGACTGGACTTATAATAAATATTTCAAGGGATATATTAAAGCCGAGCCATTGGGATTGGTAACCCATGTTTCTGCAGGCAATGTATTTGTTGGCGGAGTAGATAGTCTAATACAAGGATTGGTGAGCAAGAATGTGAATATTATGAAAATGTCCACTGTAGATCCTGTCTTTCCGGTACTATTTGCCAAAAGTGTACGTGACTTTGACGATACAGGCATTTTACATAAAGCCATGGCTTTAGTAAATTGGAAGGGTGGCACCGATAGCATTGAAAATGTTATCAAACAAGAATGCGATGCTATTGTAGCCTATGGTGGTGCCGATACCATCCGTTCCTACCGTCGCAACTTAGGTTTACACTGCAAACTTATCGAATACGGTCCAAAATATAGCTTTATTATGGTGGACAAAGATGAGCTGCATAAAACAGGCATCAAAGAAGCTGCCAAAGCCATTGCCCGCGATGCCATTATGTGGGAGCAATCGGCTTGTTCATCACCACATACGGTTTATGTGGAAGGAGTAGATTTGGCTAAGCAAATGATGACAGAGATAGGAAAAGCCATGGACCAATGGGAAGAAGAAATTCCACAAGGGACAGTGTATGAAGATGAAGCAGTAGAAATCACCAAAGTACATGAAATGGCAAAGGTGCAAAAAGCGTTTGGTGATAGTGATTTATACATAAGTAAAAAAGGATTGAGTACCGTAATTTATCAAAGCACTAAAGAATTTCAAATCTCCTGTCATAATCGCACCCTCTTTGTGAAGCCTGTTGATTCATTGGAAGAAGTACCAAAAATCGTTTCCAACATGGGACAATTTATTCAAACAGTGGCGATACTCTCCAACGATACACGAGCCAAGAAGCTGGCAACAGAATTAGCACTTCTGGGCGCCGATCGTTTTGTGGAAATTGGTAAAATGGCTGTACGTAAACATGGTACGCCTCATGATGGCTCCAAGGGCTTGGATGAGTTGGTTCGATGGGTCTCTTTGGGACGTAAAAATCTGGAAGCGAACTGGCAGATGTATGCCCTTTGGGAAAAATATAACCCCAAAACAGATAGCTTCGATTTTCTTCCCGATAGCGATCGCGATGCAATAAGCTATGAACGGTTGGTAAATATTGTAGACTATTTTCGTGAGAATTCTCCCCTACTCTCAAAAAGATACCAGGATATTCAATTTAACGATTTTGAAAGCTTCCGTAAGATTCCTCTTCTTAGCGGAGAAGATTACAAAAAACATATACCACCAAATGGCGATGGATTGATGAGTAGAAAAATAGAAGGTGGATATGTATTTTCCAGTGGAGGAACTACCGGAAAACCTAAAAGTGTTTACCGTACTTTAGAAGAACAGCATTTCAATACCGTACGATTGGGAAAAGGACTCCGACTTTCTATCTTTGACGAACACGATCGAGTAGCCAACCTACTGTTTGCCGGAAATATGTGGGCATCCTTTGTCTCCTTTAATCAAGCATTGGAACATACCGGTTGTACCATTTTACCCATTGGAGGAAACCATCCCATGGAAGTTATTGTACAAAACCTAATTAATTTTCGTCCCAATGGCGTTATTTCTATTCCCTCAGTATTACTTTCATTGGCAGAATATGTGGAAACCCATAAAATTGATTTAACGATAGAAAAAGTTTCTGTTGGTGGCGAACATCTGTTCCAAGAATCTCGCGAATATTTAAAAAGGATTTTAGGGGTAAAAGAAATTGCCTCCACAGGATATACTACTAATGATACCGGTGCCATTGGATACCAATGCAAACACCTAATAGGCACGTCCTTGCACCATGTACACGAGGACTTACACTATGTGGAAATACTTGATGTAGAAACCAATGAGCCCGTAAAAATGGGGGAAGCAGGTAAGATTGTAGTAACCAATTTACAACATAAATTAATGCCTGCCATCCGTTATGAAGTAGGCGATTTATGCCGTTGGGTAGATATGAAATGCGAATGTGGAAGAAAAACAAGAATTCTGGAATTATTGGGACGTAGTGATGATATTGTAATTATTGGGGGAGGTAATATTACTCCTGATATAATTTCAGCAGCTATTTATCCATTTGAAGAACTCAGCGCTCACTTTCAGATGATCGTTAAAATTGTCAATAATAAAGATACTCTGGAAATTCTGCTAGAAGCAAAAGAAGAAGAATTTGACGATATTTCTGCTAAGGTGAGAAAGGCCATTTTGAAACTATCCAAAGAGTTAAGTACTATGTACAAAAAAGGATTAATCAATGACGTAATAGTAACTATCCTAAAACCCAATACTATTCCACGAAATATCAAAACAGGAAAAATTAGCCTTATAAAAGACGAAAGAATATAGCAATGATTGATATAAATAACGACAAACTAATTACAATAACCATCACGGAACGACTGGATGCCACCAATGCTGACGAAGCAAGAGAAATTATTGAAAATAAAATTAGCTCCATCGACAAGGACGTTCTGATAGATGTTGATTCTTTGAAATATATAAGTAGTGCCGGTTTACAAATCATCTTATATATTGCTAAAGAAGCCAAAGCGGCAGGAAAACAAACCTTCCTCCATGGAGCAAAAGGCGAAGTAGGGGAAATTTTTAGATTATCAGGTTTTTTAACATTTCTCAAAGAGATATAAATTATACTTATGACTTTTAAGGTTGATAATATTCAAAAGAAGATTGTTTTATATATTGTGATTATCACGATTCCAATGTTCTTGACATCGCTGTTTCTGATACAGAATTACGTAAGTTCAGAGCTTTTAAAATCGGAATATCGACAAGCTAAACTAATCAATATCAATACCTTAAAAAATATTGAGAATTTCTTGGAACAAACTAGTGAGTTCACTAAAAAGGCAGCCTATATGATTGAAGGAAATCCTGAGAATTACCGAGCTATTCTTCCCTTTTTAAAGGAAAGTATCAGTAAAAATTCGGCCCGATTTGGATCAGCTTTGGCACTAGACTCCTTAAATTATCTCCATAAATACTATTGCAAATACTATTATCGCAACGGAGATTCTATCGATAAAAAGTGGCTGATGCCTCCTTCCTACAACTACAGCGAATACGATTGGTATAGGGTACCCAAGGCTAAAAAGAAACATATTTGGAGTGAACCCTATTTCGATAAAGGAGGTGGAAATGTATTTATGAGTACTTTCTCCTTTCCTATTCTTGACCGCAAACAAAAATTCCTTGGTGTAGTAACCGCTGATATAGAATTAAATACTCTTTCCAAAAGAATACAACAGCTAAACAAAGGCAAGAACGGCGCCCTATTTTTGTTTTCAAAAAAAGGATTTATCCTTTCACGTCCCGATTCATTTTTTAATCTAAAAAAGAATGTAATTGCCTATGCCAACTCTATTCATTCTCAATCATTAATAAAAGCCGGTAAAGATATAACAAAAGGAATATCAGGAATTTATAACATAATACTCCCTGATGGAAAGTATACATTACATACGATGTACGTAAGTCGTACTTCATGGACAATTGGAATATTTTTAAAAGATTCAGTACTATTTAAGCCGCTAAAGAACCTTAAAATATATCTATTAATTATTATGTTAGCCGATTTATTTCTTATTCTGCTTATGGTAATTTTAGTTTCAAAGCAACTAAAAAGGAATGTGGCAAAGGAAGAAAAGGCGAAGCATGAACTCGAACTTGCCAATAGGATACAGCAACATTTTCTACCAAAAATCAATACACTTAAAGATGAAGAATTCTCTTTAGACGGGCTAATGATTCCGGCTAAAGAAGTTGGTGGTGATTTTTATGGCTATCGCAGGGTCGATGATAAGCTGATTTTCTATGTGGGTGATGTTTCAGGAAAAGGAGTTCCTGCATCCCTATTTATGATGGCATCACAAATGCTAATGGAAGATGCCATGGACGAAAGTTGCGATCCTGCTTACATATTAAATCGAGTAAATCAGAAGATTCTAAAAATCTCCACTACAGGTATGTTTGCCACTATGATTGTGGGTATTATAGACCTAAGTACATATATGCTCACCTATTCCATTGCCGGGCATCCACCATTAATAATTAAATCAGAGGGAGGAATATTCTCACCCATACCCATTTTTGCATTGCCGGTAGCTGCCTTTGAAGAAATCCACTATCAAAATCGAACAGCGAAACTAACAAAAGGCGCAAGTATTATTGCCTTTAGTGATGGGGTAAGTGAAGCTGAAAACATTCATCTGGAACTTTATAATACCGACCGCATAGCTAAGGTTTTGCAGAATTGCTCCGATGATATGGATGCTTCCGCCATCAAAGATAAATTACTACAGAATATTAGGACATACACTAATGGTAACGAACAGAACGACGATATAACTATTGTAGTCGTAAAACTTTAAAAAAACGCAATCGCAAATGATTATCAGCAGTGAGATTATAGCGCTATTTTTTCTACTTTTGTACAAACAATAAATACTTAAAGACATCATTTGTGGACAAGTCCATTCAAAAGCAAGATATAGAAAACAATACTGAGCTTATTAATCTGGCTCTAAACATTGTACAAAAAAATGATGCTTTACAACTTATTAGTCGCAAGATTGAATCACTTAGGGCGAACCCAAAATTTATGGTTTGTTATCAAGAGCTGTACGAGTTGCAGAGCATGCTTCGACAAACATTATTATTAGATATGGATCGTGAAAATTTACAACTCCTTATCCACGAGAATAATCAACTATTCTATTCAAAGTTAAACGAACTTTACCCAAGGCTTACCAATAAAGAAATTCGATTGACAACCTTGGTACGTTTAAATTTATCCTCCAAAGAAATCGCCTCTATCTTAAATATCTCCATCAAGAGTGTGGAGATGAATCGATATCGATTACGAAAAAAGATGCAAATAAGCAGCAAAGTTTCTTTAAATGAATTTATCAGGAACCTATTCTAACAAGCTATTCAACAGTTCTATTTTCTTCATCAATATAAAACTTCCACCCACAATACCATTCATCGGGATGTTTATCGGGAGGACAGCCTATTACCTTGGTTTTTATTCGTGAATCGATGGTAGCAGCAAAGGTAGAATATTCGATAATACCACCGGACTTACAAGGATAATCATCAAGCCCTTTTCTTTTTCTTGCTGCTTGCACACGGCAATTATTCATATAAAATTCAATACTTTTCTCAGTTTCATTGGCAAAAGATTGCACATTAACCGTAGCATAAAGACGCAACTCCATAGCCCTTTTAAGACCTTCGATACCAGGATATTCTGCCAAACCAAGCATTTTTTTAATTCGCAAGGCTTCGTAGGGAGAAAACTGTCCCCAGGCAGCGTCATTACACGCTTTAGCAGGAAACATACCTTCTGAAAACTCCACCGACTGAAACCAAACACCATCATTGGCGAGCCAGTTTACAGCTACCGCTTCACGTAACTGATCTATCTTAGTTTCTTCAAGTTCAAGCAATGGTTTAGGCAGGCCATCTTCCAACTCAAAATCAAGTACTTTAGCAAGACGTTTCATCTGAATATAAAATGATTTCTGCCAAGCTTCATCCATAATTTCAGCGGCACGTTCTAAGCCAAACTCTTCACGTACTTGAACATACCACATGGCATAATGGACCATTGTACGTTGCATAAATTCAAAACTTAATTGAAGTTTCTCTTTCTTAGTTAAATTTTTTTCATCCATAATAATTACGATATCTGTTGTTGCAAAGTTAAGCAATGTAATGGAGAAATCCATATAAAAGGCCTAAAAAACAGCCATAGAAACAAATCTATGGCTGCGCAACAAATAATCAACAATATTATCTGCACAAAAATGATTTAGTAAACAAATATGAGCAAACAATTACTTTATATTCTATCAAGTTCCACTGTAAAATGCCGCATTATCGGAGCTTCTTTTAAAATTTTCATGCCGCTGGTAATACTCTTTCTACGTGCATAAACATTTCCCAAGGCAACAGCAACATATTCCATGTGATTATTGGTATAAGTTCTACGAGGCACCGCCAAACGAAGTAACTCCAGTTTTGGAAATCTATCCTTACGAGTTACCGGATCGCGATCGGCAAGCAAAGTACCAATTTCAACGCCCCTCACTCCTCCTTCGATATATAATTCTATCGCCAGCGTTTGAGCAACATATTCTTCTTTGGGAAGATGAGGCAAGAAGCGCTTGGCATCAACAAAAATGGCATGGCCACCAAAAGGTTCCTGTACAGGCACTCCATATTCCACCAATTTACGTCCCAGATAGGCCACTTGTTCAATCCTATTCTGAAGGACAACAAATTCAGTACCTTCGTCAAGACCCTGAGCCAAGGCATTCATATCGCGCCCTGACATACCTCCATAGGTAATAAAACCCTCGAACATAATATTAAAAACGCTGGCTTCTTGAAACAATTTCTCACTGCGCATACCGATAAAGCCACCCATATTAACAATGGCATCCTTTTTAGAACTCATGGTCATCACATCAGCATTGGCAAACATTTCTTTGGTAATTTCTTTAATGCTAAGATGAGCAAAGGCCTCTTCTCTTGTTTTTATGAAATAAGCATTCTCTGCAAAACGGGCTGAATCATAAACTACTATTTTTCCATATTTATCAGCAACAGCACGTACATCACGCAAATTTTGTAGCGAAACCGGCTGTCCTCCGGCGGTATTATTAGTAATAGTTACAATAATAAAAGGCACCTTATCATTATGTTCTTTGAGTACCTTTTCTAATTTGTCAATATCAACATTCCCTTTAAATGGGTGCTTCAAAGTAGTATCAAAAGCCTCATCAATAGTACAATCAATGGCACGGGCTTTTCTAAATTCGATATGTCCTTTTGTGGTGTCGAAATGTGAATTTCCCGGCACAATATCGCCTTCTTTTACCAAGACCGAAAACAACACATTTTCAGCGGCTCTACCTTGATGTGTTGGCAAGAAATAATCAAAACCAAGAATATTTTTAATGGCATTTTTAAGTTTAAAATAAGAAGAAGCTCCGGCATAACTCTCATCACCAAGCATCATCTCTGACCACTGACGGTCACTCATTGCTCCGGTTCCCGAATCGGTTAGTAAGTCAACAAATACCTGCTCACTCCTCAGATTAAAAAGATTGTATTTGGCTTCTTTAATCCATTGTAATCGTTCTTCTTTTGTACTGCGGTGTATATGTTCCACCATTTTTATCTTAAAGCTCTCTGCATAAGGA
>Ga0256831_1001075_pt1 | contig 14383 bp, 7 predicted proteins | sample 132544metaG_FD_189087 | JGI IMG/M metagenome (GOLD analysis project Ga0256831, IMG submission 189087) | Hydrothermal vent microbial communities from Lau Basin, Pacific Ocean - 132-544 | ecosystem: Environmental > Aquatic > Marine > Hydrothermal vents | place: Pacific Ocean: Lau Basin | collected...
CTTCAGCTTCATTTACGTATAGCCTGTAGGCTATCAGGTTGGCCATAGAGGCAACGAGGGTTCCAAAACCACCAACGCTCACTCCCCACAGAAGGCTTTTCCAGTCTGACGTAAAGTCTGAAAGGAGAAGGGCAGACGGAACGTTGCTCATAAACTGGCTTAAAGCTGCAGAAATCCAGAAGAGTTTTTGACCGGAGAGCTCCCCCACCTTTAAGTAAGCGGAGAGGTTATCTGTAAACCCGAAGAAACAGAAAAAGGTTCCGAGAAGAAAGTAATCAACCTTGAAGAGAGCCCTTCTGTGGAAGAGAAAAACAGCTGCAACAACGAAAACTCCCAGGTAGAGAGGAAGAAAACCGATAGCAGAGAGAACAAAGAGGAAGAAGAGAGCGAGGAAGAGGGGAGCTCCCCTCCCCATCTCAAACCTGACCTTTTCTACCGCTTCAGATTCAAGAAAAAAAGCCCTTAAAAGAACTAAGAGGAATACAAATACTCCTAAAGGCAAAACCGTTTTAACAAAATTTAAAATGCCTGGAGAGTAATGGTAAAAGATATAAATGTTCTGAGGGTTCCCGATGGGACTGACAGAAGATAGCCCGTTAACCACAAGGGCTTCTAAAATAACCGCTTCCCCTATAAAGCGGGAGTTAACAAAAAGAGTCAGAGGAACGGTAACAAAGAGAGCAACGTCGTTGGTTATAAAAACTGAGAGAATACCGGCAACAGCAACTATTTTCGGTATAGCATACTTCCCGGAAAGAAACCGGGAAACAAAAAACCGGAAAACCCTCTCCTCCCGTAAAGCCTCAAGGAGAGAGAGGAAAACCCAGAGAGTGAAAAGAGTCTTAATCTCATCCCCGCTGAAATGTGGAATTCTCTTTAGATAGATAGAGGAAAAGAGCAAGAGGAAGAGGGAGACGAAAAAGAGCCACTCCTTTAACAGGTATTTGGCAACAGCAGAGAGAGTAGAATAAATTTTCACATTCATGAACAGAAATATAATACGAGGTGGTCTCACATGTTAAGGCTTCTAACTATTTTAGTAGTTTTCCTTATGGCCACAGTGCCCTCCTTTGGATCAACAGCCTACAAAAACAAACTTATGCCGCCGTTCGCATCAACAGTTTACGGAGATAACGGAAAGCCCATAGGGTTCTTTTACACGGGAAAATTCCGACTCTATGCGCCCTACAGTCAGATTCCAAAAACTCTCATCTATGCAGTAATAACAGCTGAAGATGAAAGGTTCTTCAAACATGGCGCGATAGACCCGATTGGAATTGTAAGGGCAGCAATAACAGACCTTTCAAGAGGAAAGATAGTTCAGGGTGGAAGCACAATAACCCAGCAGCTTGCAAAGATGGTCTTCCTCTCGCCAAGAAGGACCATAGAGAGAAAACTGAAAGAAATTGAACTTGCAAAGAAGTTGGAAGAAAAACTTACAAAACAGGAAATATTAGAACTGTATCTGAACTACGTTTACCTATCAAACGGTGCATACGGAGTTAAAGCCGCAGCCTGGGTGCTTTTCGGAGAGAACCTTAACCAGCTAACTCCTGCCCAGTGTGCCCTTCTTGCAGGAATTATCAGAGGCCCCGAGTACTACAACCCATTTAAACACCCGCAAAGAGCTCTAAAAAGGAGAAATCTAATTTTAAAGAAGATGCTTGAAAAAGGATACATAACAGAGGCCCAGTATCAGGAAGCAATAAAGGAACCCTTAACGCCCCTAAAGTCTCCCAACTACCCAAGAACGGCCGGTTACGATTTAGACTTTGTGAAATTTGAGATCCTGAAGAAAGGGATACTGACCCCTAAACAGCTCTACACTGGTGGTTACTCAATCTACACGTCAATTGACCCGGAAATTGAAAAGTACGCTCAAAAAGTCCTTTCAAAGTACGACGAGTTCTACAGTAAAGCCCACAAATTAGACGACCTACAGTGTGCAGGCTTTGCAGTTGATAAAGACGGCAAAGTTATCTTCGTTGTTGGTGGAAATGACTACACGAAGTCAAAACTAAACAGAGCATTTCAGGTTCAAAGGCCAATAGGCTCAACGGCTAAGCCCTTCACTTACTTAACTGCCTTTCAGAACGGCTGGTCTCCCCTTGACTACGTTTCTAACGAACCCATAGAGATGCCTATGGATAAATTTGACCCAAAAACGGGAAAGAGAATCTGGTGGAAACCGGAAAACTACAGCAAACGGTTTACACCTTTCATGACGTTAAGAGATGCACTGATGCACTCAGTAAACGTCGCAACCCTCCACCTTGCAATGCACTTCCCTCAGAAAATCAGACAGAATCTGATAAAGTTTGAGATGATATCTCCAGACTCTCCCTTTGACCTTTCATACGTCCTTGGGAGCTTCCCTTCAAACCTTTACAGAATAGTAAGAGCCTATACGGCCTTTCAGAGCGGCGGGATACTGAAAGAGCCATACGTTGTTCTGAAAGTTGAGGATAGACACGGAAAGACCGTTTATATCGGCTATCCGAAGCTCAAAAAAGTATCCGATCCTAAACCTATATTTATCCTTCGTTCTATTCTGCAGGATGTTGTAAAAGAGGGAACAGCAGCTTCCATCTCATACCTTACAGACCAGTTTGACGTAGCCGGCAAAACGGGAACAACAAACGACTACAGGGATACCTACTTTACCGGATTTACGACCTCTTTTGTAATGAGCGTCTGGTTCGGAAGGGACAGCTACAAAACTATGTGGAGAGGAGCAACCGGTGGAGGCGTTTCTGCGCCTCCGTGGGGTAAAATTGCTCTGAAACTGTGCGAAAAGCTGAAGTGCGGAACATTTACGCCTACTTACAATGAGATAGTTGCCAGCTATCCGCCACCTACACACTTCCCGGAAAAAGAGATGGAAGAAATTTACTACGACCAGCTGATAAACCAGTTAGGTGAAAAGGAGGCAAACGTTGGAGAGGATAATTCCAGTTCCGATAGAAGATGAGATGAGACAGTCCTACCTTGATTACGCAATGAGCGTAATCGTAGGTAGGGCCTTACCCGACGTTAGAGACGGCCTTAAGCCTGTTCATAGAAGAATCCTCTACTCAATGTACCAGTTGGGCCTCTACCCGGATAAACCCTACAAGAAAAGCGCAAGGATTGTAGGGGAGTGTTTTGTTAGAGGAACAAAGGTTGCCACCCCAGAAGGTTTGAAAAATATAGAGGAGCTCCAGCCAGGAGACACAGTTTTTACATCCTCAGGTAAGAGAAAGGTAACAGAGATCTTCTTTATGCCGCCTCAACTGTTAAAAGAAGTGGTTCTTAAAAACGGCTTGAGAGTTAAGTGCACCCCCGGTCAGATGTTTAAGGTTCTTAATAGAGACGGCTCTTTCAGCTGGAAAGAGGCAAAAGAACTTAAAGAGGGAGACGTTCTACTCCTGAGGAGCGTTTATCCAGAGGAGCTCCCCTACCAGCGAAAAGGAAAGTTCATTCTTGACGAGCAGGTTGCCTACCTGACGGGAGCCTTCTGCGGAGACGGCTGGATAGAGAAAGACAGAAGGGGATACCACAGGTTTGGCCTCTCCACTCCTTCTCTGCCTGAAGTAACATACAGAGTAAAAGAGATACTCCAGAGTTTAGGATTCTCCCCAAGGGTAAACGGCTACACCCTCAGGCTTTCCTCTACTCAGACCAGGGAACTCTTGAAAATTTTAGAGTGTGACGAGAACGTAAAAGCTTTAAACAAAAAGATTCCAAAGTGGCTCTTTAATTCACCAAAAAGCGTAATACTCTCTTTCGTTTCCGGTCTTATAGATACAGACGGCCACATTCACAGAGAAAGAAACGTTATCAGTCTGTTCTCTATATCAGAGGAGCTAATTACTGACCTTCAGGTTCTACTGTTCTCAGTAGGAATCCCGTCAAAAGTAATAAAAGAGAAGGTAAAGAACGGGTCTGCAAACGGAAGAACCATTCACGGAAATTACCCTCTATTCAGGCTTGAAATAACCGGTATCCACACCGAAAGAGTTCTCTCTGTTCCAGTAAAACCTTTAAAAGCCAAGAATTTCACCCTTAAAAGTGTTAAACGCTCCAGACTGGAAAAAATACCGTTCCTGGGAGAACTCCTGCTAAAAGAGTTCTCAGAGAAACACTTAGGAGGAGGATGGTACAGAACACCTGAAGGAAAGAAAGTAAGGTGCGGTCTCAAATACCCCGGAGGAACAAAGCTCAGGTATTCAAGGAACATCAAAGAGACATTTAACATCTACAGGGACACGCTTGAAGAAACACGAGTACTGGAAAAAGCCAGCCTTATAGGCTCTGAATACGGCCATTTCCTTGAAGAAACTCTGAAAAACAACTGGTATTTTGAGGAAGTTTCAGAGGTTAAAGATACACCCGCCGAGGAGACCTACGACATTCAGGTAGAAGAGGAACACGAGTTTATAGCCAACGGAATAGTAGTCCACAACTGTCTGGGTAAGTTCCACCCACACGGAGACACTGCTGTTTACGATGCCCTTGTCAGAATGGCCCAGGACTTCTCAATGCGCTACCCCCTCATAGACGGCCAGGGTAACTTCGGCTCTGTAGACGGCGACTCAGCGGCCGCAATGAGGTACTGTGTGGTGGGAGAGACCCTTGTAAACACAGATAAGGGTCTTATCCCGATAGAGAAAATCGCAAAGCTTGAGAAAGAGGGCGAAGTTGAGATAGACGTTGAAGTCCAATCTTTAAACGGAAAGACCAACAGAGCCGTTAAGTTCTTCAACAGTGGAAAACACCCAACGTTAAAGGTTGAAACAGAAGAAGGGTTTGAAGTAGAGGGAAGCTTTAACCACCCGGTCCTCACGTTTACAGTTGAAAACGGAAGGCCGGTCTTTAAGTGGAAGCTCATTGAAAAGGTAGAAACTGGAGATTACCTCGTTATAAACAGGAAGTTTAACCTTCTCCACAAAGGAGAATCTATCAGCCCGGAAGAAGCTTTCCTCTTAGGTGCTCTTGTATCTGAAGGATATCTCAGTGAAAAGAGGTGGGGATTCAACAACACAGATAATGAGTTCTTTGAAAAGGTATGCAGAGCAGCCCAGTCTGTTGTTGGAGCTCCCGGCTACACCCATTCAAGGAAACTTAAGAGCGGCAAAGAAATACACGAGCTCCAGTACAGTACAGCAGCTGCAGTTACCTCCGTTAAGGAGCTTACAGAGGTTCAGAAAAGCGGTGAAAAGGAGATTCCACTTAAAGTTCTAACCTCTTCAAAAGCGGCAAAGAGAATCTTCCTCCAGGCCCTCTTTGAAGGGGATGGAAGCGTTTACGAGACAAACAGAAGCGTTGTAATCTCCTACTCATCAAAGAGCAAAAAGCTAATTAAACAGCTACAGGTTCTGCTCCTTGAGTTTGGCATAATCTCCAAAATCCACCCCGACAAAAACAACTTCAGGCTGCTGATTGAAGGCGGTAGAAACGTTAAACTCTTTAAAGACTTCATAGGGTTTGCAGGAAGAAAGCAGGAAAAGCTTGAGGAGCTCTACAACAGGTGTCTGAAAGGTAAGAGGTGGAGCCTTTCAAAAAGCGACTACGTTCCGTTTATCGCAAACTACGTAAGGAAGAAGTACAACCACTGGAAACTTAAGAAGGTAAACATTGACAGGTACGACAGGATAAGGGAGAACTGGGAGCTCCTTGAGAGCATTTTAGACGAGAGAGACCTATCACTCTACAGGGAGCTCCTTGAGAACGAGTACTACTTTGCCCGTGTTAAGAGGAAAGAGTTTACAGGGATTAAAACAGTCTACTCAATTAAGGTTGACAGCCCCTGCCACTCCTTCGTCGCAAACGGAATAATCAACCACAACACAGAGGCAAGGCTCTCTAAAGTTGCAATGGAACTCCTCAAAGACATAGAGAAAGACACCGTTGACTTCAGGCCCAACTTTGACGAATCTCTCTTAGAACCAGAAGTGCTCCCTGCAAGGTTTCCCAACCTTCTCGTAAACGGAGCAGCGGGAATCGCCGTTGGAATGGCAACAAACATCCCTCCCCACAACATGAAAGAAGTTTGCCAGGCAGTCAAATACCTTGTTGACCACCCAGAGGCAACAACGGAGGAGCTCCTCCAGTTTGTAAAAGGCCCCGACTTCCCAACAGGTGCTGAAATAATAAATCCGGAAGACCTTTTAAAGATCTACAAGAGCGGTAGGGGAAGCGTAACAATAAGGGCCAAACACAGAATAGAAGAGGTGAGGAAGAGAACGGCAATAGTGATAACGGAGCTCCCCTACCAGGTCAACAAGGCAGACCTGATAAAGAAAATCGCAGACCTCGTAAAAGAGAAGAAAATAGAAGGAATATCAGACATAAGAGACGAATCAGACAGAGAAGGAATCAGAGTAGTTATAGAGCTAAAAAGGGATGCAACGCCTCAGGTAGTTCTTAACAAACTCTACAAGTTTACCCCTCTTCAAACAAACTTCGGCTTCAACATGATAGCCCTGGTTAACGGAGAGCCCAAACTCCTCAACCTTAAACGCTACCTCCAGGAGTTCATAGAGTTCAGGAGAGAAGTAATCTTAAGACGAACCGCTTACCTTCTCAGGAAAGCCGAAGAGAGACTCCACATCTTAGAGGGACTGAAAGTTGCCCTTGAGAACATAGACCGTGTAGTTGAAATAGTTAAAACTGCCGAAAGCCCGCAGGTAGCCCAGGAAAAACTTACAGAAGAGTTTGGCCTTACAGAAAAACAGACAAAGGCCATACTTGACATGAAACTTCAAAGGCTCACAGGCCTTGAGAGAGAAAAGCTTGAATCTGAATACAGAAAACTTCAGGAAGAAGCCAGCTACTACAGAAAAGTCCTTGAAAGCCCGGAAGAGCAAAAAAAGCTGATAAAAGAAGACATGGACGATATCATCTCTCTCTTTGGAGATGAGAGGAGAACAGCAGTAGTTTCCAAAGAAAGCCAGATTGACATTGAGGCGATGATTGAGGAAGAAGAGGTTGTTATCTTCCTCACCCATAAAGGCTTTGTAGCAAGAGTTTCTGCAAGCTCCTACAGAACACAGGGAAGGAGTGGAACAGGAGTTAGAGGAATAAAGACCCGGGAAGGCGATTTTGTTAAAGACGTAATAACAGCTTCCTCAAAAGACTACCTCCTCATATTCACAAATCAGGGAAAAGTTTACTGGCTGAAGGCCTACGAGCTACCGAAAATGGAAAGGCCTTCAAGAGGGCAGTCTATAAGGAACTTCCTCCCGGGAATGGCCGGAAATGAAATAGTCTCAAGGATAATTCCTGTCAAAGACTTCTCTGTAAATAAAGATGTCTTCTTCGTTACACAAAAGGGATACGTCAAGAGAACACCTCTTAAAGAGTTCTCAAACCCAAGGTCTACGGGAATAAACGCAATAAACCTTGAACCGGGAGATAGGCTGGTATACGTAGGCCTGGTAAGTGAAAAAGACAACGTTATACTTATCTCAAGAAACGGAAGAGCTATAAAGTTTCCCGTTCAGGACGTCAGACCAATGGGAAGAAATGCAAGGGGTGTTCGGGGAATGCTCCTTGACGCAGACGACGTGGTCATATCTGCAACTGTAGTTGAACCAGACGATAAATACCTCCTGATAGTCACAGAGAGAGGATACGGTAAGAGAGTTCAGATTTCTGAGTTCCACCTTCAAAGGAGGGGAGGTAAAGGGCTGATTGCAACAAAACTCTCTGAGAAAACGGGAAAAGTTGCAGACGCAACAACCTTAAAAGATGACGAAGCAATAATCCTGGTTTCCAGAAAAGGGAAAATAATCCGAGTCAACAGCGGCGATATTCCTGTTTACGGAAGACACACGAGGGGAGTAAGAATACAGAGGCTTTCAGAAGATGACGCAGTTGTATCAGTTTCAAAAGTTCAGGAGGGTGAAGAATGATTGACATAAAGCTGATCCGTAAAGAGCCTGAGAAGGTGAAGGAGCTCCTTGCCCGCAGAGACCCTGTTTACGCAGAAAGAGTTGACGAGCTCCTTACCATTGACAGAGAGAGGAGAACCCTCCTTACAGAAATAGAACAACTCAAGGCCAAGAGGAACAAACTCTCAAAAGAGATAGGAAAACTCTTTAAAGAGGGAAAGAGGGAAGAAGCTCTTAGTTTAAAAGCAGAGGTTGAAGAGATATCAAAGAAGGCAAAAGACCTTGAGAAAGAACTGAAAGACGTTGAAGAGAGGTTTAAAAAGCTCATCCTCTCCATTCCAAACATTCCCCACTCCTCCGTTCCGGTTGGCGAGGATGAAAACGACAACGTAGTTGTCAGGTACTGGGGAGAAAAGCCTCAGTTTGACTTTGAACCGGCTCCACACTGGGAAATTGGGGAAAAACTTGGAATCCTTGATTTTGAAAGAGCAACAAAACTTGCAGGCTCCCGATTCGTTGTCTACAGGAAGTGGGGAGCAAAGTTAGAGAGAGCTCTCATAAACTTCATGTTAGACCTCCATACCCAGGAACACGGCTACGAGGAGATAATTCCACCTTTTCTTGTAAATACAAAAACGATGACAGGGACCGGACAGCTTCCAAAGTTTGAAGAAGACCTCTACAGAATAGAGAACGAAGACCTGTGGCTCATACCCACGGCCGAAGTTCCACTGACAAACCTCCACGCAGGAGAGATACTATCTGAGAAGGAGCTCCCCAAATACTACACAGCCTACACCCCCTGCTTCAGAAGAGAGGCAGGAGCCCATGGAAGAGACGTAAGGGGAATAATGAGGCTCCACCAGTTCAACAAAGTAGAGCTTGTAAAAATTGTCCACCCGGAAAAGTCGTACGAAGAACTTGAGAAACTTGTTAGAGAAGCAGAAAAAGTTTTACAGCTGTTAGGTTTACACTACAGAGTTGTGGAACTCTGCACCGGAGATCTTGGATTTTCAGCAGCTAAAACTTACGACATAGAGGTCTGGATACCTTCACAGAACAGGTACAGAGAAATCTCCTCCTGCTCAAACTGTGAGGACTTCCAGGCCCGCAGAGCCCAGATAAGATTCAGAGATAAAGAGGGCAAAACCCGCCTGGTTCACACCCTCAACGGTTCAGGCCTTGCCGTTGGAAGAACAGTAATAGCCATACTTGAACAGTTCCAGCAAAAGGACGGAAGCGTCGTTATCCCGGAAGTTTTAAGAGATTACGTAGGAACCGACAGAATAAAGCCTTAGTTATTCAACTTTGTAAACAAAATCAACAGTTGAGTGCTCCGACGGTATTTTCTTATTGACTACGTTAACCTCTACAGAGTAGATTGCAGCCCCCGTAAGGGGGTCGTTTATATACCTTAACAGTTTCGCCTGAACTCTGTAATCCCCCACACTACTATAACTTCCAAGGTTTATCGGCTGATTAGGTCTTGAGCAGTCTGTATACTTGCAGAGCTCGTCGCTGTCCATAAGGTTCATAAGATACTGAGAAACCCCTTTAGCAACCTCAAGAGAAGATCTGTACCTGTAAGCCATTCCCGACATCTGACTTGAAGAGGTAACCATGTAGAGCATAATTCCTGTAAAGGCCAGCGCTATAACAGAAAGAATCAGAACCGTTGTTAGGGCAAGTCCTCTCCTCACAGCTCACTTCCTTATAACGTTAATAGGTTCAATGCTCAACTTCACAATCTTCCAGTGGTAGTGTTTATAGTCTGAAGGGAGGTGGAGCTCCACATTGTCAGGCTCAATTTTTGTTGACCCGTTAAACACGTAGTTAGGGTCTTTACCACCTTCCCTAATAAGCAGATATATATGGATCATCTTAAGCTTCTCTTTAAGATCCTCAAAGGTTGCACTCTGAATAGCAGAGTAATCCGGGTCTGAAGCATCGTAAGGATTAACATATTTCCTATTATCCCAGTCAATCCTAACCTGAAAGTCTGCAACACAACTGAGAAAAGGTTGAACGGCTCCAGAAGGTTTGCCCTTTTTCAGCTTCCAGGAAACTCTCCTTCCCAGAACGTACATATCCTTACAGGCCGGATTTACAGCAGATGATCTGTAGAGATAGTAATCTATCTGGGCACAGGCCTGATTTGAACAAACGTACGTTTCGTTAGAATGTAATGTAATCTTTGGAACAGGGTAAGCTAAAAAGTAACCTGATTTTGAACAGACATAACTCTGGCCGTTCTTTCCTATATAAGCGTAAGGAGAATCCACATTCTCTATAAAGTCCATAACAACAGCATACTCTGAGGGAAGAGGTAACTGGGAGTAAGAGATAGGAACAGAGTTAGAACCACCAGAGGGGCAGTTAAAAATTGCCCATCCTTTCGTAGAACGGTTTGTAACAACGTAAGTTGAACGGATAGTTAGAACAGGATTTCCATTTTTATCAGTTTGAAACTTTATAGGTACTTTTGGTTCCTTTATAGAGATACCGTATCCAGCATGCTCTACATCCTGCTGTAAAACCTCTTCTCCTACAATAGAAGAAATGGTAACGGAAGTTCTACCGGTACCTGTTAGAAACTTTTTAAACAGGTGGGTATACCCGTAGTAGATAGCAACCAAAAGGAAAAGAGAAATACCCAGAACAACAATCAGTTCAACTAAAGATAAACCCCGCCTTTTCATTGTCTGTTCCTTACAATAGTATCGCCAGAAATTTTGTTTAACCTGTTTCTATACTTCCAGCAAACGGTAAGCTTTACCTCTTTAACCTGATAGTTGGGGTTATCGGTAACCTGGTAATAAAGGCCAAACCTGTAAGTCTTACTTCCTACCGTCCTTTTAACGTAATTTTTAGTTAACGCATCTGAACAGTCGGTAGCTCCATTGTTAAGTTTAGCCTCTGTAACGTCTTGGTATGGTAGGCTTTTAACAGCTTCAAGCTTGCTATAAAGAATATTGGAAGCTTCACGGAAGAGAGCTCTCTTCACCGAATAATTTTCAAAATACAGTGCTGCAGCCAAAAGCCCCAAAAGGACAACTACAGCTATAACGGCTGCTATTAAAACCTCAATAAGAGTAAAACCCCTTCTTACCTGCACTTCCTCTTTCCTTTATCTATGTAAGTCTGACCCATCCTTAAACGTAAACCGTCAGAAGTAACACAACTGACATCAGGATGTAAACTCAAATCACCTTGAAAAACAATACTTCCTCTGCTCATCAAACCTTTAGGATAGATACTAATCGTTCCTGAAAAGGGATTATTCAGGTTAACACTTTCCTGCCTGTGCGTACTCAAGTCCTTCACAGTTAAAGTCTTACCATTTACAATCACCTTAAGAGACTTCCCTTCTGAAAGGGCAATCATCCTTTCCTTACTTATTAACGTATAGATAAGTCTTGTATCTCTTTCAATACTATTTCTCTTACTCCACTTACTGTACCTTGCAAAACCGAGCGCCAAAATTAAACCAACTAACACGAAAACAACAATCAGTTCAATAAGAGTAAAACCTTTCCTTCTCAAACTACATCTCCAGCCAGAGTAAAAGTGTTCCCACTAAAGCACTGTAAGGACCTATAAAAGGCGTTGCCGACTCTGGAGCTATACCCGTATACCAGGAAGTGGCCTTGTATCCCTCTTCCGGTAAAATACTTTTAACGTTATTCTCCTTCTTCCCCACCTTTATAGTTATAGTGTGTAAATCCGCTCCGGATAACTGTAAAAAGAAAGTACCGTAAACGTTGCTGACATTAAACTTTTGGCAAGTTCTGGACAAGCTTCCGCCAGTAGCACAGTTAAGGATCCACATTCTTGAACGACCCCCAAAAGAACACGGATCAGCAGATGGTTCTATAGTAGTAAATGCAACTATATTCTGTGCTGTTTCCGTAGGATCTGTTACAGACCTCTCTTTCAAGTAATCTCCTTCACCTAAGTTAAGGGAGACAACCCAACCTTCAGGTTTACCCGAAGTACATATTTCATTTGAAGAATTAGCAATTGTTGTTTCCACCTGACAGTTTATACCAACACACTGTAATGGAAGACCATACAGCTTATCAGCCACATCAGGATTAGGATCGTCATTCCTAACAAACCACTTTCCGGTTCCAAAATAGATATAGTACCTGTTAAAACACTTAAATACCTGAACTTTTGCTGTAACAGGATTATCTGTAGAGAATACTTTTACTACCTTCCAGTTATTAACATCATTTGACGTAACATCAAGCTCTAAAACTCCCCCTTGCCAGTCAGAGGAGGTATTTTCAGCAGCATAACCTACAAAAATGTAATCTGTAAATCCATCATTATTAACATCCAATCCCTCTGTAAAGAGTCTTCCAGAAAAAGCATTCTGAATAGATGTAGTCAGTTTCCTAACAACTTCTCCTGTATCCAAATCTAAAACAAAATACTTCAAACTTTGAGACACCTCTCCTGAAGTAGAAGTTGGACCTGAACCGAAAATAACGTAGTATTTAACCTTCCCATCTGTGGCTTTTTTCCTCACTACAGCAGGTCCGGAGAATGTATAACCAAGATCAGGGCTTGTAAACTCCCACAGAAGTTTGGGAGACATAGGATCAGTAATATCAAGAGCAAAGTAAGAAGACAAACCTACGCAAGAGCTACTTCCCGGATCAGGACACGTATCAGCAGGAGGATTCTCACAATTTGTTCCTTGACAACCGCAAGCTCCTCCTAATCTCATTCCACCAATCAATATTTTGCGATCAGGTTTTCCATCGTTGTTATCATCCAAATCAACAACGTAAGGGGTTAAATCTACAAGATATCTATGACAATAGTCTGGATTGGCCAAATACCTTAGGTAAGGTAATACATTTTTAGGTATAAAAGCCCACAGTTCATCACCTATTGTGTAGTGAGTAGAATCTGTAGAGCTATCCTGCAACTTAACAGGATGCATACTATCACTCTGTTTCTTTAAATAACCTACCTTAAAAGCGTGAAGCATACCATCATTTGCTCCAACAAAAACAACATTCATATTGTTATAGCTAACAAGAACCGGGGTAGAATAGATAATATCTCCTAATTTCCAGGTATCTCCATTTGAATCGTAGGTTATATTTCTGCATCCGGGAATCTGTACACCTCTTATGAAAGCAATTAGATTATTTGGATCGTTATCTAAACAGGGAATTTTAGATAAATCTCCAAGATATTGCCCAAATTTTTGCAAATTCGCTTTATTAAAAGGTACTAATTTATCTCCCACATTAGTAAATACGTGTCTGTTATCTGGAGAAGTATAGAGTAAACTTTTACCTCCTTCCCATATAGGATGAAGGTCATCAAAAGAAGAGTAAGTTCCTGAAACTGTACCTTTTGTACCATCTGGCTTACTATTATATGTTGTTATTTCCAAAGTATAGGTATCTGGGTCTATACTCCACTCTACTATTTTATCTTCAAGAATATCTAAAACTGCATTTTCGTTCGTGTCCTCTCTGATATTCTGAACTTTCTTAGTGTTTAAAAACCACCAGTTATACAGATAACCAATCCAGGTCAAGTCACGTTGACCAATAGTTTTCCTGGGATAGAACAAGCTCTGGGTTACAAAAGTTCCTTTTTTCTTCGTTTCGGGCAGTACTGCTGCCGATGTCCCAGAAGCTCTCTTAATTATCTCCTCAATAGCCTTTTTTATTGATGATTCTATTTTGTAACCATCTTGAGCCTCAAAGTAATTGTCTGGAACACCATCTCCATCGCTGTCCCACTCACCTTCAAGGTCAGGAATGCCATTACCGTTGACGTCGTTAAACCCACCATATTTTGCAGCCCATTTTAGGAGCTTCTTCCCAACAGGAGATGTGTCAAAAACAAAAACATCATACAGGGTTAAGTTCTGTTTTCCCTTTAAATCTGGTCTTAGATCAGTATCATGAGCATAAAAAGCTACACCAGCTAAGTAATAGGTTCCATCCATAGAATTTGCGTTTTTACAGTACAATCTTTTATTCTCTATTCTTGATATTTCTTTTATCCAAGGCTTTATACTGAAATCTGGATCGTAAACGTCTGAACCCCAGCAACCTCCAGGAACATCTTTATCTTTAGTAGATTCACCATCTGTTATGAGAAGAACAAAGTTTTTCTGGCATCTATACTGTATCGGATCATGATTTGAATAATCAACATTGTTGTAAGCCGATTCCTTTGCCTCAAAATATCTAACAGCTTCGTAGTAAGTTTCTGCCAGTGGAGTCCACGTTCGTGGTTTTATAGACTGTACCATTTTTACTAAATTATCATTTTCACCAGGACCAGAAATATAAATCCTTACCTTTCCACCATCTTTACTATCACCATAGCCATCCTCAAATCCATCACCCCAGTTATTAAAAGTCATTAAACCGTAACGTACTTTATTCCAGGTTTTCTGAATTACACCTTCTGGTTTTTTTGACGTTCTTATATGAAGTCTATAAGCGTGGTTAAATTGCCATGAAATCAAA
>Ga0256831_1001076_pt1 | contig 14374 bp, 9 predicted proteins | sample 132544metaG_FD_189087 | JGI IMG/M metagenome (GOLD analysis project Ga0256831, IMG submission 189087) | Hydrothermal vent microbial communities from Lau Basin, Pacific Ocean - 132-544 | ecosystem: Environmental > Aquatic > Marine > Hydrothermal vents | place: Pacific Ocean: Lau Basin | collected...
CTTTTTTCCTCCGCCCCGGCGGCCCTCCTGGTCCCGGCCTCCCGGGAAGTGGATAATGAAGCCTTTCCCTCGAGAAACCCGGAGAAGAGAAGATCATGGACCGAACCACGAGAAGGCCCCGTTGCCCGGAGTGCGGAAGACTCCTTCCCAGGGGGAAGGAAGAGGGACCCTGCCCGGCGTGCGGGTGGGAAGAAGAAGAGGTGTGGGAGGATGTAGAGCTGGAGGAGATCCCTTCCAGGTCCAAGGGCCGGACCCGGCGGAGGAGTGCGGGCCGGGCCAAGCGAAGCAAAGGACCCTCCCCTGTGGTCCTGGGCCTTGCCATCGGAGCGGCCGGGGCCCTGGTGGTCCTTCTCCTCCTCTCCCTGGGGGGCAAAAAAAGCCCTCCCTCATCGACAGCCTCCCAGGCGAAAATTGCCCGCCATCCCTCCTCCACGGGGCAGGACAACCTCGAGCCTTCCCCTTCCCGGGCGGCGAAAGCCCCGAAAAGAAAAGAGCCCACCCTGGAGGAAAAGGTCGCCCTCCTCTCGTCCACCCTGGAGAGGGTCCGGAAGCTCCGTCCCTCCCTCAAGGAGAGGATCCAGAGCCTTCTGGAGGAGGCCCGCAGGAAGGGAAATCCTGAAGCTGCCCGGAAGCTCCTGGACCGGTGGGTGGCCCTGGACCCCATGGACGAGGAGGCCCACAAGCTGAGGGGGGACGTGCTCTACACCGGGCCTTTCCGGAGAAAACTCCCCGGCGGAACCTGGGCCTGGCCCTATGACGCCAAGACCGGCCGGAAGGAGAAGATCTGGATCACCAAGGAAGAGGCCCGGGCCCAGGAGGAGGACCCGCTCTACAAAAACGCTCTTCTCGCCGTCCAAACGGCCCGGCAGATCGACGGCGCCCAGGGGGGACACAAGAAATACTGGACCTGGTGTTTCTTCGACGACGACGTGGCGCCCCGCCCCTTCATCGTATTCTCCCAGAGCAAGACCCCCGCCTTCGCGAAAGACCGGGCCAAGGCGGTGGTCCGCGTCCTGGCCGCCCTCAGGCGGTCCATGCTGGCCGACTACTACGAGCCCATGCACAAGGTCCACGGCTCCAAGGAATTCCTGATCCCCATCTACGTATTCGGCGGAGAGAAGGTCTACAACGAGTTCCGCAAGCGGAGCACTATCAAGGGGTTGCCCGATCCCGCCATGGCGGCGGGCTTCTTCAGCTTCGATCCCACCCTGAAGCCCGTGGGCTGGCTCTTCGTCTGGTCCGAAAACCCGGAATCCTCCTTCTTCCGGGACGTGATCTCCCACGAGGGGACCCATCTCCTCCAGTATCAATACGGCAAACGAACATCCGCCTTCGACCGCTCCGACGGCACCACCACCTGGTTCCAGGAGGGTCTGGCCGAATACTGGGGAGGCCACAAGATGGTAACGGTAGATGGTATGAAGATCTTTCTTCCCGGCCGGATTCAATCCGGGCGCCTCCAGGCCCTCTGGCGCCACCTCCCCACCCTCCCCGACGCCATTCCCGACGAGGACCCGCGTTTTCTTCCCCTGCGCCGGCTCATCCGCATGAGCTACATGGACTACAACGAAACCTACAACGTGCCCGCAGCCGGGGGCGACCCGACGGCCCGGGAGATGGTTTCGGTGGTCTACGCCGAGGGGTGGGCCTTCGTCCACTTTCTCTTCCATTACAAGAACGGCAAATACAGAAAGGCCCTCCTACGTTACATGGAGACCGAGCTCGCCGTGGACTACAAGTGGCACGCCCTCGAGCGCGGCCTGGGCGTCCACGGAAAGGCGGGCTGGCTGAAGATCACCTCCCAGTTCATCGACTACGTCCGAACCGTCCTCTGGAAGGCCTTCAAGGACCCCAAGTCCGGAGGCTTCGGGCCCTGGGCCCGGGGCGAGGCCCGGCGCCTGAAGAAGGCCATCGAAAGGGCGGAAAAGAAGGAGGCCGCCGCGAGGAAGGCGCGGAAATGAAGAAGAGGATCTGCTTCACTTCCCCCCTGGGCCCCCTCCTCAACCTGGCCTTCGGAGTGGTTCTCGTGGGGGCCGGGTGGACCTGGAACGGCGCCGTTCCCGGTTTTCCCGGCTGGGCCTTCATCGCCATGGGCTTCATCTTCCTGGCCATGATCCCATCGAGTTTCCGGTGGATGGTCATGGATGAGGAGGGTTTCACCGTCCGGAACTGGAGGGTCCGGGTCCGGATGGAATACCCGGAGGTGGAAAGGGTGGAGGTCGTCCCCAAGAGGATCAGCCTGCTCACCAGGTCCGTGGTCCACTACACAGCCCTCAGAAACGCCGACGGCCGGCGCACCTGGATCGCCTCCTGGAACTTCGTCTTTTCCCGCCGTTGCCTGGTCGAGCTGGGCCGGAGAATCCGGGCAGCCCGGGGGTCAGACCCGGAACTGGTCCTTCCTCCGAGCGACCCGCCCCCCATGAAACGCTCCCCGATCCTGGTCCTCCTCGGGGGGGCCCTGGCCGCGGCCGGGCTGGTAGTCCTGTTCTCCACGGTCCGCAGCGGCCTCCCCGTGGGAGAGGCCCGGGCCTTCGGGGTCCCCGGAAAGGCCAGGATCCTCTCCCTGGCCCCCGAAAGAGAGGGGCCCTACTGGGACGTTCTCCTGGAAAGAATCCCCGGCGGAGAAAAACGCGAGATCCCCGTCCAGGAAGCCTGGGCGCGGGGGCGCAAGACGGGGGACGTGATCGCCGTCAAGGTCCATCCCGCCGATCCCAAGGTCTTCGTCCTGGCGGACGAGGGATCCTCGGGATGGACGGTCTTCACCCCCGCCTTCATCGCCCTGGTCTTCCTGGCCCTGGGCGGGCGGACTTTCGTCCGCTCTCTCACCATCCCCACGGGGGTGGCGGGAAAACTGGAGGAGGCCTTCCGGGCCTCGAGTGAAACGGAAAACCAACCTCCCGAAAGGAGCAGAACCGACCCATGAAACCCACCCTCCTCGTGCTGGCAGCCGGAATGGGAAGCCGTTACGGCGGATTGAAGCAGGTCGATCCCGTGGGTCCGGGGGGGGAGACCCTCCTGGATTACTCCATCTACGACGCCGTCCGGGCGGGTTACGGCAAGGTGGTCTTCGTGATCCGCCGCGACTTCGCCGGCGTCTTCAAGGAAAAGGTGGGCGACAAGGTATCGAGAGTGATCGAGACGGACTACGTCTTCCAGGAGATGGAGGACGCAACGGGAGGGTTCCAGCCTCCCCCGGAGAGAAAGAAGCCCTGGGGCACGGCCCACGCCGTCCTGGCCGCCAGGAAGGCGATCAAGGAGCCTTTCGCCGTGATCAACGCCGACGACTACTACGGGCCATCCTCCTTCGAGATCATGGAGCGCTACCTCCTGGAGCATCCCGGAGAAGGCGAATACGCAATGATCGGTTTCCGGCTGGAAAACACTCTCTCCGAAAACGGAACCGTCTCCCGCGGGATCTGCGAGCACGACGAGGAGATGTTTCTCACCCACATCGAGGAACACACGGCCATCGAGAAGGTCCCCGGCGGCGCCCGGAGCATCCTCCCCGGCGGGACGACCCGGGAGTTCAAGGGAACCGAGGTGGTCTCCATGAATTTCTGGGGATTCCAGCCCGACGTATTCGAAAAGACCGAGAGGCTCTTCCGGCGCTTCCTCGCCGAAAAGGGGGAGGACCCCAAGGCGGAGTTCTTCATTCCTCTCGCCATCGACTGGATGATCCGGGAGGGGGCCGCCCGGGTGCGCATCCTTCCCACCGAGGAGACCTGGTTCGGCGTGACCTACCCGGAAGACAAGGAAACGGCCAGGCGCGGAATCCTGGACAAGATCGCCGTCGGCGTCTACCCGGCCAGGCTCTGGCCCTGACAGGAAAGGTCCGTGATGAAGTCCGCCCTCTTTTTCGCCGGCCTTCTTCTCGCCGCCGCGCCGGCCCTTCCTTCCCAGGCCGAGGCGAAGGGAACCTGTTTCCGGGAAATCGCCGCCCGTGCCGGAATCGCCCGGGTGCCCTCCAAGCGGGTGGTCTGGGCCGATTTCGACGGCGACGGCCGGCCCGACGTGCTCCTCGACCGCAAACAGGTCTTTCTCAACCGGCCGGGAAAGAAGAAAGGAGAAAGGGTCTTCAAGGAAGTTCCCGGGGCGATCCCGGAAAAGATCGAGGCCTGGAGGGGCATCGTCCTCCCGGGCGACGTGAACGGCGACGGCAAGCTGGACCTCTACTGGGGAGTCTACTGCGACTTCCAGAAGCCCAAGGTGGAAAAGGGCCGGGTCGTCCTGGACGCCCGGGGAAGGCCCGTGCCGGCCGTGAAGGACGACGGGCGCCGGTCCTGCATCCTGCTGGGCGACGGCAAAGGCCGTTTCCACATCCTGGAAAAGAGCGGGGTGGAAGACCCGCCCTCCACGGTCTGCGCGGCAGCCTTTCTGGACTACGACAAGGACGGGATCCTGGATCTCTTTACGGGCAGTTGGTACAAGGCCTACGGAGTGAGCCTGGAGTGCTACCCGGACCGCCTCTACAAGGGGCTCGGCGGGGGGAAGTTCAAGGACGTCACAAAGGAAGCCGGGATGATGACCGACTCCAAGCCCGGCTCGCACCGCTCCAGCAAGCCCACCTACGGGGCGGCCACGATCGACTGGAACAACGACGGCTGGACGGACATCCTGGTGTGCGTCTACGGCCGCCAGTGGAACATGCTCTGGAAGAACAACGGAGACGGCACCTTCACCGAGGTGGGAGCCCGGACCGGCTGGGACGGGGACGCCATCCGGGACGGAAGATACCCGGAGATCGTCCGAGTGAGGTATCACAGGGCCGACGAGAAACCCTTCCGCTCCAACGGAAACACCTTCGACGTCTCCGCCGGCGACATCGACAACGACGGCGACATGGACCTCTTCAGCGGGGAGATCACCCACTGGTGGGCCGGGCCCTCGTCGGATCTCTCCATGTTTCTCATCAACCTGGGCAAGGCCGGGGGATGGAAGTTCCAGAGGCGGCCAGACCTGGTCCCCCGGCGCAGGCGCGGGCGGACCTGGAACCAGGGAGACATCCACACCGCCCTTTTCGACTACGACAACGACGGGTGGCTGGACCTGGTGATCGCTTCCAGCGACTACCCGGACGGCCAGTTCCTGAGGCTCTACCGGAACCTAGGCGGAAAGGCCTTCGAGGAAGTGACCTCCAAGGCGGGGTTCCACTGGAGGAGCCCCGCCGGGATCAGCCTCTCCGACTTCGACGGGGACGGAAGGCTGGACCTGCTGTGCGGGCGCTCCCACATGAGGCTCACGAAGGAACAGAAGAAGGAATCCCCTCTCGCCACGGGGCTCTGGTGGAACCGTTGCGGCAAGGGCAACCATTGGCTCGAGCTTCGCCTGCGGGGCGCGGGCAAGGGCGGGGCCAACACCTGCGCCATCGGCGCCCGGGTGATCGCCCGGGCGGGAAAGCATCGCTGGATCCGGGAGATCCAGGGCGGAGCCGGCCACGCGGGCCACGACAACGACTTCCTGGTCCACTTCGGCCTGGGAAAGGTGAAGCGCCTGGACTCGGTGGAGATCCTCTGGCCCGACAAAGCCGGGTCGCGGACGGTCCTGAAGGACGTCGCCGCGGACCGGCTCCTGGACATTCACCAATGACGATCCTCGAGAAAGGCTGAACCATGAGCGTCTATCGATTGGAAGACCTGAGGAACCAGAAGAAGGCCGTCTCCCCCGAGGCCCTCCTGGAGAACCTCTCCAGGGACCTGGAGATCCGCAAGTCCATCGGAATCTGGTGTTTCTCTCCCGGGGGCGGGCGTTTCCACGAGAGGTATCACCCGGAGATGTCCATCCCCGAGCGGATCGAGAAGGCCGCCGAGCTGGCGAAGTTCGGGATCACCGGGATCGAGGCCCACTACCCGGCGGAACTCAACGAGGAGACCCTGCCGCTCTTCCAAAGACTCGAGAAGGAAGCGGGCGTGAAGGTGGCGGCCGTTCCCTTCTCGCATTTCTACGAGAAGGATTTCGAGTTCGGCTCCCTCTCCAACCCGGATCCCCGGGTGAGGGAGAAAGCCATCGGGATCGCCGTGAAAGGCCTGGAGATGGTGAAGAAGGCCGGCGCCTCCCTGGCCATCTCCTGGCCGGGAAACGACGGTTACCGCTACCCCTACGGCAAGCCCTTCGCCGCCATGTGGGACCGCTTCGAAGGGGCCCTGGCGGAGGCCATGGACGCCGTGCCGGGCGTTCGGGTGGCCATCGAGCCCAAGGGCTACGAGCCCGTGGCCAACAACATCTACAGGAACACCGCCGAGGGCCTTCTCGCCGCCGCCCGCATCGAGGCCCGCCTCAAGAACACGGAAAACCGCAAACTTCTGGAAGAAGGCCGCGCCCTGGTCACGTTGAACCCAGAGATCGGCCACACCCGCATGTCCTTCGAAGTCCCGGCCCAGGCCTACGCGCTGTGCCTCTACGAGGGGCGGCTCGGCCACACCCACTGGAACAGCCAGCCCGAAGGCAACTTCGACCAGGACAACAACATCGGCGTCGTGGACCCCGCCTCGGCGGAGGCCCTGCTCTGGACGCTCTGGGCCGGCGGATACAAGGGCTGGTTCGGGATCGACATCAACCCCGAAAACATGCCTATCGAGAAGGCGGCCGGGATCAATTGCCGCTTCTTGGAAAGATTGAAGGAAAGGGTCGCCGCCATGCCCCACGAGGAGATCCTCGCGTGCCACGAGGAGCCCGCCTCCCACAGGGGCAGGCTCGAGGAGATTCTTCTGGAGCATTTTTGAAACTTCCATGGGAGAGGAAGACGCCATGCCCGCGACGAACGCCAAGAAAGCCCTGGTCATCCTCGCGCCGGGGGCCGAGGAGATGGAGACGGTCATCCCCGTGGATGTCATGCGCCGGGCCGGAATCAGGGTCACCCTGGCCGGCCTGGAGGGGCCGGACCCGGTGACGTGCTCCCGCGGGGTGGTCCTGGTTCCCGACAAGGGCCTGGAGGAGGCCAAGGGGGAAGGCCCCTACGACCTGGTGGCCTGCCCAGGCGGCTCCGGCGGGGCCAAGGCCCTGGCCGCCTCGCCGGCGGTCCGGGAGATCCTGGCCCAACAGGACAAGGAAGGAAGAATCGTGGCGGCCATCTGCGCCGGGCCCCTGGCCCTGGAGGCGGCCGGCGTGATCCGGGGGAGGGCCTTCACCTGCCATCCCGCGGCGAGAGAGGATCTCCAGGGCGCCGGCGGGTGGACGGCCCGTCCCGTGGTGCGGGACGGAAACCTGGTCACCTCCCAGGGGCCGGGGACGGCCTTCACCTGGGCCTTGACCCTTGTGGAAGTCCTGCTCGGCCGGGAGGCGGCCGAAAAGGTGGCCGGCCCCATGCTGATCCAGCAATGGTGAGCCCCCCGCCGCGGGAGCTGGCCCGGGGGATCGACCGGTTCTTCCGGGAAGGGAGAAAACTCTGGTGGTCCCCGGAGTGGGAAGCCCGGCGCAGGCGCCTCCCGGCCTGCGGGACGGAGATCTCCCTCCTCCTCACGCCCTGGCGGGCCGCCCGCCGGCCGGGAGGCGGCACGCCGCCCCCGGCGGGCCCGGACGTAGGGGCCCGGGTGATCGAGAACGAGGCCCTCTGGGAAGGGGAGGGCGCCGTGCTTACGCCCAACCGCTATCCCTTCACGGAGGACCACCTTCTCCTCTGGGAGAAGGGCCACGTCCGCGAGCCGGGCCCGGAGTTCCTGGAGCTTCTCCTGGGGCTTTGCCGGGAGAGGAAGGACATCCTGGCCTTCGTCAATAGCATCGGCGCCGCGGCCACAGTGAGCCGGGCCCACGCCCAGCTCGCCCGAACGGGGGAGCCTCCTCCCGTCTCAAGGGTCCGGGTCCACGCCGTGGAACAGGACGGCCTGGAGTGGGCCTTTCCCCCACAAGGAGGGCCCTGGCCGGGGTTTTTCGCAAGGTTGCGGGGGGAACCCGCCGCGGTCGCCCGGGCCCTGGCCCGCCTGGTCCGCCTCCGGCTCTGCCCCGCGTTCAACATATCCGTCCATGGAGATTCGGCCTGGTTCTTCTTCCGCCGGAAAGAAACCGCCCGCCGGGCCTATCCCCTCCCCGTGGGCGCCCTGGAACTTTCCGGGATCTTCCTCTTCGAGGACGAGGCATCCTTCCAGGCCATGACCTCCGAAAAAATCGAAACCGCCCTTGGGGAAACCACCTTCCCCCCCGGACCCGCCCCCGAAGAAGCCGTCCTTTCCCTGTAGAGGACGCCGTAGGGGGCGCCCGAGGGACGACCGCAGGCCGTCCCGACGGTCGTCCCGCGATTCCCCAAACGACGGGATGATTCCAAACCCCCGGAACCACCCCGGGCCGACGTTCGCCTGCGTCGCCTCGGGCGACGCAGGCTCCGGCGGCCCCTACACGTGAATGCCCGGGACCTACCTGCCTGGGGTCAAATACACGGCATTCCCCGCGGCCAGACCCCAGGGCGCGGGGCCACCCGGGTAGACCAGAGCCTGGAGGGAAAAAGGAAGACCCGCCAGGGAAGAATCGGAAGGGACCGGGAGGGAGAGCCCCTTGCGCCAGGGAAGGACCGCCGGGGGGAAGACCGGGTTCACCCGCAATACCAGGGGTCCCAGGTTCAACACCCCCCTGAGGCCCAGGACGAGCATGGCTCCCCCTGGGGAAGGAATCCCCTCCAGGTAAACCCTCATCCTCCCCCCGAGCACCGGGTCCGTGGCGTCGAGTTCCGGCCGGACCGCACTCCGAGCCAGGCCGGAGGCCACCCTCCAGCTCATCGCCCCGGGCCTCCACGCCCAAACCTCCCGCCCATGCAGGGTGTCCTCGGCAAAGAAGATGAGCTTGTCTCCCACGAGTCCCGCCGTCACAGGGTAGGAGGAAAGGCTTCCCGGCCGGAGGTCCGCTTCCATGCGGGTGCCCCGGGGGGTCCCGTCGGTGACCCACAATTCCCAGCCATGGATTCCGTCGTCGGCCGAAAAGACCGCCCTCCGGCTTCCAATGGAGAAGAAACGGCACGGGCCCGGGGAATGGGGATCGGGGTCGATGTCCTTAAGAAGGATGGTTCCCTTGGAAGTCCCGTCGGTGAACCAGGCTTCCCAGCCGTGGCTGGGCGTCCTGGCTTTGAAAAGACAACCCTCGCCCAGGGGGGCCACGAAGTAAGGCAGGGAGCCTTCGCTTCCGGGCCAGAGGTCGCCCAGAAGAATCGTTCCCGCCGCCGTGCCGTCGGTCCGGGCCGGCTCCGGGCCGGAGACCGCCGTCTCTCCCGCGAAGAACAGGTAATTCCGGGAAGGTGTCAGAACACTCGAGAAATAAGGCGGGTGCCAGGCCACGGCGAGAGAGTTGTTGAGCCTCCTCGTTCCCGAGGCCGTGCCGTCGCTCTTCCAGAGCCCCCAGCTCTTTCCATTCCAGGCAAAGAAGTAGACCGCACCCTTCCAGGCGATGGGACAGCGGGGGGAAGGACCAGTGGGACCGGGAAAGATCTCCTTCACCATTTTCGTGCCCGCCGCCGTGCCGTCGGTGACCCAGAGTTCCCCGCCGTGCTTTCCGTCGTCGGCGATGAAGAAAAGCCGGTCTCCCAGTTTTACCTCCCCGTTGAATCCGCCGAAGGGATAGGATCCTTTGCTGCCGGGGTTGATGTCCTTCAAGAGGATCGTTCCCGCCCTGGTCCCGTCCGTCACCCAGGGCTCTTTGCCCAAGGACGTCCGGGCCGCGAAGACCACCTTGCCCCCGGCGGATCCCAGGATCTTCAGCTCTGGTTTGCGGGAGCCGGGGCTCGTCTTGAAATCCTTGAGGAGGATCGTGCCCGCCGGGGTCCCGTCGGTCGCCCAGATTCCCCAATCCCCGCAGAAAAAGACCTTGCCCAGGGCGGGGAAGAAGGAAACCGGTTCGTAGTCAAGGTAGTGGAACCCATACCTGCCCGTGAGGCGCCTCGTTCCCGCCGCGGTCCCGTCGGTCGCCCAGGCCTGAAACCCATACTTGGGATCCCGGGCGATGAAGAAGTAGAGTTCTTTTCCCCCCAGGAAGAAGGCTTGCTCCCCCCAGAAAATGGGGGAGGAAGAATATCCCTTCCTGGGGTCCAGGTCCGCCACCATGCGGGTGCCTCCGGGGGTCCCGTCGCTGATCCAGGGCTCCATACCGTGAACCCCGTCGCTCGCCGCGAAGAGAAGGGAGTCTCCCAGGCGGCCTGGAGCACTGAAATACCAGAATCCCCGGGAGGAGTAGGTCCGGCCCTGGATGTAGTCCGGGTCCGCCAGGAGCCGAGTGCCCTTGGGCGTGCCGTCGGTGATCCAGAGTTCAAAGCCGTGGACGCCGTCGGCGGCGGGAAAGAGGCCGAATTTTCCGGCAAGGTCGAGGAAAACCTCATTGCCACCCATCGAGCCCCTGGATCCGGGATAGACGTCCTTGACGAGGAGGGTCCCAGCCTGCCTTCCGTCGGTCACCCAGGGCTCGATTCCGTGGATCCCGTCGTCCGCCCCGAACAGGGCTTTTCCCGCTCCCAGGGAGCATCCTTGCAGGACCATCGTGGAGAAGCACCCCTGGGAAGAGCCTTTCCCGGGCTTGATGTCCTTGACCAGCCTGGTCCCCCCGGGCGTGCCGTCGGAAACCCAGGGTTCGCATCCATGGACCGGGTCGGAAGCGGAGAAGAGAATTTTCCCTCCTCCAAGAGAGACGAAACCCGCGGGAGAGGATCCAATGTATCCGGGGAAGATGTCCTTCACGAGAACCGTCCCCGCGGGAGTTCCGTCGCTCATCCAGAGTTCCCTCCCGTGAAGGGCTTCCCCGGCGGCGAAAAAGAGCCGCCCCCCCGAAAAGAGAAGACCGGCCGGGTCCGAGGGCTTGCCGCCGGGGGAAATATCCCTGAGAAGAATCGTCCCTCCCGCCGTGCCGTCGGTCCGCCAGAGTTCCCGGCCGTGGGGAGCGTCCGAGGCGGAGAAGAACAGGTATTTCTTACCAGGCGTAAGGTAGATGGGCTCCGAACCCGTCCCGCCCGGGAAGATGTCCTTGACCAGCTTGGTGCCCGCTGTGGTTCCGTCGCTCCTCCAAAGCTCGTTTCCATGGACTCCGTCGGCGGCCATGAAATAGACGTAAGCCCCGAAAGCGGTGAAACCGTGGGGAAGGGAGGATTTCGTACCCGGGAAAATATCCTTCACCAGGCGGGTCCCGGCGGAAGTCCCGTCGCTCACCCAGAGCTCCACGCCGTGATAAAAGTCCTCCGCCCGAAAGAACACTCGGTTGCCCAAGGCCCCTAAACCCAAGGGCGTGCTCTTGGCGGGCCCGGGCCGGATGTCCTTGACAAGCCTGGTGCCGGCGGCGGAGCCGTCGGTGACCCAGAGTTCCCTCCCGTGGAGCCCGTCCTCGGCGGAGAAAAAGAGCCTGTTCCCCGCCGGCGTGAGGTCCATGGGGTTGCTCCCCTTGTAACCGGGCCGGATGTCCTTGACGAGCCGGGCCGAACCGGGGGCCGAAGTCGCCACGAAGAGTTCCCGGCCGTGCATCCCGTCGTCGGCGGTGAAGAAGACCAGCCCTCCCAGGACCGTGACATCTTCGGGCCGGGAGGAACCGTTGGGGACCAGATTCCGGTTGATGTCCTTCAAAAGGAAGGGGGATTGGGCCTTGGGGGAGGAAAAAGCGCAGAGCATCCCCAAGAGGAAGAAGGCGGAAGACTTCACGGCGGACTCCTTTCTTTCCCTGGAAGGCTGAAAAAACCCGCGGCCGCCCGCGGGCCGTCCGGAATCCAGGTTAACCCATTCCAGGGGCCCAGCAACCCCCCTGAGGCAAAAACGGGGCTCCTCACCCGGAGAGGGAGGATCCATCCCGTCGAAGCACGCAGGCAATTCGGAGGTCTAGGAAAGCCGGTCCGGTGCGGTCATTTCTTTCCCAGGACCTTTTTTAGCCCCCGCTTGACCCCCCGGGCCGCCAGGAAGAGGGGGTTGGGCCTGGGCTGATACTCCAGGAACCTGGGCCCCATGTCCACGTAGCGGTCGAATTCGGCCCTGTCCATCCCCATGTTTTCGAGAAACATGTTCATCACGCTCTCGGGGCACTCCTCGGGGGGCTCTTTTTCCAGCCTCTCCAGGGCCTCTTCGCGGCTCATCTGGCCCGCCATGATCAACCGGGCGTAGGTGAGGCGCTTGATCTCGAGACCGGAAAATCTCCTGTTGTGGAGGTAGACGGAAACCGGATGAATTCCACAATCCGTGTGTTCCTGGCTGTCCGGCGGCGCCTCCCAGCCAAGCTCGTCCTTGATGACCTTGTAGAGGGTATCATAGTTCCATTCCATGTAATCCGGGAGGTCCAGCCAGGCGCAGGTCCAGATGCGCTTCCGCCCGCTCCACCAGAAAAGCCTGTATCCCACCTGGCGGCTCGGCCCGCCCTGGTAGAGGAGGCGCCGGGCCTCTTTCTCCAGGGGTTCCCCCGCCAGGACCTTTTTGACGTAGGGCACGGGACCGGACTGAAACATCTCCCTGGAGAGAACCACCTCGGTGCGCGCCGAGGACCCCCCGAGGACCAGGGGAACATTGTACATCCGGGCCACCCTCTCGGTCGCCGCCGAGATCCCCCTCATGCAGATCGAGCAGAAATACCCGGTCTTCCGCATGAAAAGAGCGAAGAGACGGTTCATGAGTTCCGGATCCCAGGAGTAGGTCACATGCTCAACCCCGAGGGTGCGGCAGGCGCGGCGGATGTTCTCCTTGGCGAGATCGGAGAGGTAACCGTTGTCCATGGTGAAGGCCAGGCACTTGAGCCCCAGTTCTTTGACCGCCAGGTAGAGGACGTAGATGCTGTCCTTTCCCCCCGACAAGGGAACCAGGGCGTCGAAGGCCCTCTTCTTGGCCTTGGCGTCCGCCACGAGGCGGTCCAAGGCCTTCCTTCTCTCGGGAAGGCCTTCCTCCCATCCCCGCCAGCGTTCCTCGTAGTCCCGGCAGGCCGAACAGACCCCTTCGTCGTCGAAAGTGATTCCCGGGAAGGACCCGGGAAGAACGCACCGGGAACAGATTTTTTGATCCTTGGTCACAGCCCTACCCTCTTCCCACGGAATGAGGTTCCCGATCCTGGTCCGTCGGCTACTCCCAGGAGACCATACGAAATTATCCAAAGAAGAAACATCGGCAACAAGAAAAGGAAAGCTTCATCAAAATATTTCCGACCCTGTGCGGGGCCGGAGGCCAAAGAGCCTTTTTTTGCAGGGAATGGCCCGGACCAGAAAGGCCGAAGAAAGCAAAACCATGATTTCATGGCACATGATGCAGGCTCCCCCCAAGCAACGGGCCACCCTATCTCAAAGAGAGGCGCTCCTCCCCCTCAATGAGAAGAGGGGGGTGTCGGAACCGCCCCAAGCCCCCAAAATAGGAGGCCCAAGCAAGCAAGAAACCTCCCCGATAAACCGAGGACTTCATCCATGCGCCCGATCCTGCCTGTGTTCTTGGCCCTCTTCCTCCCCCTCTCCCTCGCGGGGGCCCAGAAGTCCAACGACTCCGCCATGGGCGTCTGGCCCTGGCTCGTCAAAAACATCAACAACGACATCCCCAAAATCGTGGCCCACACCAAGTGGGCCGGGATGGACACCATCTACGTGAGCGTCTTCAGGGTGAAGGGAAGGCTCTGGGGCAACCTGCCCATCGAGGACGAATCGGGCCGATGGAACAAGTCCTGGGGAACGGTATCCCCCTACGTGAAGCTCTCCGCCCTGATCTCCAAGGCCCACGCGGCGGGTCTCCAGGTAGTCGGGGTCATGAGCTGTTTCGTCCCCGGAAAAGTCGACCCCACCGATACGGCCCACAAGAACTACCTGGTCAACAACGTGATCGGCTACTTCTTCGACCACTTCCGCCCCGACGGAACCCCCTGGTACGATCTGGACGGGATGTGCCTGGACTACGTCCGGTTCGGGTCGGGCCACCACCGCCCGGCCGGCGCGGTCAACGACTTCCTGGACCGGATCAAGGCCCGCTTCCCCTGGCTTCCCCTCCACGCCTACGTGATCGCCAACGCCTACTCCTACGACGGTCCCGTCTATACCAACTCCTTCCGGTCCTACTCGGGGGTCATCAAGATGATCTCCGACAACTTCGGCCAGAACTACGAGCAGATGGCGAGCCGCCTGGACGTGATCCTCCCCATGGCGTATATCTCCAACGGCGGGGTCTACGGCTCCAACAAAACCTACATGAAAGGCTACGTCCGGACCGTGGCGAGCTACGTGCGGAGAGCCATGACCATCGGCGGCTCCCCCTCCACCAAGGTGATCGTCGCCATCAAGACCTACGGGAGCGCCGACAACGGGTCCGTGGACGCCTCCGCTTCCGGGGCCCTGGCCGGCGGGGCCCACGGCTTCATGCCCTTCCGCTACTACACCTGCAAGTCTTCCTGGCTGTCGGTCCTAAAGAACTACTGCGTCCCGGGAACCAACCGGCCCATCGCCGCCCTCTCTTTCTCGGCCCAGGGTCAGACC
>Ga0256831_1001077_pt1 | contig 14360 bp, 7 predicted proteins | sample 132544metaG_FD_189087 | JGI IMG/M metagenome (GOLD analysis project Ga0256831, IMG submission 189087) | Hydrothermal vent microbial communities from Lau Basin, Pacific Ocean - 132-544 | ecosystem: Environmental > Aquatic > Marine > Hydrothermal vents | place: Pacific Ocean: Lau Basin | collected...
CTCTTATAGTTATTTTGGGAGGATTATTGATAATATCAAGTAGTAATTCATACTCCCAAGAGAAACAAAAAAAATTGGAAATCGGGGCTTATAATACCGATGAGTTTTCAGTTAGATATAAATTTGGAAATGAAAATAGACTTTTCAGAATTAGTTTACTCTCTTTAGGGTTAAGTTCTTCTAAGGTTTCAAATGAAGAAGATACAAATACAAATGTTAATGCAGGAATTGGTTTTGGAATTGAATTTCCAAAACAACTTAATGAAAAAATGACTGTTTATTACGGAACTGAATTACAAGGTCAAATCAACATCAAAGAGAAAAAAGTTAACCAGTCATATCAGTTCGCATTAAATGGCATATTGGGTTTTACCTATTCATTTAATGAAGTTATAGGGTTGGGAGCTGAAATAACACCTGGTATTTCTTATAACTATTTTAACCAAAATGATGTTACTTCAAATATTTTGAAATTTGGATTTACAAACCAAGGTGCAGCATTGGTTTTAAGTTTTAGTTTTTAATAATCATCTTAACAAAAAAAATGAAAACAATAAAATTCATATTAGCCTTTCTAACAATCTTTTTCTCTTCTATTACATTTAGTTTTTCTCAATCGTACGGTGTTAACTGGTCGGGAGATGAATCTCCTTGCCCGGGGTCAATTAAGTCTTATGATATTTCAGGAGAATATGTTGATGAATATGGAAATTCCCAAGGCGTATTTATTGAATCAACAGAGAATTGGAATGTTGTGGGTGGGACTATTACAGCAGGTGGTTATAATGGGGATATTTGGGTAACTGTTCAATGGGATGATACATTAACAGCAGAAATCTCAGTAAAGGTTACATTACAAAAAGTATCTGCTTCACATACTAATAATGTAATTAATGATACATTGGATGTAAAAGTTAATTCTTTATATAATTATACTCCAACCGGTAATGACGTTGTAATAAATTACGGGGATGATACTGAACAAACAATATCAATAGACCCAATTAAATATCCTGATGATAGCGAAACAAGTATTTATAAATGGATTATTCCTATTGGTTGGATACATTCCGGTTCAACAAGTGACGGAACAACTCCATTCACAACTAACTCATCCTCAATTACTGTAACACCAGACAGAGGGTGTAGCGGTAACGCAACTATTTCTGTGTATGGAAAGAATAGTAAATGTCCAGGGAAAGAAGATACTGAAATTAAAACAATAACTGTTTCCCGTGTTTGGCCTACAATTATAATATCTGGCCCAAATGTAATTTGTGGTACTGGAAATTATTCAATAAGTTTACCTCTAAACATTAATGTTTACTGGGAGGCCACATCGCATTTGACTTTGGTTTCTGGCCAGGGAACAAGTACTGCTACTTTTTCTAAAGATGATTCAGGATCATCACAAATATCTGCTAGATTAACTGTGGATGGTTGTTCTGGAATAAGTAATATAATTACAAAAGATGTTTGTGTAGGAACACCAACACCAACCATATCCTCAACCTGGAGCGAAGCATGTAACTGTTATGTTTCGGACCCCTTAGAAACCTTTACAACTTACGATTGGGATATGATTACGTGTAATCCTTCTACCAGTTCTACAGATTACGTTTGGGAAGTATGGGGTTACGAATTACCAATGTTTGCCCAGCAAAGTGAGACAACAAATGTGATGGAAACAACCTTTCCTTATACGGCTTACGGCAAACATTTAAGCTATACATTTTACGATGCTCAATATTATACAATAAAAGCAAAACAACGCTTATGCAGTAGTTGGAGTAGCTGGGCAACAAAATATGTAACTGTAGGCGAAAGTTTAATCATGATAATTTCCCCTAATCCAACTAACGGAGAAACAACTATCTCATTTAAATCAAATTCAAAAAGAACAACTTTCGACGAAAATGTAGAGTGGGAATTGGAAATATTTGCCCAAACGCAATTACTAAAAGAGAAAAAGACCAAACTAACAGGCAACAGCACAACAATACAAACAGCCGGTTGGAAAGATGGAATTTACACGGCACGCGTAAAATTCAGAATAAAAGATAAACCGGATAAAATTATTACCGGTAAACTTATTGTTAAAAGATAGTTTTTAGTAGTTGTTCGGGGAGCGAATTCGAATACAAAAAATTCACGGCGTGAGTTTTTGCAAATTACAACGCAATTATTAATCTTCCTTGCTGTTTGGTTACAACTCACACCGTGAAGACAATAAGAAAGCTACACTCCCTTTATTCGTATTGAGGGTTTCGCTCAAAGCGAAGCCCTCAATTTGCATAAAAAACTATTCGCGGCGCAACTTCGAGTCGAGCTCTGGATTAGCTAATAAATTTCTACCCAGCCTGCACAATCTTATTAATTCATTTTTACCTTTTTACTGCACCCCAAACAATAAAAGCCCGAATCAAATTGAATTCAATATATTTGTGGGAAATTATTTTAAAACAAAACCGTTCACCGAAGTGAACGGCTAAAATAAGAAGAGATTTGAATAGTTTCAGTATTTTTTGCCGTCAGCTAAAGCTGACGGAATTGGTGAACAGGCAGACAAAAGGGCTTTAGCCCGACATTTAATTCTATTAGTTAAGTGCCTAATTCAAATAAATTATTTGATTTTGTCTTTTTACTTGATTCTTTTCATCTTGATACTAAAATAAAAACTATGAAACTTTGGGATAAAGGAACACCGGTAAACAAAGCTATTGAGGATTTTACAGTTGGCAAAGACCGCGAACTCGATCTGTATCTGGCGCAATACGATATTTTAGGTTCGATGGCGCATGTTACCATGCTCGAATCGGTGGGGCTGATTAAGAAAGAGGAGCTGCCGGTTTTACTCGGGAAATTAAAGGAACTCTATTCCGAAGCAGTAAAAGGCAACTTCGAAATTGAAGAGGGTGTTGAAGATGTTCATTCGCAAGTGGAGTTTCTGCTTACAAAAGAGCTGGGCGATTTGGGTAAAAAAATCCATAGTGGCCGCTCGCGCAACGATCAGGTTTTGCTCGACCTAAAGCTTTTTACCCGCGATGCAATAAAAGAGATTGTTGAAAGTACCACCGAACTGATTGATGTGCTACTCGAGCGCAGTAACGAAACCAAAGACATTTTAATGCCCGGCTACACACATTTGCAGGTTGCCATGCCGTCGTCGTTCGGGTTGTGGTTTAGCGCCTACTCCGAGAGTTTAATCGACGATCTGGAAATTCTCCTTTCGGCCTATAAAGTTACCAACCAAAACCCGCTGGGCTCGGCTGCCGGTTATGGCTCGTCGTTTCCTCTCGACCGCCAAATGACAACCGATTTGCTGGGATTTAACAAAATGAATTACAACGTGGTTTACGCCCAAATGGGACGCGGGAAAGTGGAGAAAATAGTAACCTTTGCCGTGGGAAATCTGGCTTCCACACTTTCGAAACTGGCGTACGACGTGTGTCTGTTTATGAGTCAGAATTTTGGATTTGTAACACTGCCGGCAGAATTTACAACTGGGTCGAGTATTATGCCGCACAAAAAAAACCCCGATGTTTTTGAATTGATTCGCGCACGAAGTAACAAACTGCAAGGTATCTCGGGTCAAATTTCGCTGATAACAAACAACCTGCCAAGTGGGTATTTCCGCGACCTGCAAATGGTAAAAGAGATTTTCCTCCCCTCGTTTAAAGAGATGAACGACAGCCTGAAAATTGCAACGCTCGCACTAAAAGAGATGACCGTAAACGAAAAAATACTAGACGACCCAAAATACAATTATCTTTTTAGTGTTGAAGCCGTAAATAAATTGGTTTTAGATGGAGTTCCGTTTCGCGAAGCCTACAAACAGGTGGGAGCCAAAATTGAAAGCGGTAGTTTTCAGCCTGAAAAAAAGGTGGAACATTCGCACGAAGGAAGCGTGGGAAATCTCTGTTTAGATAAAATTACGGAGAGTAAAAAAGAGGTACTTCGCAATTTTAACTTCAACAAAACTGAGGAGGCAATTCAACAATTATTGAGATAAAATAAAACTGTTCAAAAACAGAGAAAGAATAAGATTTATTTGCTTTCTTATTTCGTTGAAAAAAGCCAATTTTCCCCTGTAAAATAAAGTTAAGAGTATGTTATTTAACACATAAATACTTAGCGCAAATTGTGAATTTTGAAGCGATTGACTATTTTTGGTATCACTTCGTAAGAGAAATAATAATTTTACTTTCAAATTCAATGCTAACCGATGATATTTAACCGGTTAGTTGATTTTGTATATACTGTTGACATAAAAAATAAAGGAATGATAGAAACGAGATTACCTGAAGCTCAGGGATTATATAATCCTGAAAATGAACATGAGAATTGTGGGATAGGATTTGTTGCAGATATTAAAGGTAAACCCTCGCACGAGATTTTGAAACGCGGACTCGAAGTTTTACGGAATATGGATCACCGCGGTGCAATGGGAGCCGACAATTCGTCGGGCGACGGAGCCGGAATTTTACTTCAAATTCCTCACCAGTTTATAACCGAAGTATTAAAGCTCAGAGTAGGTGAAGCAGGAAAATACGGAACCGGTCTGATTTTTTTGCCTAAAGATGAAATGGAGGCAGATGTTTGTCTTGATATTTTAACAAAACAGATTGAAGATGAAGGCTTAAAACTTGTGAGTTACCGCGATGTACCTGTCGACACATCGGTGCCGGGAGAAATTGCAAAAACCACTGAACCCACCATTAAACAGGTATTTGTTCGTGCAAATTTAGAAACCGACGCACTCGAAAGAAAACTCTATATTGTTCGGAAACTTACAGAAAAAGCAGTTGCCAAATCGGAATTAAAATACAAAGAGAGCTTTTATCAGCCCAGCTTTTCGGCAAAAATAATTGTCTATAAAGGAATGTTAACGCCGGCACAGCTTCGCAACTACTACCTCGATTTTAGGAACGAAAAATTTAAAAGTGCCATTTCGCTGGTTCACTCTCGTTTTAGCACCAACACTTTCCCCACATGGGATTTAGCCCAACCTTTCCGTATGGTGGCTCACAACGGCGAAATAAATACTGTAAAAGGAAACCGTTTGTGGATGCAGGCACGCGAAGGATTAATGAAATCGGAAGTATTTGGCGATGACCTGAAAAAACTGCTTCCGGTAATTGAACCGGGAAAATCCGACTCGGCATCATTCGATAATGTTTTGGAGTTTTTGCACCTCACCGGTCGCTCGCTTCCACACACATTATGTATGATGATTCCGGAATCGTTCAATCAGAAAAACCCAATTCCCGAAAGTTTAAAAGCATTTTACGAGTACCACTCAACCATTATGGAACCATGGGACGGACCGGCATCGATGGTTTTTTCCGATGGAAGATATATTGGCGGAACGCTCGACAGAAACGGTTTGCGCCCGTCGCGATATATCATTACAAAAAACGGATTGGTGGTAATGGGCTCCGAAGTTGGCGTTCAAACTTTTGCCCCCGAAGAGATAAAAGAGAAAGGCCGTTTACGTCCCGGAAAATTACTATTGGTTGATACGCAACTCGGAATAATAATCCCCGACGAAGAGGTAAAAAGTCAATTAAGTCATCGCAATCCATACGACATGTGGTTAAAAGAGAACCGCATGAGTATGAAAGAGATAAAAGTTAAAAAGCGGGTATCATCCTCAATCGATAATTTCAAAACGGTTTCAAAACTTTTTGGCTATTCGAAAGAGGATATGTACGAACTGATTAAACCCATGAGTATGAATGGTGCAGAACCAACCAGCTCGATGGGGAACGACGCACCACCTGCAGTATTTTCAGATAAGCCCAAACGCCTTTTCGACTACTTTAAGCAGATGTTTGCTCAGGTTACCAATCCTCCAATCGACCCGATTCGCGAAGGACTGGTTATGTCGCTCGAGAATTATATCGGCTCTTTGCAATCGAACATATTATACGAAAGCCCTGAGCATTGCAAAATGATTAAGTTTTCGAGCCCGGTAATTACCAATACCGATTTGGGTAAGATAAAAGATTTGAAGGATGAGATGTTTACACACAAAACCATCCCGATGATGTTTGAGGTAAAAAAAGGCAAAAAAGGATTCGAAGCAGCCATTGAACAAATGCTTGCCGATGCCGAAAAAGCCGTTGATGACAAGAAAAATTACATTATTCTTACCGACCGGAAAGTTTCGGAAGAGTACGCTCCTATCCCTTCGTTGCTGGCAGTTGCTGCCGTTCATCACCACCTCATAAAAAAACAAAAACGTATGCAGGTTGGGCTTATTGTTGAAACCGGAGAGGTTCGCGAAATAAACCACTTTGCACTCCTTTTGGGATTTGGCGCAAGTATTATTAATCCGTATGTGGCTTTTGCCGCAATCGACCACATGGTGAAGGAGGGAAAAATAGATTTAGAGTATAAAGTTGCACGCAAAAACTATATTAAAGCTGTTAATAAAGGGCTGCTGAAAATTCTATCGAAAATGGGTATCTCAACTCTGCGCAGCTATCACGGAGCACAAATTTTTGAAGCAATTGGTGTAAGCCATAAATTAATTGACAAATATTTTACAGGAACCACAACAAAAATAGGCGGAGTTGGGATTGAAGAGATCTATAAAGAGACGGTTATGTTTCACGAAGAAGCCTACAAAAAAGACACTACTCCCGAACCCTTCCGGTTCGAAAGTAATGGAGTTTATTCGTGGCGTAAATATGGCGAGCATCACGCCTGGAACCCCGAATCGATTGGGCTGCTTCAGTGGGCAACCAGAACAAACGACTTTAGCAAGTTTAAAGAATATACAGCTCTTGTTGATAAGCAAAACAGTAAACCCGCATTCATCAGAAGTTGTTTTAAGCTAAAAAGAAGTCCAATTCCGATTGACAGAGTTGAACCGGCTGAGGAGATAATGAAACGCTTTGTTACCGGAGCTATGTCGTACGGATCGATAAGCAGGGAAGCACACGAAGCACTGGCTGTAGCAATGAATACAGTTGGCGGACGAAGTAACACCGGTGAAGGTGGTGAAGATCCCGACCGTTTTGGTAGCTTAAAAAACAGTAAAATTAAACAAATTGCCTCGGGACGTTTTGGTGTTACCAACAACTACCTTACCAATGCCGACGAGCTGCAAATAAAAATAGCACAGGGTGCAAAACCCGGAGAAGGCGGACAGTTGCCCGGATACAAGGTGAATAAGATTATTGCCAAAACCCGGAAATCAACACCCGGAATTACATTAATATCTCCACCACCCCACCACGATATTTATTCAATCGAAGATTTGGCACAGCTGATTTACGATTTAAAAATAACAAATCCGAAAGCAAAAGTATCGGTTAAACTGGTCTCGGAAGATGGCGTTGGAACCATTGCTGCCGGAGTTGCAAAAGCATTTTCCGATATTATTATTATTGCCGGCGCCGACGGAGGTACAGGCGCGAGTCCGGCAAGTTCGATTAAACACGCCGGATTACCGGTAGAGTTAGGAATTGCCGAAGCCCAGCAAACATTGGTTTTAAACAACCTTCGTGGAAGGGTAAAATTACAGGTCGACGGGCAGTTAAAAACCGGTCGCGACGTGGTTACTCTTGCATGTATGGGTGGCGAAGAATTTGGCTTTGCAACATCGGCATTAATTGTACTGGGTTGTGTAATGATGCGTAAATGCCATCTGAATACCTGTCCGGCAGGAATTGCAACGCAGGATAAAAATTTACGCAAACGGTTTATCGGAAAATCAGATTACCTCGTTAACTTCTTCCGGTTTCTATCTGAAGAAATCCGCGAGTACCTTGCCGAAATGGGATTCGAGAAATTCGACGATATTGTTGGTCGTACCGACTTGCTCGAGATTAACGAAAGTGTTCACAACTGGAAAATGAAAAATGTCGATTTTTCGAAGTTATTGTACATGCCAAAACAGGCCAAAGAGTACCCCATTCACAATACACAGTTAAACACCAATCCAAACAGCGAGCATTTAGACAAAACGCTAATAAAAGAGGCAAAACGCGCAATAAAAGGCGCCGAGAAAGTTTGGCTTTCGCACGACATTGTAAATGTCGACCGAACAATTGGGGCAATGCTTTCGGGAGAAATTTCGCGCCGGTACGGAGAAAATGGATTACCGAAAGATACCATTAACTGCACTTTCCACGGAACTGCCGGACAAAGTTTCGGCGCATTCCTGGTAAAAGGAGTAACATTCCGTTTAGAAGGCGATGCAAACGATTATATAGGAAAAGGATTATCGGGGGGTAAAATAGTTGTTGTGCCACCAACCGGTTCAACATTCAAACCCGAAAACAATATTATTATTGGCAACACCTCGTTTTATGGAGCCACAAAAGGAGAAGCTTACATACGCGGAGTTGCGGGCGAACGTTTTTGCGTAAGAAACTCGGGAGCCAAGGCTGTAATTGAAGGCACCGGCGACCACTGTTGCGAATACATGACCGGTGGGCGCGTTGTTGTGCTCGGGAAAACCGGAAGAAACTTTGCCGCCGGAATGAGTGGCGGAATTGCATACATTCTCGACGAAGCGGGAGACTTCGACTACTACTGCAACCGCGGATTGGTTGATTTGGTTCCGGTTGAAGACAATGCCGACATTAAAGAGCTGCAAAAATTAATCAGCAACCACCTACTTTATACACAAAGTACGCTGGCATCAGAAATTCTGACCAACTGGGAAGAGTACCTTCCAATGTTTGTAAAAGTTATTCCTTTTGAGTACAAGAAAGTTTTGGAAGAACAGAAACTGAAGGAGTTACAAAAGAAACTACAAATGACCGAAGACGATCCTTCGCGCCACGAGTAGAAAAACATTTCATTAACAGAGATAAAAAAACAAGATATGGCAGATCCAAAAGGATTTATGAATGTTGCTCGCAAAGAAGCGGGATATCGACCTACAAAAGAGAGAATTTACGATTATGGAGAGGTTGAACAAACCCTTGATGAAAAAGACAGGCTTTTACAAGCTTCGCGCTGTATGGATTGCGGAGTTCCGTTTTGCCACTGGGGTTGTCCGGTAGGAAGTAAAATTCCGGAATGGCAGGATGCCGTTTACAGGGGAAGAAAAGAGGAGGCCTATTTTATTCTTCATTCAACCAACAGTTTCCCCGAAATAACCGGAAGAATTTGTCCCGCCCCCTGCGAAAAGTCGTGCGTACTTGCTATTCACGAAGAGGCAGTTACCATACGCGAAAACGAATGTGCAACAGTAGAACAAGCTTTCGATGCGGGAATTATTACCGCAAATCCGCCACAGAAACGCACCGGAAAAAAGGTTGCCGTAATTGGCTCCGGTCCTGCCGGACTTGCAACAGCCGACCTGCTTAACCGCGCCGGCCACCTGGTTACTGTTTTCGAAAAAAACAACGCCATAGGAGGTTTGCTCCGCTACGGCATCCCCGATTTTAAACTGAACAAAAGAGTAATAGAACGAAGACTCGATATTTTTAAAGAAGAGGGAATCGAGTTTAAAACAGGAGTTAATGTTGGAATTGATATTTCGAAAGAGGAACTGCTTGACAATTTCGATGCAATAGTTCTCGCGGTAGGTGCCGAGAAACCTCGTAATCTTGAGATTGAAGGCCGCGATTTGGAAGGCGTTCATTTTGCTCTCGAATTTCTAATTCAACAAAACAAAGTGGTTGCCGGACAGGAAATTCCGGAAGAGGAACGGATTTTTGTTAAAGATAAAAACGTACTAATTATTGGTGGCGGCGATACCGGCTCCGATTGCGTTGGAACTTCGGTTAGACAAAAAGCAAATTCGATTACTCAAATCGAGATTTTACCAAAACCTCCCGAAGAGCGTGCCGAGAATAATCCCTGGCCATATTGGCCGCAAGTACTGCGTACATCAAGCTCGCACAAAGAGGGCTGCGAACGCCGCTGGAGCATCTCAACCAAACGGTTTATTGGCGAAAATGGCAAATTAAAACAAGCCGAACTTGTAAAAGTTGAATGGAATAAAGACGACAACGGACGCTGGGTAATGAACGAAGTTGAAGGCACAAATGAAATTATTGATGTCGATTTTGTTTTCCTTTCAATGGGATTTACACAACCGGTTCACTCGGGACTGCTCGAAAGTTTGGGCATTGAATTCGACGAACGTGGAAACGTAAAAGTAAACGATAAAAAACAGACCTCGGTTGAAAAGATATTTGCTGCCGGCGATGCCGAAAAAGGTGCAAGTTTAGTTGTTCACGCAATAAATGCAGGAAATATTGCCGCCCGAAATGTAGACGAATTTTTAAGAAAAAAATAGTTCGCCTGTTCTTTTAATCTTCAGTTTCGAAAAGAAACCCGTTCTTTTAAAAAGAACGGGTTTCTTTTTTTAATACATAAAATGAGGTGTAAAAATTAGTTTGTTTTCAAATTAGTAAAACGGGGAAGAATCCAATTGCTTCCTTTCAAAAATATGAGTTTAAATACCCTTAAAAAGAATAATCTGACAGAATTTGGGTTACAGTTTCAAAAAAATATTTATGGAATCACTATTGTCCAAGATAATTATTGAGATTGCTTCTTCCTCGTTCCTCGTCATCGCAATGACGTTAGTTTCAGATATTTGCCAGATTAAGGAACATTAAGAATAACTTCGTTCACAAAGCAAGCCCAAACACGCACAATCAATATACAACCGGCGTCATTGCAAGCCCTGCGAAGCAATATCATATTTTACACGGACACCAATGTTATGGAATAAGGAACGGTTTTAACCAGGAGAAAAGTGGTTGTAGGCAGCAGAGGAAAAGTAAAAGTTACATCGGGTGGCTGTTAACCCATTTTCAGATCGGAAGGATTATTCAGATTGTGAAATATCTTCGGGTATTTCGCAATCCAATTCTCCGAGTCAACCCATTTCGTATTTACCTCATTTAGCAGGTTCTGCATTTTGTAATTACCCGAGTTTAGCTGCTTTTGCATGGCAGGCAAACAACTTTTGTTGTAAAACGCAATTAAAGGTTCGCTCCCTTTTTTATGAACAGGAACAACTGCATCGACCCCCACTAATTCATTTTCTAATGCTGAAATAAAATCGTGCTGAACAAATGGAGAATCGACACTTAAAACAAAATTCCATTCAGTTTCCGACTGTTTTAAACACGAAAATATTCCTCCCAGTGGACCACAATTCAAAACCTCATCGTTAACAACTTTAATTTTCAGACGACTGAGTTCGCTGCTGTTTGAGCTAATTAATAACAACGGGAAATGGATATGCAACAAATCTATTGCATGGTTTAACAATGTTTTTCCCTCAAATTCAAGAAAGGTTTTGTCGGTTCCCATTCGCGAACTTTTGCCACCCGCTAAAATAATTCCGGTAATTTGCATAGGTCAAAAATACTCAAAAAAAAAGCCCCGGAAAACCCGAGGCTAAAAAGGGTGGAAGATGGGATTTGAACCCACGACCTCCGGAACCACAATCCGGCGTTCTAACCAACTGAACTACATCCACCGTGTAATTTTGAGGTGCAAATATAATATTTTATTTATTTCAAAATCAAAAAAAATAAAGAAATCGAAATACTGTTTACAAATCATTATTTTTGAGGAAATTTAATTCGTATGAGAAACAAGAAGTTTAACTCAATCGTCTGCTTTGGCGAAGTTCTTTGGGACATGCTGCCAACAGGAGCAAAACCCGGAGGAGCACCATTAAACGTTGCCATTCATTTGAAAAAACAGGGGCTCAATCCGTTGCTTATCAGCAAAGTTGGAAACGATAAAGACGGGGAAAAGCTTCTCGAATTTCTGCGCAATTCGGGGTTAAACACAAACCTTATTCAAACTGACAATACATTTCCAACCAGCCAGGTTTTGGTTCATCTCGATACATATAAAAATGCAACATACGAAATTTGCGAACCGGTTGCCTGGGATAACATTGAAATTACGCAGGGAATAAATGATGCACTAAAAAACACCGGATTAATTATTTACGGGTCGTTAGCTTCACGAAACAAAACAACTCGAAAAACACTGTTGCAGATGCTAAAAACCTCGAGCGCAACTCGCTTGGTCGATATTAATTTAAGGGCTCCTTACGACAAACGCGAATGGGTTGAAGAGTTATTACGTATTTCTGATTTTGCAAAACTAAACGACGATGAACTAAAAATAATTGCCGGTTGGTATGTCATTAATGGAGACAACCCCAAATTAATAAAATGGCTTGCAAATATTTATAACTGTGAAACGGTGTGCGTTACCCGCGGAGAAAATGGTGCAATTATTTATTCGGCAGGAGAGGTTTTCGAACACAACGGCTTTAAAGTTACTGTTGCCGATACAGTTGGAGCCGGCGACTCATTTTTAGCAAGTCTGGTAAATAGTCTTTCAAAAAATATTAGTGTACCCGAAGCATTAGAAAAAGCCTGTGCAACAGGAGCATTTGTTACTTCGCAAAACGGTGCTGTTCCTAATTATTCCGAAAAAGATATTCAAGAATTAATTAGGGTTTGATGAATAGCTCAGGTATGCGTCAGATCTGGACTTTGTGAAACACAGAAACAGACAAGCATCAATAAAGATATAATAGCTGGACACATTTTACAATCATTTTTCGTTGCTCAATATTTAGTACAGCATTGATTTTTTTACTAACTTTGGAGTACAAACAAAAATGATATGTTATGAAAAAAGTTATTATTATTCTTTTACTGGCTTTTTTTCTTACTCAAATTAACGGCTATTGTCAATACATAGAAATTACTGATGATGAAAACGGCGATTGGACAGAACAAAATGTAACACTTTACAATACATCCGAAGCGGATATTATGGTTCGTACCGGTGATATTGATAACCTCGGCTTTGGATGGCCTGCTGAGTTTGACCCTTTTTCAGGTACGTCAACACCGTCACATGGATATCCATGGACGGCTGATTCAACTGATGCTTCAGGTACAGACAGAATAATGGTTGTGAGTAGTTACAATGGCTCACCTCCTCACGGGCAAGATGGTTATACTTATTATACCTCCCGTCCTGAAAACTCACCAAGGCCAATATTACTCACATATGATCTGAAAAACTTGGAACTGAAATCAGCTGTTCTACAAATTTTTGTTGATGATTTTCAGGCATCTATTTGGGGAGCCAACTATTTTGTAACTATCAATGGTGTTAATGCACCTTATATCGCCAGTGTTATTAATAGTTTGTCTCAAACCGGACCTGTAGGAAAAATAATTAACGTAACTATTCCTGAAGAACATTTGTATTTACTTGAGAGTGGGTCTATGAATATATTGGTTAACGATACAACAACAGGAGCGGGCGATGGATATGCAATTGATTTTGTTAAACTGCTCATTAACCCAACAAAATTTACTTATACAGCTAAGGTATATGGATTTGTCACAGATGCTGCTACCTCTAACCCTATTGAGAATGCAATTGTAACAGCATCGGGTTCAGGAGAAATACTTACTGATGAAAATGGTTATTTTTATTTCGATACAATCCCTGCAGGAATCACTCAACTTACTGCTACTAAATTTAGTTATGATACTACTACTTTTATTGTTGATCTGACAGTAAATGATTCAATCAGACAAGATTTTACACTTAACGAGATTATTGATGCAGAGTTTGTAGCTGATGTGCCTGTAGCAAGCAGTATCCCGCATACAGTGCAGTTCACCGATCAAACATCATTAAACCCTGCAGCTTGGCACTGGGATTTTGGTGATGGTAATACTTCTGAAGATCAAAACCCTGAACATACCTATACAGATGCCGGATATTTCACTGTCTCGCTTACAGCCAGCAACGGCTTAGAAACAAATACAGAAACGAAAAAAAATTATATTCAGTTAGCGGTTACCGGAATAAACGAACAAAAAATCATTTCAAACTTCATAGTAGCACCTAATCCTATGAAAGATCGTGCATATGTTTCTTTTCTACTTAATGATGTTTGCCCGGAGGTTACAGTTGAAATATGTGATTTACAAGGAAATGTCATGGTCTCAACACAACAACATTTACTGAATCAGGGAGAGCGTTCTATTGAAATAAATGTAGAAGATTTAGTTGATGGCCTTTACTTTCTTAATCTGAAAACAGGAAATTTGAGAATATCACGAAAAATTATCGTTTCTAATTAATTGACTTTTTTCATCTCATATCTTAGGTTAAATATCAATAGCCTCCAAAACATTTAAAAGAAACAAGAATGAGAAAAAGGATTTAAGTAACTCAAATTATCTTTGAAGTTGCAGATACATTTTTCAATGATTATTCGTTGTTCAATGTTTGGTACATCATTGTTATAAAATGTAATTATTGATTAAAACACATACCTATTCAAAAACAGATTTTCAATTTGACTTTAAACAACTTTAATT
>Ga0256831_1001078_pt1 | contig 14356 bp, 16 predicted proteins | sample 132544metaG_FD_189087 | JGI IMG/M metagenome (GOLD analysis project Ga0256831, IMG submission 189087) | Hydrothermal vent microbial communities from Lau Basin, Pacific Ocean - 132-544 | ecosystem: Environmental > Aquatic > Marine > Hydrothermal vents | place: Pacific Ocean: Lau Basin | collected...
TTATTACAGAGAAGACAGTGCAAAAGGTGGTTTTGGCATTGGACTTAACATCGTCAAATCTATCATCGAAAATGAGAATATCGAGCTAAAAATAGAGTCTCATCTCAAAAAAGGCTCTCTTTTTCTCTATATTTTCCCACCTCAAGAGAATTTATAATATAAATAAAACTAATTTTACACTAATTTTACACTCAAGAGATAAACTTGTTCCTGAAAATAAATAGGAGGAACGAGAATGAAGAAAACAGTAATGATTTCATTGCTTGTCGGAGCTTCACTTTTTGCTACGGATTACAGCAAAGTGATAACACATCCCGATGCAAGTAAAATGATTGAAAAAGATTTGTTAGCACCGCCAAAGGTTTACACAATGCCTAGTGGATGTATAACAAATGATCCTGATGCGATAGCTAGAGGTGAATATATCTTCCACAACCTCAATGGTAAAAAAGCGAAGAAAAATCCTCCAAAAGGTCTATCACGCAGACAGATGAAACCGGGTGTCACCTACCTTCCAGGTCAAAAGATCCCTTTCAAACAGTATGGAAACTGTGTTGCTTGTCATAATATAGAGAATGCAAAAGGTGCAGGAAATATTGGACCGGACTTAACGAACTACAAAGAGAACTTTGTAGACAGCGGTGCACGAACTCATGCCTTTGTCTATCAAAAAATTGCCGATGCACGTATTGACAATCCAGACACACATATGACCATTAACTTGACTACAAAGTTATTCACACCAAGAGAAATATGTGATATTACATCATATATCGTATCTCCAAAATAAAACAGAAGGAAAGTAAACTATGCAAAGAAGAGATTTTTTCAAAAAACTAGGTACAGCAACGGCTATTGCTGCAGTTGTTCCGACAATGAGTTTCGCGGCAGGCGACTCTAAACCAACAGGTCCAAATAAGATGGATTACCAAACAGCACTCAATGCTATAACGGGCGGAAAAACACCTGTCAAATCAGACAAGGTAAAACTTAAAACACCTGAAATCGCGGAAAATGGTGCGGTTGTTCCTGTTACTGTGACGGTCGATTCTCCTATGACACCTTCAAACTATGTCAAAGCTATTCATATCTTAAACGGTAAGAATTCAAATGCACGTTGTATCGATGTATTTTTAACACCTGCAAACGGTAAAGCGATGTTCTCAACACGTATTAAACTCGGCGGTACGCAAAATGTAACGGCAGTTGTAGAGCTGAGCGATGGTACATTCCTAATAGCATCACAAAGTGTAAAAGTAACTATCGGTGGTTGTGGTTGATTTTAATCTTTAACCAAAACGTAGAAAAAATATAAAAAAGAAGAGGATAAAAAAATGGCAGAAAGAAAATCACTGATTAAGATCAAACCAAAAAGATATAAAGACGGGGAAATCGTAAAGGTAAGTTTTATGGTAATGCACCCAATGGATACAGGAATGGGGAAAGATAAAAAAACAAAAAAAATCATTCCTGCAAAATATATAAACAGTGTCAAATTTGTTTATAACGGAAAAGAGATCACACATATGAATGTATGGGAATCTCTCTCAGTCAATCCTGTCTTTACGATTTATATGAAAGTCAACGGAAAAGGAAAACTCGTCGTAACATATACAGACAATACCGGCGAAGTGCATGAAAAAAGCAAAAAGATTAAACCAAGAGGATAATCAGATGAAAACAGGTATTAAAATAGCACTATCGGTTGCCATGCTTGCTTCATTATCTTTTGGTGGTGAGCAGTTTGCTATGAGTGACGCAGACCGTGCAATGTATGCAGAGATGTCAGAGAACAATCCTGCAGATATTATGGTTGCAGATGGTGAGGAGCTACTGGGATATATGGGTGGAGATGAAGGTCTTGCAAAATACCTTGGCGTAAGCGAAGATGACCTTCCTACATACATAGCAGGTTTTCCACGCTACATTAAAAAGTTCGACATGGTCGTTGGAATAGATCAAATGATACAAGCAATGATGGCAGATGGCGGGCATAAACCACTCAAACTTAAAAGTGGAAATATGTTCTCTCTCTTGGCATATGTAAAATCAATTGCCAATGGAGAAAAGATAAACATAGATGTAAATGCAAACCCACAAATGAAAGAAGCCTATGCTTTGGGTGAAAAAACATTTATGACAAAACGTGGTGGCCGTGGGCTCTCATGTAACTCATGCCATTCCCCTGACGTTGTAGGAAGAGTTCTTAGAACACAACCTCTTCCGGATCTAGGGGCAAACGGAGCAAAAGCTGCTGCGACATGGCCGGCATATAGAATGACGAAGTCATCGCTTAGAACAATGCAACGCCGTTTTCAGGGTTGTATGAAAAATGCACTTTTAAAAGTAATACCTATCGGTTCCAAAGAGATGGTAGCGCTTGAAGTATATTTGACAGATAAAGCGAAGGGTAGTGAAATATCTATTCCTGGTCTAAAAAGATAGAAGGCAGACAATGGAAATTTCAAGAAGAGACTTTATGCATATTGCAGCAATCTTTGGACTGGGAGCTGCTACAAGTAGTTTTGCAAGTACAAAATCAATAGAGCAGATAGGTCTAAAAGATATATATGAATTTGATTCTATGGGTAATTTTACACTAATGCATATTTGTGATTTGCATGCCCATATTAAACCGCTTTACTGGAGAGAGCCATCAACTTTGATCTCTGCTCCAAACCTGGTAGGAACACCGGGCTTTTTATGTGGCGAGTCATTTGAAAAGTTTTATGGATTAGAACCAAGTTCTTTAGATGCTTACTTTGATACATATATAGACTTTGAAGCACTTGCTCGTAAGTTTGGAAAAATGGGTGGTATTGCGCATATCAAAACACTCACAAACCACATTATTGCTGAGCGCGGAAAAGAGAATGTCCTTTTCCTTGATTCTGGTGATACATGGCAAGGAACGGGTGTTGCCCTGAAAAGTCGTGGTGAGGCCATCGTAAAAGCACAGAACTATCTTGGTATAGACACTATGGTAGGACATTGGGAATTTACGTATGGAAAAGAGCGTGTAAGAGAGCTTATAGATATGCTCGATGCAAAATTTATTTCACAAAATGTTGTGGGTGATGATCCTTTCTCCGATGAGTATGAAGAGCTGATATTTGAGCCGTATACTATTGAAGAGAGAGGTGGCGCGAAGATCGGTATTATAGGGCAGTCATTCCCATTTACTTCTACTGCAAACCCTAAAGAGTTTACTGAGGGTTGGAGTTTTGGTCTGAGAATGGATACACTCCAAGAGTATGTAAATGAGCTTAGAAATGAGAAAAAAGTGGACTGTGTTGTTGTACTTTCTCACGATGGCTTTAGCGTAGATCAAGAAGTGGCACGTCAGGTAAAAGGTATAGACTTTATCTTAAGCGGACATACACATGACCCTTCACCAAAACCTATTACCATTAATGACACTGTTATCGTTATTGCAGGTAGTCATGGTAAATATATAGGCCGTTTGGATATTGAAGCAAAAAATGGAAAAGTCAAAGGGTATGAGTACAAGCTCATTCCTATCGCTTCAAAAATCATTCCTGCTGATCCAGCTGGAGTAAAACTTGTTGATGAACTCTATGCACCATATGCAAAAGAGTTCAATGAGGTCTTAGGAAAAACAAAAGGTATGCTCTATAAACGTGATACTTTTTTCTCAACTTTTGACCAGCTTATCAATGATGCCGTGATGGATGAGATGAAGTGTGATGTATCGTTTACTCCGGGTTATAGATGGGGTACAACTGTACTTGCAGGTGAAGACATTTTAATGGACAATGTTTATGAGATGTGTGGTATTACCTACCCGAATGTCTATACATTTGAGTTAAAAGGTGCAAAAATAGCCTCACTCTTAGAAGATATAGCAGACAATGTTTTCAATGAAAATCCTCTCTATCAACAAGGTGGAGATATGAGTCGCCTAGGTGGTGTTACGTATAGTATCGCTGTAGCGAACAAACCGGGTCAGAGAATCTCTAAACTTATGATCGGAGGGAAGCCTATTGATTTAAATAAGACATATATTGTCTCATCATGGGGTGGTAACTTGCAAAAAGCGGGTGAAAATCTGCAAAAAGAGAAGATCCGTCCGGTATATGATGTAGTCCGTGATTATATCAAACGCAAAAAAGTTGTGGATGTAAGCAACAAAGGGAATGTAACGCTAGTAGATTACAGCTGTGGATGCCCAAAGAAAGGCTCTAGAGGCTGCTAAGTAAAGGTGATGGCAGTTGCAGCTGCCATCAGTATCGAGTATGTTATACATAAACGAACAACAGTATTATAACATACTCTTTATTTATAAATAAGGATAAGTAATGAAGAAAAATATGATCAAAATTGCAGCAGGAACAGCTGCCGTACTATTAATGGCTACATCAGCACACGCTGGTTACACGATGAAGAAAAAAGTTGGTGATGTTGATACAAAACTGACTATGTTTGGTTTTGCACAGCTTGAAGCAGTAGGCGGAGAAGGCATGCAAATAAAATATGCTGGTTCAGACGCTAAAGCTGATACTAATCTTGCATTCCGTGCACAACGTATTCGTCTTGGTTGGAAATATGTAGCGGGTAAAGTTCGCGGAAAAGTCTTTTTAGATTTTAATCAAAACCATTCAGACCAAAAAGCAACAGATGGTGCAGCTGTGCCTAAAATGATTAAAGATGCTTTCATTGCTTACAAAGTTCACAATGCATTCATTCCAAAACTTGGTGTTATTAAAATGCCAAATGGTATGAGTTTTACTATGCCGGGATGGAATCTTGACATCGCAGAGCGTGGTTTTGACAAGTCTTTGGTATTAGAGAGAAATATGGGTCTGATGATCTCAGGTCGTGGTATAGGCTTTAAAGGGAACAAGGTAAACGGCTTTGAAATGGGGCATGAACGTCCTTGGAAAGGTTTTGGATATGATGTGATGATAGCAAACCAAGCGAACAGAAGTCAAGCTGCTAAATCATCAAAAATGGGCGGAAACTCCTATGCAGTCCGTGGTATGTTTGACTACACGGAGAAACTTCACTTCGAAGCTTCATATGCATTGAGTGAGAATGCTGGTGGACTTGACCCTGTTACAGCTGCCTTGCCGGCAAATGCGGGACTAAATGAGAACTACTCAAACATTAACCTTGGTATAGACTCAAATCTTGGAAAGCTCAGCCTCAAAGCTGAATACACGACAGCACATAATATTATAGGAATAAAAGATTATGATGAACAAACTTTCACTGCAACTGCAGGTTATTTTGTCATGCCAAACTTTGAGTTAATTGCTAAAACTATTCAGGGTTCTGCTCAAAAAGGCGCAAATGCTGCAACAACAAAACTCGGAAATACCTATATAGGGTTCAACCTCTTCTTATCACAACCACACTCTGATTTTTCTCGTAAATCAAAGCGTATGAGAAACCAGCAAAAAGTTGTATTTAACTACATTGCTACAAATGGTTCAGGAGCATCTGAAGGTGCGGACAAATGGACAGGTCTGAGCGGATATAGAGCAAATGCTTTTATTGCACAGTACCAGTTTAAATTTTAATATATAGATAAAAAAGGAGTTACGCTTTGAAGTCACTTGTACTAATTATTTTACTCGTAAATTCACTCCTCTCCTTTGATTATAAACTTCACCCAAAAGAGGTCAGTAAAGATATTTACTGCTTCTTTGGCTTAGCCCAAGTGATGGATAAGCGTAACAATGGAAACATGTCTAACTCATGTTTTGTTAATATGGGGACCAGCTATCTTGTGATAGATAGTGGTCCTACATTCCAGTATGCTTCCCAAGCATACGCACAAATGAAAAAAATCAACAATCTTCCTCTCTCTTATGTTATAAACACTCATATTCATGATGACCACTGGTTAGGCAATGATTTTTATAAACAACAAGGTGCAAAGATCATAGGTCCAAGCAACTTTAAAAATCTCCCAAAAGCAAAGATGACACGTATGCAAAGAAGAATCTCTGCTGAAGCCTTTAAAGGCACACGACAAGCCTATCCGAGCATTTTCGTTGATGACAATAAAACACTACAAATAGATGGGAAAAAAGTTCTTATTAAGAGTGTAAACCATAAAGCACATACAGCAGATGATCTTTTCGTTTACATTCCAAGCAAAAAAGTCGTTTTTGCAGGAGATCTGGTTTTTAATGCAAGACTTCCCTCTTTGAGAGATGGAAACATCAACGGTTGGCTCACAGCACTGCAAGAGTTACGTAAAATGGATGTCAAATATATCATCGGAGGGCATGGAGAGAGTATAGATAAACGCAGCATAGATTTTACATACGACTATCTGAGCAAGCTCAAACACAGCCTTGTAAAGCTCCTCGATGAGGGTGTAGATATAGGAGATGCCGTAAACAAGGTTAAGATGCAAGAGTATAAAGATGTACCTTTTTATGACTCTATTCATAGACAAAATGTAGAGAGTGCATATAGAACACTGGAGTGGGAAGATGAATAAAATAATTTTAGTTTTACTAGCGAGTGCCCTGTCACTCTTTGCCTTAGAATTTCACAGCTACGAAGAGGCATTGAAGATGCAAAAAAAGAGTGGCAAGGTCATTATGCTAGATGTTGTAAGAAGTGACTGTCACTACTGCCATAAGATGGATGCCGAAGTATTTAACAATGCTCAAATGGCAAAATGGATCGAGCAAAGATTTATCCCCGTCAAACTTGATCTGGACTTTGATGAGATTCCTTTGGGAATCAAAGTACATTTTACACCTACTTTTTTCTTTGTCAACAAAGAGCAAAAGATCATCAAAACAGTCCCTGGTTCTTGGAGTATTCAAGATTTTAAAGATTTGACAAAAAATATAAAATAAAGGCGCAAATATGAAAAAATTTACACTCATTTTACTTAGCTTCTGTATTCTCTTATTTGCAGATACAGAGTATGCAGATCCAAAACCCTCCATTGACAATCCAAGACAAATCGTCTTCTCTGTCACGGGAGATTCTCCTGCTGCTCTTGATCATATACTCAGTGTTGCAAACAATGTTTTAAAGTTTTACGGACCTGAAAAGGTAGAGATGAAGATCGTCGCCTACTCAAAAGGTCTTGCTCTGCTTTACAAACGCAACCACGAGACAGCGCTAAGAGTTGATGCGCTTATGCAGTACGATGTTGAATTCGTCGCCTGTGGCAACACAATGCGCACACTCAAAGTCAAAGAAGAGGATCTTGTAGAAGGTTCTGTCATAGTTACAGCCGGTGTTGTTGAGCTCCTAGAGAGTGTCAAAGCAGGCTGGATATATATTAAACCATAGGAGACAATATGAAAAAATTACTACTTTTAGCTCTGGCACTGTTCTGTGCTGCAAGCTTACAGGCAAAAGGGGATCTGCATCTTTTTAGTATAGACAACAAAGATGGCAAAGTCACACCTTATATAATAGAAGAAGCACTTAATAACGGCGGCTTGCACGTAGAGCTTAACAGCAATATGATAGGCCCTTTTAAAAAGCAGTTTAAAGAGACAAAATATAAAGTTTTTACACTGATGACATTTTGGAGTAAAAAATACACCAAACCACTCGTTGACAAGTATCCAAAGGCCGGTGTATTTACACCAATGGGCATGGGAATCTACCAGGCAAAAGATGAAAAGACTCTGCATCTCTCAGTTTTAACGGCAAAGGCACAAGGAAAAATCGTAGACATTAAAGATTTAGCTCTTTTAAAAAAGATAGAAGCAGAGGTACTCGCTGTTATCAAAAAGAGTTTTCCAAATGCAAAACATACGTATAGTGAAGACAGCTTAAAAACATCGCATAATCTTGTTACTACTTACGAAATGGAAGTCGATCCTGATGATGATATAGAAGATGTACAGGATGAGTTTACGATGAACCTTGAATCTGCATTCAAACCATTTGGCTTTGTAGTGCCTCAGTATATGGATCTCAATGAAGTGCTTACAGAGGACGGTAAAGTAGAATCTCCGTATGATTTTTATCTTACTTACTCCATATGTAAACTGCCTGTTATCTACACTGTATCAAAAAGCAGACCAGAGGCCTCTGCCTTTGCTCCATGTACGACTATGATCTACAAGAAAAAAGGTGAAGATAAAGTTGTAGTAGGCTTCCCCGCGGTATATAACTGGCTCAGTTCGGCTAAAGTAGAAGACAAAGCTGCAAAAGCTGAACTCTTAAAAGCGCAAAAAGATTTTGAGTCAATTTTAAAAGAGGCAACAGAGTAAAAAATACCTCCCTTTATGGAGCGAACTAGTACACAAACTTGACATTCGCTCCGAAGTTATTGTAAAATTTCACATACAAAACGAAGATACTCTAAGAAGTCTCTTAATCTTTCCTACAACAAAATCCAAATAAAGTTAAGGCAGTTAACCCTATGAGCGAAAGCACTTCACCTACACAACAACCTCGAAAAAATTCTAAAAACAACAATAACAATAACAAAAAAAACAACAACTCAAAAACACACACTCCAGTCAAAGGTTCGAGCGTAGAAGAGCTGCGCAAAAAAAGCATAGAAGAACTTGTAGAGATAGCGACTGAACTTGGTGTTGAGTCACCAAATGAGCTCAAACGTCAAGATGTCATCTTTGAAATTCTAAAAGCGCAAACTGCTCAAGGCGGGTACATCCTCTTTAGTGGTATCTTAGAAATCATGCAAGACGGATACGGTTTTATCCGCTCGATTGACCAAAGTTTTAATGAGAGTATCAATGATGCTTACGTTTCAAATACCCAAATAAAACGCTTCGCTCTAAGAAACGGTGATGTGGTAACAGGTCAAGTACGTCCTCCAAAAGACCAAGAACGATACTATGCACTTATCAAAATAGAAGCCGTAAACTCCCTTCCACCTGAAGAGAGTAAAAAGCGTCCTCTATTTGAGAACCTCACACCACTCTACCCGACAGAACAGCTCAAACTAGAGTACCGTGAAAAAGGTTTAACGGGTCGTATGATGGACCTTTTTTGTCCTATCGGAAAGGGGCAACGTGGACTTATTGTAGCCCCTCCAAGAAGTGGTAAAACAGAGCTGCTCAAAGAGATAGCACACGGCATTACTACAAATCACCCTGAAGTTGACTTGATGGTTCTACTTGTGGATGAACGCCCTGAAGAGGTAACGGATATGGAGCGTTCTGTAAAAGGTGAAGTTTACAGCTCTACATTTGACATGCCTGCAAAAAATCATGTAAAAGTGGCTGAGATGGTCATAGAAAAAGCAAAAAGACGTGTAGAGATCGGACGCGATGTTGTCATTTTACTTGACTCTATCACTCGTCTTGCTCGTGCATACAACACTGTTACACCTTCAAGTGGTAAAGTCCTCTCCGGTGGTGTTGATGCAAATGCTCTGCACCGTCCAAAACGTTTCTTTGGTGCTGCTCGTAACATCGAAAACGGTGGGAGTTTAACTATCATCGCAACGGCACTTGTCGATACAGGAAGTCGTATGGATGAAGTGATCTTTGAAGAGTTCAAAGGTACTGGAAATATGGAAGTGGTACTTGATAGAAAAATCGCTGAGAGACGCATTTTCCCTGCTATTGACATTCTTAAATCCGGTACACGTAAAGATGAGTTGCTTATTGGCCCTGAAGTACTGCAAAAAGTGTTTATTTTACGTCAAATGCTCCATAAACAAGATAATGAAGTGGAAGCACTCAAATTTATCTACAACACTATGGGGAAAAAAGCGACGAACGAAGAGTTCCTTCAAAGTATGAATACGGACAAGTAGGTCGTGAAAGTCGGAGTATTTGACAGCGGGATCGGCGGACTTACAGTTGTCAAATCACTGCTTAAGCACAAACTCTTTGAAGAGATCATCTACTTCGGAGACACAGCCCGCGTTCCCTATGGAAGTAAAGACAAAAACACCATTGTACGCTACGGCATTGAAGCGGTAGAGTTTTTCAAAAACTTTGACATCGACCTTATCATCGTTGCCTGCAACACAGTCAGCGCCTACGCGCTTGAAGAGATGCGCGAAAATGCCTCTTGTCCTGTTATCGGTGTGGTTGAAGCCGGTGTGCTTGCAACGGCAAACGCAGTAAGTAAAAAATCATCAAATATTTTCATTATTGGAACAAAAGCAACCATAAACTCCAAAGCGTATGAGCATGGGCTTAAAAATCTCGGCTACAATTGCTTAAGTACAAAAGCTACCCCGCTTTTTGTACCACTTGTGGAAGAGGAGATATTTGAAGGGGCTATTTTAAACGCAGCGCTTGAACACTACTTCAAAGATGTGACAACTCCCGATGCTCTCATTTTAGGATGTACCCACTTTCCACTTTTAGAGAAGCAAATAAGTAAGTATTTTGAAAACAGAACAATGCTTATCCACTCCGGAGATGCAATAGTTGAGTATCTCAAAGAGAAGTTTACACTCCAAGAGAAGTTTGAGGAACCAGAGCTCAAATTCTTTGCTTCTGAAAACCCTGAATCTTTACGAAAAACTGCACAAAAGTGGCTCTATGATAAATAATTTACAAACAAAAAAAATTGCAATCTTTGGCTATGGAAAAACGACAAAAGCCCTTGCCAAACATCTTACAAATGCCACTTTTTACGATGATAAGTGCGAAAAAGAGTACCAAGACAGTGAGGGAAACGCCATCAAACCATCCACTGCGTTTGAGAGTGAAGCGTATGAATTTGCAGTGACTTCCCCCGGAATTCCACCTGCAAATCCACTTATACAAAAAGCGAAAAATCTTCTCAGCGAGTATGACCTTTTTGCTGATACAGAGCCACTCAAAATATGGATAAGTGGTACAAATGGCAAAACAACTACAACGCAGATGATGACACATTTACTAGCAGACAAAGGCGCACTCGCAGGTGGAAACATTGGCACGCCGCTAGGAGAGCTTGATGGAAACGCAGCTATCTGGATACTCGAGACAAGCTCCTTTACCATGCACTACACAACACAAGCAAAGCCAAACATTTATGTTTTGCTTCCGCTGAGTCCAGACCATTTGAGTTGGCATGGCAGTATGGAAGCCTATGAGGCAGATAAACTCAAGCCACTTTCAATGATGCAAGAAGATGACATTGCCATCATTCCTAAAAAGTATTCCCACACGCCAACAAAAGCAAAACTCATCAGCTATGAAGATGAGCAAAGTCTTGCAAAAGAGTTTGGCATAGATATGCAAAAAGTAAAATTCAAGGGTGCTTTTTTACTCGATGCACTTTTGGCAATGGCTGTAGAGAAACTTCTTTTTGACAAAATTGACTATGAAAAGATAAACAGCTTCACACTTGACCCTCACCGCCAAGAGGAACTGCATGACTCACAAGGACGACTCTGGGTCAATGACACAAAGGCAACCAATCTTGACGCAACCATTGCCGCAGTCAAACGTTACCAAGACTCTTTTATACACCTCATTTTAGGTGGTGATGACAAGGGAGTGGACTTGCATGAGCTCTTTGCATTTTTAGCACCAATGCAGCTAAAAATATATGCCATAGGCTCAAACAAAGAGTGCCTTGTCTCTCTTGCAAAAGAGTACAACATCGCTTGTGTAAAATGTGCTAATCTGCTAAACGCAGTCGAGATGATAGATAGCGCACTCAAAAAAGATGAAGTAGCCCTGCTCTCCCCAGCAGCTGCAAGTTTGGATGAATTTGACTCCTATGCTCATCGGGGTAATGATTTTAAAAGTGCAGTTATGCTAAAATAATTCCATATTACATTGGAGTCGATTTTGAGAGAAGCATCAGAAGTACTAGCAAGAAAATACCGTCCGTCAAACTTTGATGAGCTGATAGGTCAAGAGACCATTGCTCAGACACTCTCCCTTGCGCTTGATTCCAACAGACTCTCTCACGCTTATCTTTTTTCAGGACTTCGAGGAAGTGGAAAAACCTCTACTGCACGTATATTTGCAAAGGCACTCATCTGTGAAGAGGGGATGAGCCATCAGCCATGTGACAAGTGCTCGAACTGTGTTATGGCAAAAGAGAACCGCCATATGGACATCATCGAGATGGATGGAGCAAGCAGCCGTAAAATAGATGACATTCGTGATCTCATCGAGCAGACAAAGTACAAACCTGCTGTTGCACGTTACAAGATTTTCATCATTGATGAAGTCCATATGCTTACAAAAGAGGCGTTTAATGCGCTGCTAAAAACACTTGAAGAGCCGCCTGAGTATGTAAAGTTTATCTTAGCGACTACTGACCCGCTTAAACTTCCTGCTACCATTTTAAGCCGTACACAGCACTTTCGCTTTAAAAGCATTGCGACAAATAAAATCGTCGATCACATCGCACACATATTACAGCTTGAGGGCATCTCTTATGAAAATGCTGCCCTAGAGATACTCGCGCGTAGCGGAAACGGTAGTCTGCGTGATACCCTTACACTACTTGATCAAGCCATCATCTACTCAAAAAATCATGTCGATGTCCAGACTGTGACAGATATGCTCGGGCTTGTTGATCCAAAATTCATTACAGACCTCTTTAATGCCGTTTTTGCAAAAGATTACGCAAAACTTGTAGAGTACACGAAAGTGCTTGAAGATTATGAGAGCGAAATGGTTGTTGATGAGCTCATTGCTTATCTCAAAGAGCGTATGTACAACCAAGATGCCCTCTTTTCTACTTTAGTGTTAGACAGATTCTTTAGAATTTTAAGTGAGTCAAAGTATCTCTTTAGCATAAATGCAGATGGCTCTTTTGTGCTTTCTATGATATTTTTCAAGATGATTGAAGCGCTGAAAATTCGTGAAATAGACCAGATGATAGAGTCGTTTCAAAAAGACATTACCCGTCCGGAGATTATTACACCAATCCAAACGCAGCCAGAGCCCGTAGAGGAAAAAGTCGCCACTCTCAAAGTGCAAAGTACAACACCGGAGATGAACGGAGTTGTCGCACAAACTACAGAAGCAGTGCAGACAGAGCAGACTCCAACAGTAGAGACAAAAGAAGCAGTGCAAGAAGCAACTCCTTCAATAGAACCCACACCAGAACCTATAACACAAGCTGTAGCAGAAACCCCACAAAGAGACGAAGGCTTAGAAAAGTTTGAGCAGCTTATAGCTCGAATTCAAGACAGAAACTACGAGCTTGGAGAGTGTTTTAAAAACAACATCCACTATGTCTCTTTTGCAGAAAACACCCTCACATGGGAGAGCTGTGCCAATGAAGCGTGTAAAAAAGCACTCAAACACGGCTACTCGGTCATCAAACAGTTAGTGCGTGAAGTTTTTAGCTTTGAGACAAAAATCAAGGGTGTAACCTGCACAAAAGAACCCGAAACTACGCAAAAAGAAGAACCAGTTCAAGAACAGCCTCAATACCAACAAGAGCCTCAAAACATAGACATCCCGCAAGAGCCTCAAATTATGGGTGCACAAAGCGGCTCAACAGTAGAGGACATAGAAATAGGAGGAGGAGCATCTTGCGTAGCAGGATGTAATGAACCCTCAGTTCAAGATGAAATAAACGGCGATGACATCACAAAAGAGCCGATGGTGCAAAAAGCCATTGAGATGTTTGAAGCGAAAAAAGTGACTATACAGTCAAAGATTTAATCAAAAAAAATCTCACTACAACAGATGTTCTCTTTTTGACAGTACTGCAGCAGCTCCACAAATGGGGTTGTGTTACGCTTTTTTATCGTTGCAAAGCGTGACTGTGAAATATTTAAAAGCGCAGCTACATCTTTGTCATAAATGCGCTCTTTTGCACTTGTAGCTAAAAGACGCTCTTTTAAAACGACAATAATCTGACGAAAATCTCTCATTTTCACTCCTGCGATTCAATCTCATATAGAAGTGAAAATATATACTACAAAGTGAAAAAATCTCAAAAATATGTCAGATTGTTATTTTTTCTCTTTTTGTTTCAAGCGCTTCACCAGATTTTTAAAAATCAAAGATATTTTTAAAAACTCCGTATAGTGTTGTATTTGTATAATCGCATCGTAGTTCTTTTTGTTGATCTCTTGCATATACTCGTCCAAATGTTGAAGATCTTCCAAAAGTGCATCATGCAATTTTTTTATATACAAAAAGGCAACTATCCCAAAGAGTACAAAAGCGAAGAGGACTTCCGCCCAGATTGTATTATAGCTATCTAGTATTTGCAAAATGTTATCATGTTCAGGGCTCAGATGTTCGAGTAACAGATCTTTGAGTAAGACGTATGCCAAAGCAAAGACAACACTAAAGAGCCCTATAACAGCAACAAAGAATTTTTTATAAATATCTTTTTTTAAATCTAACAAAGCTTGTAACCTATGCCTCGCACTGTTTGAATGTACTCTTTTGTTTTATCTGGATCTATCTTCTCTTTAAGACGATTTATAGCGACATTGACTGTTTTGTGT
>Ga0256831_1001079_pt1 | contig 14329 bp, 14 predicted proteins | sample 132544metaG_FD_189087 | JGI IMG/M metagenome (GOLD analysis project Ga0256831, IMG submission 189087) | Hydrothermal vent microbial communities from Lau Basin, Pacific Ocean - 132-544 | ecosystem: Environmental > Aquatic > Marine > Hydrothermal vents | place: Pacific Ocean: Lau Basin | collected...
AGGACGCTAAAAACAAAGTTGAAACTATTAAGAAGGCTTCGTTTGGTGTTAACCCCTGACTTGAATTGCTTTTTGAGTAGTGCACGGCTAATCTTTGCCCTTTTTGAGTGGCAAGGGTCATTTTTGGTCAAGCTTTCCCAAAGCTTGTTCGCCTGCGCGAAGTTTGATCAAGGTTCGCATGTCACTTCTCGGAAATTCCGGTTTTAAAGTGGGTTTGCTTTCACTTGCCAGTTTATAGTGTTTCACTGTGAGAATAACGCCCGAAGGGCGTTAAGAAGAAGTTGAAACTTGTTTTAAGTGAAATTTTAGATACAAACCCGTTTTGGACTTCCAGTTTTGGGAAGACATACAAACTCATTCTGGCGGTTTTGGTGAGAGTTTACTCTTTGATCAAACTTTGCAGCGCAAAGTTTGTTCGCCAAGCAAAAGTTTCATCAAAGTTTGTAGCTCCTTCTTGAGATGCAATTTCTTTGTGTGGTTTCTTTTGATGTGTGTTTGAGTATTGGGAACGCATGGGATTGCATCTTTTTAGCCTTGGTTTGGCTTTAGAATAGACGCCCGGAGGGCGTCAATGGAGGCAAACCCTTCAGGAGGATTCTTCTCAAATGTTCCCCTTGCAAAATGAACACTTAGTGCAAAACTTCCTCCAATGACTTCCCTTTGATGGAAAGCCACAAACTTTTGGTGAAGCTTTTTTCCAAAAGCTTCCTGTACTCTCAAACCCCTTGGAAGTTCTCCGCAGTTCTGCCGGTGGTGTTAAAAAGCTCTGAAACCTTGTCATCTTCGGGTGGTGAGCGTGAAGATCCACTACGAGTGCTTTGCCTGTGCCGCGAACCAGTGTCAGAAAATCGTCGAGATTGGCACGGAAGACCTGGGGCTCAGGAAGAGGGGCATCATCGAGGCGGCAAAGCTCATGGGGAGGATAAACGAGGACTCGATTCCCGCTGTTTTTGACAGCGAGGTTTTTCTCGGTGTTTACAGAGTCATAGGCAACGACGATCCGTTTAAAGACTACAAGGAGCTCTCAAACAGGCTGGCCGAGAAGGTTGTCTCCGACATCGAGAAAGAGAAGATGGACCTGAGGACTGCACTGAAGCTCGCTATAGTCGGCAACGTGATAGACTTCGCCGTTGGCTACTCCCCTGAGAGAATCGGGGAGGACGTTGGGGCAATGCTGGGCGAGGAGCTCTACGTTGACCACTCCGATGAGCTCTTTGATAGGCTGGGGAAAGCTAAGATCCTCCTCTACCTAACGGACAACTGCGGCGAGATTTACTTTGACAGGCTCTTCATAGGGAAGCTGAAGGAGGCGTTTCCTCACCTGAAAATCTACGTCGCCGGAAAAGAAGGCCCTATAATCAACGACGCAACTGTTGAAGACCTTGAGAGAGCTGGCTTTGAGGAGTTCGCCAGAATAATCTCCACTGGGACGAGAATAGTTGGAGTTCCCCTCGATCGGGTCTCGGAAGAGTTCAGGGAGGTTTTTGGGAGGGCTGACCTCATAATCGCCAAGGGGCAGGGCAACTTCGAGACGCTGAGCGAGATAAAGGACGATCGAGTTTTCTACCTGCTCAGGGCCAAGTGCCGGCCGATAGCGAGGGAGCTTAGGGTACCGCAGGGGAGCATGGTTTGTATGCGGGCTATGTAGCCCTCTTCTCCCCCTCCGGGAACTTCCAGTTCTTCGTTATCTTCGTAACGTTTCTAATGAGGGCCCTCTCCTCCGGATGCCTTGAGACGAGCTCTTCTAAGAAAGAAATCAGCTCGTCGTAAGCCGGCTTGTCTATCGGGAACGGCACTTTATCCTTGCCGCCGACGGCGTAGCTGAACTTGAAGGGATCCGGAGGATGTGTTACCGGATCCGCCCAGCTCGGATGAACGTCGTAGATTAACTCAAGGACGAGCGATAAAGCCCTCAAGGTGCCCGGCCCGAGGCCCTTAAGGAGCAGAAACTCCCCGTAGTTCGAAACGCTGAGCTCCCTCGCAAATTCTAGTGCTTTTTTGTTCAGCTCTGCCTTTCCAAGACTCTCGTAGTGTTTCAGCAGGTCTTTCTCCCAGGGCTCGCGGGGCTTGTAGTACACGAGGGGCCTGTAACCCTTAGATATCGCCTTCAGGCTCTCGAGCTCTCGTTCTATCTTAACCGGGCCCTCCTGGACAAGGTCGAGAAGGGTCTCCTGGTATTCCATGGCCTCTTTCGATACGGTGTTGAGGGCGAACTCCCTCCTCAGTCCGGCAATGGCATTGTGGGGGTCGCGGGTAAAGGTTTCAGCGTCAAACCAGTGGAAGCGCCTCGCGAGTTTGGCTTTCTCGTTCATGCCCTGCTGTATCACCGCCCAGTTCCCCTCCTCATCGAGAAAGAAGACGTGATGGTAGAGCTGATAGCCCGTCTGAAGGGCGACGGTATCAACCTTGGCAACTAGTCTTGAAGTCCTGACGTACTGCTCTGGGTCAAGGTCGTAGAGCTTTGCGATAATTTTCAGCTCTTCCGGCGTTGCCCGGCTCTTCTTCCCCTTCCCGCCGGCCGCTTTTATCCCAAGTTCCTCCCGCCAGAGAGCGTCCTTTATCATGCCAGTGGTTACCGTCGTCGAGCCACTACTGTCCCAGTCCATCCCTATGACGTTGTTGAATGCCTGGAACCAGACCGGGTCGGAGAGCCTCTCAAGGAGACCCTTCGTCCCGTACTCCTCAACTGCAAGAATAAGCACTAACCTCGTCAGCTTTCTCATCCTCTGGGCGAGCCACGCTGGAACGTGGCCACCGTGGAGGGGCAGGTCAGCGACGTTCCTCATGGGGGTTGTCTACGCTCTCCGGAGTTTTAACCCTTGTCCCCCAAGATATTCGGGTTTTCCGCGGATTCTCCGGAGGATGGCCGGAGTTTCCCTTCACCCTGAAAGGGAAAGCCTTTTTATCCCCCGTTTCGATACCCGTCTGCAGGTCTGATGCTTACGGGGGGTTGAGAATGGGAGTTGAGAGGGTTCCGAAGTACGACATCCCGACGGTTAAGGTTGACTACGTCTTTATTGAGCTCGACAGGATGAAGCCCCACGAACAGCTCGTCCAGAAGGAGCTTGAGGCCTTCATAGAGAGCGTCACCGGTTCTGGCCTCTTCTGGAAGCCGATGCTCCTGGCCAAGATTCCTGGAACTGAGGAGTACCTCATCGTTGACGGTCACCACCGCTGGGCCGGTCTTCAGAAGCTCGGCGCGAAGAGGGCTCCTTCGGTTATCCTCGACTACTTCAGCGACGACGTGAAGGTCTACACCTGGTATCCCGCTTTCAAGGGTGACCTCAAGGAGGTTATCGAGAGGCTCAAAAGGGAAGGCCTTGAGGTCGTTGAGGACCCCAACGCTGAAGAAAAGGCCGAGCGCGGTGAGATAGCCTTCGCCCTCGTCGGCGAGAAGGTTTTTGCCATACCCGGTGGCCTTGAGGAGCAGAAGAAGGTAAGCAAAGTGCTCGACGAGATGAGCGTTGAAGGGAAGATAGAGCTCATCTACTACGGCCTCAAGGAAGACGCCAGGGAGGACATGGCAAAAGGTGAGATTGACTACGTCTTCATCAGGAAGGCCCCAACAAAGGAGGAAGTCATGGAACTCGTCAAGCGCGGGGAAGTTTACTCGCCCAAAACAACGAGGCATGTCCTCCCATTCAACCCGGACAAGATTGACGTTAAACTTGAGGAGCTCTTCTGAAGATTTTTAAGTTCCCTCTCCTACTTTTCCCGCCGATGACGAGGGATCAACCGGCTGAGCTGTGATGAGATCGGTCTTGGCCGAGGCGGTTTCCATGATAAGGGGCCTGGTCTTCGACGTTGACGAGACGCTGGTTTACTATGAAGGCTACAACAACAGGAAATGGTACGAGGAGTGGATTCGCCCGGAGCTACTGAAACGCGGCATTGACCTCGACTACAGGACATACAGAAAGACCGTAACCGGCGAACTTCCAAGGAGCTACGTGGAGCGCCTTGGTATTGACCCCGTGGAGTTCTGGAAGCTCGTTGACCGGATCAACCTCTCCTACCGGAAATTGATGGCCAAACTCGGGAGGATAAAACCCTTCCCGGACGTTTCTGCACTGGGGGATCTGAAGAACCTCGGATTGAAGCTCGCCGCCGTTAGCAACGCCTCCCAGGAGTGCACGGAGTTTGTGCTTGATCTCTTTAGCCTGAGGAATTATTTCGACGTCGTCTACGGGAAGGACTACTCCCACCTCGATGGGGTGAAGCCAAACCCGTACCTCGTCGAGAAGGCCCTGAAGTCGCTCAACCTGAGGCCGGATGAGGCTTTGATGGTCGGTGACAGCGCCCACGACGTTTTGGCCGGGAAGAGGGCCGGTTTGAAGACCGTCAACGTAACCCGTTTTGGAAGGGTGGAGGGGGCAGACTACTACGTGAAAGACCTGTGGGAACTGGTTGAACTGGTCAGGACTATTGGGATTTGAACGTTCTTTCCAGACTCTCTTCTGCCAATTTTAGTAAATCTTCCGGCGTTAGAACCTCGATCCTTTCAGGTTCCCTGTCGAGAACTTCAAAGCTTGGCACGATGAGGACTTTCCTGCAGTCGAACTGCCCCAGCTTCTCCTCGATCTTTTTCACCTCATCCCTCCCAACGCGGTTCTTCCACGAGTTCGAGCTTCTTGAAGCCTTCCAGGGGAACGTCAAGTTCAAGCTGAGGTTTCTCAAACCTAACCGGCCTGGGACCGTAGATTTTGGCGAGCAGGCTCTCGACGAAGTCTCCCACGTGCCTTGGAACCTTCTCATTCACGGCCTTCCTGACGAACTCCCGCGGTGTCTCAAGTTCAATGTAGGCGCACTTCGCCTCGAGATATAAGTGAAGGTCGAGGAGCAGCGAGGCATGCTGATAAACGAACTTCTTCCTCTTCCTTCCGATGATGGGAATCTTCCTGAGTATTCCCATGCCCGTCAAAATTGACAGGTACCTCTGAAGAACCTCCGGATTGTCCTTCTCTATCCGGCCGCAGGAAAACAGGAGAGAGGACAGCTCCGTGCTGGTTTCCTTGCCGTCCGCCACCCCCTTCATCACGGCCTCGTAGATGGCCGTCAGCTCCCTCTCCTCTTCAGCTCAATTTTTCTCCGAATTATTCTCTTTGCTCGAAAATAAATTTAAAGTTTTGGGGGTTCACTCCCCGTAGAACTCCTTCTCGAAGACGTCTATCCCGACTTCCAAGCTTTCCAGCCAGTCGAGGAACTTCCCCACGTGCTCGTCCCTGAAGATCGCCCCGTGCTGCGGCGCTATGACCTTCGGCTTCAGCTTCCTGACGTGCCTGACCCAGGCCCTCAAAGCCTTTGTGGAACTCATGTAGCGCCTGTGGAAGCCCTCCATGTGTTTGATGTGATCCTCGAAGTCCTCCACGAAGAGGTACCACTCGTCCTTTGAGAACGCTGCCGCACCTATGTCGGAGCTGAAGAGGATTCCGCTCTTCTCGTCGTAGAAGGAGAAGTTGCCGGGACTGTGGAGGTAGTGGCTGGGAACCGCTTTGATGATCGATTTGCCGAGCTTGAAGTCCGCCCCTTTATCCGGAATCCCAATGGTTCTTCCCGCGCTGAGAACCGCGAGGTGCGGGATGAACCGGACCCAGAGGTCCGAAATGACAAGTTTCGCCAGCGGGGCGTACTCGAACCACAGGTTCAGCCCGGCAACGACATCGGGATCCTGGTGCGAGTAGAGCAGGTACTTTATTTGTGTCGGCGGAACTATCGAAGAGACGTTCCTCAGAACCCTGGAGAACACGAAGAAGCCCCCAGGCTCTACCAGAGCCGCTTCGTTCCCGTCAACGACCAGGTACTGGTTGGTTAGAATCCCCCTCTCTTCCTCGCTCTCCTCTATTCCGAGCCAGTAAACCTTGTGCTCCCCGTCGTCGTAGAGCGGGTAACTGTTCATATTCCTTATCATTCAGACACCCCCAATCGGAACCCAAACGTTCACCATGTACGGCCCGCTTATTTTAGCGGCTATCTCAGCGGCCTTCCTCGCGTCCTCGTCGCCCTCGACCTTAATCACCTCGACTCCCTCAGGTCCCCGGTATTCTATGGCCAGTATCCTGCTGCCGTCCAGAAGGACCTTAAAGGAACTGGTACCGTCGCTTGTAACTCCGGAGATGTACAGGATCCTGTCCCTCATCGTGCCCCTGAGTTCGCCCACCAGATCAAAGAGGCCTCCGTTCCCTATGACGTGAAGCCCCCCGTGGACCATTCTGGACTTGGCGAGGAAGTTGGCAACGCTCATCGGGTCAGAGAAGTCCACGTGGATTGCTACGTCCCCGCTGCTTTGGGGGATATCATTCGTTGCCCCCTGCTCGCTCTCGGCCAGTTCCCTGAGGGATTTCCCGATACCCTCGACCAGATCTTGCAGGGTCTTTCCGAGCCAGAACTCTCCCCTCCCGGAGTAGGAGAGCTCAAGCGCAGCTTCCACGCCCTTCTGCCATTGCTTGAGGGTAACGACGAGGGTTAGATGGCTTTTTTCACCCCTCCCATCGTAGATGTAGCTGCTGTAGTCTGAATGGTGCTCGAAGCGGTATACGTCCCTGAACTTGAATAGGAAGCGGGGAAGCATTATTTCCGCCGTGAGACCGTTTCTCGTGCTTACTCTAACCACGTAAGGCCAGTTGGTGACGAATGAAGGCACGTCCTTAAGAACCTTCTCCACGGCCTCCCTGGAGGCCTCGATCCGAACGCTGGTGCTCTTCCGCTTCATCTGGCATTCACCAGGGCCCGATTTATTCTGACGTAAATGCCATCTATTCCCTCCTCAGGTCTGGCGGGAACCATGAAATACACCTCGTCCCCGTCCCGGAAGGAGCATTCCCTTTCCTTCTCGTGGAGGATGACGCTCAGCTCGAGACCGGACACGACTCCATCCTTCACCCTTGCCTTCCCAACGACGTGGGGAACACCTATCTGGGCACCGTCCATGACTGCCTTCCATACCCTCTGGAGTTCCTCAAAGGGATCGAGATGCCATCCCCGGAACCAGGTTGTCCTTTTATTCTCAACGTGCATTTGAACCACCTTATATCCCCAGTCTGGATTTTGTGTTTTATCCAATTTCTGGGTCTGACTCTAAATCCGTGGGTTTTGTTTTAAGCCTTATGGTTCGGATTTCAAACAGCCCTCCTCCGGGCGGTTTAAATAGTATGACAACCAACCCGATGGGGAGTTACAATGGAGGAGTTCAGGTGTGAGAGGTGCGGTGCGCCCCTCGAGGTTTCACCCGAGACGATAGTCGCGGTATGCCCCTACTGCGGCTTTCCCAACCACATAAGCGGCGCCCTTAAAACCGAGGACATACGCATTGTCCCGACGCTGAACAAAAACGCCATAGCTCAGGCCTTCTGGGAGCGGGTTGAGAGGGATTTCGACCTGAAGAGGATGAGGGACAGAATAGAAATCGTTGATATTGAGGGCCACTACGCCCCCTACTGGGCCGGAACGGTTCACGTCGAGGGTGACGTTGAGTACACCGTGGAAGAGGAGGAGTGCCATACCGACTCCGAGGGAAACACCCACTGCCGCACGGTTGAGCGGCACTACCACGAGCACGTTGACAGAAACCTAAGGCTTATGGGTTCCGCGAGGAGGCAGGTTCAAAGTTTTGGCGTTGATGACGTCATACGGCACTACTCAAAGGCCCGGCCGGACTCAAAGCGGCTCCTCGACCTTGATGAGGACGGGTGGGGAAGGATAAAGCTCGAGATACTCAACACGGAGATGGACGAGAACCAGGCAAAACTGATGATGCGCGAGGACGCGGTTGACGTCATAAGACGGGAGTTCTCTTCCAAATCGGACAGGATAGATTACTTCGATGTCACCGCCGATGAGCCTGAGAACGTTTCACTCCTGCTCCTCCCGATGTGGACCGTCTACTACAAAGTCGAGAACTCGATATTCCACGTCGTCTTCGCCGGCTGGGATGGAAAGGACGTCGCCGCGACGGAGCCGATGCCGATATGGCGGCGCGCCCAGTACCTCACGGGGGCGGTTATGGGCACGATTATAGGCGCCGTTGGGGCCGCCTACGGGGGTGCGGCGGGCGCTTCCCTGGTGGCGCTCTTCGCGACTCTCTTCGGCGCGGGCCTGAGCGGCTACTTCGGGGCCAAGGTTCTCGAGGGGCAGAGAATAGAGCACGGCGGAAGGTTCCTCGGCGCGAGGAGGTGGTAAAATGGATGTTCAGTGTCCAACCTGTTCGGCCAAGTTCAAGGTTCCAGACACGGTTACCGTTGCCACCTGCCCCTACTGCGGGACGACCTTCCACGTCCATACGGGCGAGGAAGCCACGGAGGAGCACTACTTCTTCCCGCCGATGAAGAAGGACGCCGGTGGGGTTCTGCTCAAGTTCCTCTCGAGGCAGTATGGTGCTCCTGCGGACATAACGGGTGCGAAGATTACCAAAAAACAGCTCCACTGGGTCCCGGTTCACTTCTTCTACGCCCACGGCAGGTACAGGCGGTGGACGACGATAGAGGAGGTCTTCTTCGAGGGTGTCCCCGCAGGTTCGCCGTTTGCCCCCCTCCTCGATGGTTACCCCTTCCCGGTCAGGGGAAAGAGGTTCTTCGACCAGTCCATCGTAGGAAAGGGCAGGTACTACGAGCCTGAGGTGACGAAGGAAGAGGCAGAGAAAAAGGTCTACGAGCACCTTCTCAATGCGCTACGCTCCGAGGCCCTCGAGGAGGACAAGCCCTTCGAGGACGATAACGTTGAGTACGAGATAAAGTACCAGGGACTGGTTCACTACCCCCTCTGGGAGGTCCACTACGAGTACGGAGGAGAGTCCTTCGAGGGGTACGTCGATGGAACCGATGGGAGGGTGATAGAGGCGAACTATCCCCTGATGAGCGGTGCGAGGAAGAAGGCCACCCTCCTAGGGACGGGACTCATAGGTGCCGGCCTGGTCTTCGGAATAGCGGCAGCCGGTGCCTACGGGAGCATCTGGGGGATAGTAGGCGGTTTAATCTCGGCCGGAGCCGGTTCCTACGGGATATTCAAGAAAGGCTCCGTGAAGAGGAGGACCGTGAGCGAGGTGTCTTCCTCCGGCGGGGGAAACATATACTTCAAGCCGATTTGAGGTGGTAATATGGGGAAGGAAACCTCTATTGTTGAAAAGCTTGAGCTTGCCGTTCCGGGCTTCCACGGCTACAAGAAGAAGGAACTCCTGAGGGAGGACGACAGGCTCGTCCGCGGCAAGGTGGCAGATATACTCGCCCGGGCAAGACGCGAGATGGAGAGGGCGATACAGAGGTGTGCAATGGTCAGCTGTGCCCAGCTGATGTCCCTCGACACGATGAGGAAGAAGCTCATGATGCTTGAGAGCAGGGTCAGACATGCGGAGGCAGGTTACCGCGGCTACTTCGACAGGGTGAAGTTCAGGGAGGAGGAGATAAAGAGGCTCATAGAGTACGATGCCAAGATGATTGAGCTGGCCGAGGAGATACTTGACAACGTTAAGGCGATAAACGGGGGGATTGCCAACCCACAGGCTTTGGGCATGGCGGTTTTGGAGTTAGACGACAAGCTCAACTCCTTCGAGGAGGTTTTGAGCAGGAGGATGAGCTTCGCGGTGGGTGAGTGAAATGGTGCAGGTAATCGAGTGGGTCAATCCCGGGGAAGACGAGATAATCTGGCGCTACCCGAACGAGGTCATAAAGTGGGGTGCCCAGCTGATAGTCCACGAGTACGAGGTAGCGGTCTTCATGCGCGACGGCAAAATCTACGACGTCCTTGGCCCGGGAAGACACACGCTAACGACCCAGAACCTGCCTCTCCTTTACAGGCTAGTCGGAGGAAGCAACAGCCCCTTCAAGGCCACGATAATTTTCGTCAGCACCAAGCAGTTTCAGGGACGCTACGGAGGAGAAACGCAGACGAAAGAGTTAGCGCCGGTCAAGTACTACGGCGTCTACTGGTTCAAGGTTGCAGATCCAGTTCTCTTTATAACCGAGGTGGTCGGAGGGCAGAGCCTCTACGATACCAGCGATGTAACCAGGTTCATACGTGCATATTTCAACGAGGGCATGATGAAGCACCTCTCCGCTTACTCGATAGTTGACCTCTTCCAGAACCTCGACATGGTGAGCACTCAGGTTAAGGTAAAGCTGATGGAGGACTTCAGAAGGCTCGGCCTTGAGCTGGTTGATGTAAAAATTGAGGGCGTCAACACCACCGACGAGTGGCGCCAGAGGCTCTTCTGGATAATGCAGACGGGCAACGCTCAGGCTGTGATGCAGATGGACACGGCAAAGCAGGTCGCGGCGGAACTCGGGAAGAGCGAGGGGGCCGCTATAGGAACCGGGATGGTGATAATGCCCCAGCTCCTCCAGCAACCAGCGCAACCGGCCCAGCCGTACACGGGTGGCGGCGTTCCTCCAGCGGGTTACCAGCAGCCCCAGCAGGCCGCTCCAGCGGCACAGCAACAGGAAATCTGTCCCTACTGCGGCAAGCCGATCCCCAGGGGGGCGCGCTTCTGTCCCTACTGCGGGCACGAGATAAAGCGCTGTCCCAACGGCCACATAGTTCCAGAGGGGGCGAAGTTCTGCCCGGTGTGCGGGGCGAAGATAGAGTGAATGACCCCTTACTTCTTTTTCCTTCTGTGGTAAGGTTTATATGATGCCACGAGATATACCACCTGTTGAGCCTTAATCGTCCGTTTCGTGCTGGAGCAACCAAACACAAACGACTCCTCCTGGTGTTTAGATATGAGAAGACTCTTCCTCACTCTGTTACTCGCCTTCCTCTTAGTGATGCCCCCAGCGCGGGCCGTGAATCCAGGGGTCTCCGTCATCGAGTTCCAGGGCGTTCAGAACCCCGAGAGAGTTATTCCACAGATAGCCAACGGGCAGTACGACATCGGACTCTTCTCCCTGCCAATGGAGGACTACCTGCGTCTCGGCGGCAATGTTCTCAAAAGCCTCGATCTGTACAGCAGGGCAGTCTCATACAACGAGCTGACCTTCAACACCTACCACGACCCGGACAAGGACGCTCCGCTGGTTACCGTTGGTGACAAGGTCTACTTCAACCCCTTCGCGGTTCGGGAAGTCCGCTTCGCGCTGAACTACCTCGTAGACAGGGAGTACATCGTCCGGGAGATATACAAAGGCGGTGCTACTCCCATGTTCGGCTGCATCAGGCCCAGCCACCCGGCTGACAGGTACTTCGAGCCAGTTTATAACGCCCTCAACCTCACGGGTTCTGGAAACCTGAGCATGGCCATGGAGCTCTTCAACGAGGGCATGGAGAAGACTGTCCAGCAGGTCGCGCCGTACAACCACAGCCTCGAAAGGGTAAACGGCACTTGGTACTTCGACGGCGAGCCGGTTACCATTAAGTTCGTCATCCGCATAGAGGACGAGAGGCAGGAAATCGGCCGCTACGTTGCAGGTTTGATTGAGGAGTACTTTGGATTTAATGTCGAGCGCCTTGAGTGGGACCAGCAGAAGGCCGGGCAGGTTGTCTTCGCCAAGCCGCCGAGCAACTACGAGTGGAACATCTACACCGGCGGCTGGAAGGTCGAGGATGAGGTTCCGAGCGTCTGGGTCGATGACTACACCGCCTGGTTCTATTCTGCCTGGTACGGCTACCTGCCGGGCAGGGACGAACCCAAACACAGGAACACGGTCACAGTTGGGGAGTTTCTTATGTACGTGGGCAACGGCGACGCCGATGCGGGGCTTCGAGCTATAGGGGCGGAGTACTACAAAAGCGCTTCCGAGCTTGGAGGGATTCTCAACTGGACCGAGGAGGAGCTCACTTACCTGTTGACCTACTTCACCATTGACAGGAAGTCCATCGAGGGAACCCCGCACCTTCACCCGGACCTCGTCCCCGAGGAGCCGATCAAGATAACCACCGAGGGCCAGTACTGGGACCTCCAGAAGATATCGATGGGCCTGGGCATAATGGAGAGCGCGAGGGTTTTCCTCACGGAGGTCTGGGAGTTCTCCCCCGTCAACAGAGAGAGGGTTTCTGGAATAAAGACGGATCCAAGCCTTGGCCTCTTCAACAGGTGGAGCCTCCTGAGCGCGGAAACGCCCGACGGCGTCCTGAGAGTTACCCACCTCATCCCCACAGGCGGATGTTTCTGCCTTCCCTTTAACCCGGCGGTGGAGTCAAGGTACCCCCTCTTTCCAATCAGCCTCTGGGACCTCCTCCACGACCCGGCGGGATACACCGACCGGAACGGCCTCTACACGCCCTATAGGTGCAGGTGGAACGTTGAGAGGGGAAACTTCACTGTTCCGGATGATGCCGTCGTCTACAACCAGATCCAGGGCTGGATAAACCCCCACGCCGGCGAGACGGCCAGGGTCAGAATCAGGATAAGCTGCGATCTCGGCGAGTGGCACAACGGCGTTAGAATGAGGGAGGCCGACATTAAGTACTACATAGCCTTCCTCTACACCTGGGCCTACAGGGACGGTCCAGAGGACAGATACTACGAGGACGACCTCTCCGGGGTCGCCACTTTGCTCAGGAACGTCCTCGGCTTCGAGTTTACAGATGACGGTTACGTCGTCTATGGCAGTTATTCCCACCCCATCGCCGACGACCTCACGGCAAAGGACTACCTCTTCTACCCGAAGTCTCCGTGGGAGCTCTACTACGCGATGGGCGAGCTCGTGGCTAACGGGAGAGCCTACGGAATCTATCGGAACTACTCCCTTGGCAACGCCGGGGGAAATATCGAGTGCCTCAACTTCCTCACCAAAGAGCACGTCGCCGACCTGAGGAAGGTACTGGTGCATCTGATGGAGAAGAAAGCGGTACCAACTGCGATAGCAGACGAGGTGAGAGATCCGGAAGAGGGCTACGCGAGGCTCATCGAGTGGATAGACACCTTCGGCAACGCCGTCATAAGTGACGGGCCGTTCTACATCGAGAGGAAGGTCCCGGAGAATTTGTTCATGGAGCTGAGGGCCTTCAACGGCTCCAGTCCAATCTCTCCGCCGAACCTCAACGCGACAACCCCTGTTTCAAGCTCCCCGGAGGACTCTCCGACGCATTCGAGCGGAGGAGAGCAAGAAACATCGTCCGATACCCGGTTCCTCTACGCCCTCGGCCTTGGTGCCCTGCTGATACTGGGGCTGGTGTTCCTCATGGGTAGAAAGAAGTAAGTCCCGGCAGGACTATTCAATCTCCCAATTTTCACCTTTTTCCCTTCAAAACAGAAAAAAGTTCAGAGAAACTTCTCCTCGATGTAGGCCCTTATCAGCTCCTTCGTTGCGAGGAGGCCTTTAACGTGCGTTCTCTCCATGCCGTGGCTCGCGTGGACACCGGGCCCAATGAGGGCAACCCTGAAGTCCCAGCCTGCCCTTAATGCTGCGCTTCCATCGGAACCGTAGTAGGGGAACACATCAACCACATGCGGAATGTCGTTCTTTTCGGCCAGCTCGATGAGCTTGCTCGTCATCTCGTAGTCGTACGGCCCGCTGGAGTCCTTCGCCGCTATCGAGACGGCCGTTTCTTTACCGTAGACGCCTTCGCCGACAACACCCATGTCCACGACGAGTAGCTCTTTAGTGCTCGATGGATAGCCTGCTGAACCGCCATGGCCGACCTCCTCGTAGGGCGAGAAGAAGAAAGCAACTGGCAGTTTTTCGAGCTCGTCAGCCAAATCAAGGAGGAGGTCAATCATAACCGCGACGCTCGCCTTGTCATCTAAAAAGTGCGCCTTGACGAAGCCGTTGACGTACTCGAACTTCGGGTCGAAGGCTATGAAGTCTCCCGGCCTGATGCCGAGCTTCTCGGTGTCTTCTTTCTTCTCGACGAGCTCGTCGAGGCGGATGTACATGCTCTCCTCCTTCCTCTCCTTCTTTCCAGCCTCTCTGTTCACGTGGACGCTCGGGTTCTTGAGAAGGAGCGTTCCTCTAAACCTCTTCCCTGAGCGGGTTATTATCGTGCAGTACTCACCCTCAAACGTCGGAAGGAGGAGTCCACCGATTTTTGTGAAGCTCAAATGCCCGTCCGGCAAAATTCCCTTTACCATCGCTCCAAGGGTATCAACGTGGCCCACTATTACGAGATCGGGCTCAGGATGGTTGCCCGCTATTAAAACGCCCTTGTTGGTGTAATACGTCTTTATTCCAACCTCGTTGAGCCTCTTCTCGATGTGCGCAAGAACCTCCCTGGTGTAGCCGGTTGGAGAAGGTATCTCGAGAATTTCGCGCAGAATTTCGACAATCCTCTCCATGTTATCACCAAAATGGAATAAGCGGGGAGGTTAAAAACCTCACCCAAAGTCGTAGCCGTAGCCGGAAACCGTGAAGCCATAGACCTCGCAGTGGTATTCGTTGCAGGCCTTTACCGTCACGCGATAGGT
>Ga0256831_1001080_pt1 | contig 14319 bp, 12 predicted proteins | sample 132544metaG_FD_189087 | JGI IMG/M metagenome (GOLD analysis project Ga0256831, IMG submission 189087) | Hydrothermal vent microbial communities from Lau Basin, Pacific Ocean - 132-544 | ecosystem: Environmental > Aquatic > Marine > Hydrothermal vents | place: Pacific Ocean: Lau Basin | collected...
TCTAAAAATGTCTTACAGACAGGTGCATTGCAAGCGGCCACTTTTGATGAAGAGGTGCTTTTAGTATGTTGTGAGGCGATCAACATCGCTAAGATAGAAGAGGTTAACAGCTGTACCGAGTACCTTGAATCAGGTGTGGCCTTGACATTAGTGCCAACTGATCGTGAAGCTACCTTGGAGGTGTCTGTACAAGAGCATACAGGTTTTGCACCTTCACTCTGGGTGATGCTGGATGTTGTGCGTGCGTGTGAAAATAGAGAGAGCGTTGTTGTCGCTCTTGAACTTTAGGAATATAATTGATAACGACAGAACAGCTCAAAGTAGCATTGATAGAACTTTTTAGCCTTGAAGGTATAGACGTTGACGAGATCGCAGATGAGGACCATCTTTTTGGTGATGGCTTGGGTCTAGACTCGGTGGATGCCATAGAGTTGACGATATTTTTGGATAATGAATATGGTATTGTCTTTGACAACATTGCGGAGTCAGAAGCGGTATTTACTTCTATTAAGTCTTTGCAAGAGTATATCAATACTCAAGAGGATAAGCATGCCTGATCTTAATGAGTTGTTAGAGTTTCTTCCTCAAAAAGAGCCTGTAGGTTTTGTTAAAGAGGTCTTTGTGTGTGAAGAACATGAGTCACGTACTGTAGTACGTTTTGAGTCAGCACCAACCCTTCCTATGCTCGCAGAAGCCGGGGCTCAAAGCTCTATCTTTTTACGGTTGACTGAAGAGAAAAAAGCAGCCAATATTCCTCTTCGTGCAAGAGGCATGTTAGTAAGTGTCAAGTCTCAATGGCTTCAAAAAAGCAGTAAAAAAAGTTTTGAGGTCGAAACACACTATGTCAACAATCTGGACAGCTTCTTTGTTGTAGATTTTAAAGTCTATGATGGAGAGGTTGTTATTGCTCAAGGACAAGTGGCTGCTGTTTTAGAGAGAAATGGAGAACCATTATGAGCCAGAGTTATCTGTCAGAGGGACTTTACCGTGTTATAAGTCAAAATGAAGAGGAAGTCGTGGTTGTTTTAAGTGATGCCTCACATAAGATCTTTAAGGCACATTTTGAAGGTATGCCACTACTGCCTGGCTTTTTACAGATCGATATTATTGCTGAGATCTTGGAAAAAGAGATCGTAGCGATTACCAGTGCCAAGTTTGTGCAAAAACTGCTTCCTAATGAGACCTTGACCTATAAGATCGCACCAACTAAAAGTGGTGTTCGGGTCAAGTTGAGTAACAGTTCAGGGGAACTTTGTGGTGACTTTAAACTTAAATGGGAAGATCTTAATACCAACTAGTCAGGGAAACGGTCTCTGATCTTTTTAAAATGTCTAAAATTCTTTACCATTAACTCTACAAGACGTGGATCGAAATGTTTACCACTTTCACTTTGTATAAAGTGCATCGTCTCATTTAGTGTCCACCTCTTTTTATATGAACGTTTGGTGTCGAGTGCGTCAAAAACATCTGCAAGGGTGGTGATCCGCCCTAAAATATGGATCTGTTTTCCTTTGAGCCCTCTAGGGTATCCACTTCCATCAAATTTTTCATGATGTTGATGGGCTACGATGGCCGCGGCTTTGAGCAGCGGACGTTTGGATTGTGAGAGGATATCATGACCGATATTGGGATGTTCTTGCATAATAGACAGTTCTTCTGCCGTCAGTTTTCCCGGTTTGTTAAGGATGTCATGTGAGATGCCGATCTTACCTACATCATGCATTGCCGCAGCGAGCTTGAAAACCTCGGCCTTCTCTTCATCATAACCCGCGAGTGTAGCCAGAAGTTTGGCGTATTCGGAGACCCGTTTAATGTGGTTGCCGGTCTCAGCACTATGAATGTCACTGATGCGTGCAATGGTATAGATCAGTTCACGTTGTGTGAGTTCTATCTCTTGGTCTTGATAATGTTTGAGTTTAAGATGGGTCTTGATGCGTGCTAAAAGTTCGACTTTTTGAAAAGGCTTGGTAATATAGTCTACGCCACCAACCTCAAAACCGTTGGTGATACCTTCGATGTCAGACTTGGCAGTTAAAAAGATAACGGGGATCTTAGCCATGGACTTTTTAGAACTTTTAATGATACTACAGGTCTCAAAACCATTGACTTCAGGCATCATGATGTCAAGTAAGATAAGGTCAGGTTTACAACTATTGTTAAGCAGCTCAATAGCCTGGATGCCGCTTTCAGCTGAAGTGACTTCATACCCAGCACCGTGAAGCATTTTTTCAATGAGAATACGGTTGGTTTCGGTGTCGTCAACACTTAAGATATGAAATTTTTTACTTTGAAATGACATAGGACCTGAGATCACACAAGTTGCTAATTTGAGTAGGGTGAATTATTGTCTTTAGTATATCTACTAACAAATTAGAGATAAATGAAATCTCTAAGGATATCAGCTCTACATCTTGTTACAATAAGCAAGTAAAAGAGCAAAAGATTACATGTGTGTAACATTGCCCTATAGTGTAAACATAAAAAGGTGAAGCGATGCAATACCGTTACATAGGCCGTTCAGGCTTGAGGGTAAGTCCTATCTGTATGGGAACGATGACCTTTGGTACTCAGGTCAAAGATGAAAAAACTGCCTTTGCGATCATGGATAAGGCGTATGACGCGGGTGTGAACTTTTTTGACACGGCCGAGCTTTATCCTGTACCACCTGCATCACCTTTAGCTGGGTTGACAGAAGAGATCGTGGGAAGATGGTTAAAGACTAAGCCAAGAGAGAGTGTCATACTCGCAAGCAAGGTCGCTGGTGCTGCTTCAGGATGGTTTGTACCTCCGATCCGTCACGGTTTGACGGCTATTGATCGTTTTCATATAGAGCGTGCGGTAGAAGGCTCATTGAAGCGTCTACAAACAGGTTACATTGACCTGTACCAAATGCATTGGCCTGATACTATTGTGCCCATAGAGGAGTCGATGGAGGCTTTTGACAGGCTGGTACAAAGTGGTAAGGTTCGTTATATCGGCACTTCCAATGATACAGCTTACGGAACTATGAAAGCACTCAGTGCCTCCAAATATGAGAAACTGGCCCGTTTTGAATCGATACAAAATAACTTCTCTCTGTTAAACCGTCGCTTTTTAGATGAACTCTCAACCTTAGCGACAAACGAAAAGATCTCTCTACTTCCGTATTCTCCCCTAGGCGGTGGTGTTCTCAGTGGAAAGTACAATAAAGATCCAGAAGCAAAAGGGCGCTTTAGTGACTATATGAAGTCACCAAATCAGCGGCAGCGCCTTATGGCAGTACGCTTTATGAACGACAAGACCTTAGCCTCTACCCAGGAGTATATACGTATTGCTCATGAGGCCGGTATGGATCCGGTGACTTTGGCAACAGCGTGGAGTAAGCAGTTCGATTTTGTAGCTTCGACGATCATTGGTGCAACCTCTACACAACAGTTGGATGCCTCTTTGGCAGCCATGGATCTGACCCTGAGTGATGAGGTCTTAAAAGCGTGTGATACGGTACATGACAAAATTCTCTATCCTATGGGCTAGTCTGCTTCTGCTCTTACTGAGCGGATGTGGTGCCAGACCTTTTGTAAACAGCCATGCTGCAACGATTATCTTAAAAACCCCAAAGATCAAGTTTGCTGATCAGGGTTACGTGAGAAGTAACCAAGATGTTGTAGCGCTTGAGCTTTTTTCTGCAGGCCATCCTGTGGGTAAGTTTGAGATAGAAGGTATGGTCTGTGTTGAGGGTGAAGGCTGCCTTCGTAAAAGCAGTTTTAATGAAGAGTATTTGAACGTGAATTATCCAGATACTTTGATGGAAAATGTTCTTCGGGGAGCACCAATATATGACGGGGTAAACCTTGTGAAAAATGAACATGGTTTTGAACAGCATATTTTGGATGAGTTTGTGGAAATAAAGTATAGGGTCTCTGAGCGGCAGATCTATTTTAAAGATAGGGAAAATGGGGTGTTGATTAAAATCAAAAAGAGGGATTGAATTTATACTATGGTTATTTTGTACCCAAGTTCATTTCCTTTGGTCAACTTGATTCAGGATCTACTTTTTACTTTCCATCCGTCACTCCGGACTTGATCCGGAGTCTACTCCTTATTGTTTTTTGCTCTTAAACTTTCTTAGCCTTTGAACCTTTATCGTCCTACCCTTTCTCTTTTTGACTTAGCAAAAAGATAAAGAGAAAAACTGCCTCTAGCGGGCTTCAGGGTCGGTAGCTACCGACTTCCCTCACTCCGTTTCATTTCTACCTAAAAATGTCAAACTCGACTACGTCTCAAACAGTGACATTTTTTTTACGGCAGAAATAAAACTCCGTTCGGCCTTGCAGATGCTAGAGAAAAAGAGCAAGCGGTGACGCATCGATTAATTTGAAAGCTACTCCGCTTTCATCCCTATTTAAATAAACTTCCAGCAAGATCTACTGGAGTCGTAGCAGTATAAAGAACGGTGTTATGATTACTTTAGATTGAAAGTTTCTTCCTCTCAACAACAGCGTCTCTCTCTTTTTCGTAAGGTCTACGCCGTTGATGCTTCGCATAACAACTTTGTTTCCGAAGTTATAAAAGCCAAGCAGTTGGCTTTTACTTTACGCTTCTCATCTCTGACGCGACAGAGAGATCAGCACCAACAGTGCAATACAGGGAGGCACTAAATGCCGAGTCGTAAAAAGTTCAGTTCGCCACAGTTTGATCCACAAGGTGATAACTAAACAAGAGAGAGTTAGTAAGTAACCCAAGAGAAAATGGTAAGTTCATAAAAATGAAATCAATCAATTCAACTTAAAAGAAAAACCAAAAAGCTAACACAGAATGGAACTTCAGAACAACAAAGTATAATTCCAAAAACCATCATTTAGGAAATATTATGAGCCAAAAATTTGTAGGTGCCCACACATCAGCCGCAGGTGGTGTGTTTAACGCCCCTTTGAATGCCATGAAAATAGGAGCAAAAGCCTTTGCCCTCTTTACCAGAAACCAGCGCCAATGGGCAGCAAAACCACTGGATGCAGCAACTATAGACAAGTTTAAAGAGAACCTTGAACTCAGTGGTATCTTGCCAAAGCATGTTTTGCCTCACGACTCTTATCTTATTAACCTGGGACACCCTGAGATGGAAAAAAGAGACAAGTCTTATAACGCCTTTGTTGATGAGGTCGAGCGTTGTATGTTACTGGGGCTGGATAGATTGAACTTTCACCCGGGGTCTCACCTTAAAAAAATCCCGGAAGATGAGTGTTTGGATGCTATCGCTGAGAACATGAACCGTACTTTAGAGTGTACTTCTGGTGTGAGTCTTGTTCTTGAAAACACAGCAGGTCAGGGAAGTAACTTAGGTTGGCGTTTTGAGCATTTGGCACATATTATTGACAAGATCGAAGATAAGTCTCGTGTGGGTGTCTGTATAGATACCTGTCACATGTTTACGGCAGGGTATGACATTAGAACACGTGAGACTTATGATGCAACTTGGGCTGAGTTTGAAAAAGTGGTTGGATTTAAGTACCTCAAGGGTATGCACATTAACGACTCTAAACCACCACTAGGCTCTCATGTGGACAGACACCAAAGCATAGGTCTTGGTGAGATCGGAGCTGACGCTTTCAAGTTTTTAATGAATGATGAGCGTATGAATGACATCCCATTGATCCTTGAGACCATCGATGAGACGATCTGGGATAAAGAGATTGAGATGCTTTATGGATTTGAAAAGTAAGGATATCAAAAAGGGATAACCCCTTTTGAATCTATTACTGTTTAATGATCGAAGGGTAAGCCACTTTGATAGCAGCCCCTTGAGAAGATATAAATGAAGCAACTTCTGTATGGATCTCTGTTGTCGCTTCACTACTGTATTGTGGATCAAGCGGAGATCGATGTTCACCTTCTGTCAACCTTGAAACAGTCTTTGTCCCCGTTAGAATATATAAGTCTCCAGATGCTAGTCCTGTTGTGTTTATATCTTTAGCTTTAGTGAACTTAATAAACGGATCAGTTCCAGCCAGTGGTGCTGATGCGATACTGTTTAGAATATGTTGGTCACCTGTTCCTTCTGAACCATTTCCTACTGCCTCTATCTCCAAGATCGAAAGGTCGGAATTACCAATAGATATTGTGTAGTTTGCCGGATCAGCATCTTCAATAATGGTTTGAGATGCCAGCATAAATGATTCGTATGAAGATGTTCCTTCGTTGATTCCAACTGCTGCAAGACCAGCCTTAATGGCAGGTGAAAATACTGGTGAGTAACGTACGATATCAATGACACCTTGCCCCGGCATAGCTAAAGTAGCTGTTTTAAGTCCAGACGTCTGGTTGACATAACCGATAGAAGAGATCGTACCTAAAGAGTGTGCTAAAAAGCTTACTTTTGTTGCATCAAATGCAAGTGTAGCATTGCCATCAAGGTCAGCATTTGGAATCGAAGCTTCAAGTTCTAAGAGATCAGAAGTGGTTTGATGCATATTATCACGTGTTGTCATGATATGCTCAAGGTTCATATAAAAGGTACCAGAACTATCAATGATACCATCTGGTGCTTTTGCGATTACGTTATCGTCTGCATCTTCTGTCACAAAGTCAAAGTCAAATGTTCGTTCGATGCCTGCTTTATAAAAAGGATTTTTAGATACATTTGACTCAGTGACACCATGAAGTGGAAGGTCCATAGCAATAGCAGCATGACAGATAGGTGCTCCGGCAAGTGTCTCTCCGTAAACAAATAGGTCAGTACGTACGCGAGTGATACCATGTTGATAGATTACGACAGGCCAGCCTGCACTTGGCATATCTCCACAGCCTGAGTTTGCATTGGGGATAAACGCAACAACAGGAACAGTGACACTTGCATTGACTTCAGGTGTAAAGGGACTGCTGTATTTGAACTGTCCATTTAAAGCATTGGTTGGATCCTGTGTGATGGATTGTGGCATATATTGTGGCAATCCGGAAATATTACCATCATAGATCTGTGCCTTACCATCTGTTGGGTTTGCTGTTAATCCTAAGGCATATTTTGTAGTAAACCCTTTATTGTTCAGGGTTAATGATGAAGATCCTGCAATATTAGAAGCAATATTGGCTTGTACAGCACCAACTACTTGAGTATGGAAGTTCCAGATTTGAACAGTTTTACTAGGATCTTTTCCTGCTAAGGCTAAAACGGTCATCATCTGTCTGTTACCTTGACGTATCGCTTCTAGTGCGGCTGCTGTCTGAGCATCTAAAGAACCACCTGCTTTCACATCATTGGCTCCTAATGTTAGAGCAGTGGCAATGTCCGGAGCCAGTGCACGACCCGCAGTGTCTTTTAGATCGCTCGTCAATACAACCATATAATTGGTGTTTGATTTAAGTGGCTGTAGTGGCAAGATCACGATATTACTACCACTCTGTGTAGCGTAGTAGTCAACTCCAAAGGTAAGTTTTGAATTGATTGCTGTCACGGCACCACCCGTCATATTTACATCATATACTTGTGTACCAGTACCAATTGTACTAGGGTCCAATGTAGCTGTAACAGGTGCTGTAATAGGTGCTGTTGTAGCAAAACCAGTAAGTTCATTGAGCTGTTTTTTGATACCAGAGTCCGTATCTGTAGGCTCGTAAGGAATGTTTAACGTTACACCATCAGGATCATTTGTTGATGAGCTGTTAGGTGCATACAAGATGTTGTTTGGATAAGGGATTTTCCCCTCAGTAGGATTAAAAACAGCATATCCTGCGATCTTGTCTTCTACGGTGTTTCCTACAAGAGAGTCTTGCAGTTTGGTTCCTCTGTCTGTTTCACAACCACTTATGAGTAGGGCTGCAGCTGTGGCAGCTAGTAGTAAAGTCTTATAATTCATAATAGCTCCTAAAATTTCACGTTCAGCTGTGCACTGAAGATATCGACGCTGGCGTCATAGTTACCTTTGAGGGTGTGGGCAAGTGTCGCCTGACTTGACTCAAAAGTGTTGTTGATGGATGTGTCAGGAACGAAAAGATGGCTGTAGCCTAAGTCCATTCCAACGATCTCGGAAAATTGCCAGCCCATACCTAAAGAGGTCCAAATACGATCATTGTCCGGTATACGTGGTGTACGGTATTCTGCACTTTTAACGGCTTTTTGATCATACGCAAGACCCGCTCTGAAAACGATGGCTTCATCTAGATGATAACGACCACCTAGAGCAGCGCGCCACTGGTCTTGGTAGTTCTCAGTGGTGACAGAGTCAGGCTGTTTCGGGTTGTCGTACTTTATACGCAACTCTTCAAAAACACTCCAGTTGGTCCATGTGACATCTGCCATAAGATCAAAGTCACTGAAGTTCTGGAAAAGACTGAGTGAGGCACTTGCTGGAAGCTCAACGGTGGCATAAAGTGTAGTGTCAGTAAAAATCCCTGTACTGACAATAGGTCCCGATGCAGAGTTCATTGTGAAGTCAGCATCACCTTTAACGTCATGGCTTATGCTTGAACGGTAGGCAAGTGAGATACGTGTACTCTTTTGTGGCTCATAAACAAGACCAACATTCCAACCATATGAGAGACTGTCTGTATTGTCAGCGGTAAGTGAAGCGAAACTGTCTGCACTGTTTGGTGAACCTAACAAGGCTCCAGTATCTACAGCGCTTGTCAAGGTTACGTCTACATATTGAAGACTGGCACCTGCACCAATGCTCCACTGCTCATTAATACGCCAAGCAATAGCCGGATTGAAGTTGATCGTTGTTAACTCTGTGTTAACAGCATGGTATCGACCGACCCAGTCATCATCATACTTGGTCCCCAGACCAAAAGGTGCATTGAGACTCACACCGAGATAGACACTGTCAGTGACTTGCCCCACATAATAGAGGTTAGGCACAAAAGCATTTTTACCCCCTTGAGAGTCTGGACCGGAGAGGGCAGAACCATCTGCATTGGTCGAACCATCGTTGGTAAAGTCGGCAGTAGGGACGATAAGGTGTCCGGCGACTACAATGTTTTGACCTTTTAGAAGTGTCATGGAAGCGGGGTTGAACCAGACAGTAGAGGCATCTTCACCTGCAGCACCACCACTGGAAAAAGCAGACCCCATACCTGAGGCAGAATTCTCAATAATAGCAAAACCGGCAGCATGAACCATGCTTGTAGTAAGTACCGATGCAGCTATAACTGAGCGTAAAAGTTTTGGTCTTGTGATCGACATGTAACACTCCTGTTGCAAAAATATAACCTTTACTATAGACATGGTGGTATTAAAAAGGGCTAAATCTAACGAAAATTGCCAATCTTACATTTACAATGTGTTAACTTAGCAAAAAAGTGGGCTCAATGTAGAAGAAATATTAAGTTATTAAAGAAAGTTATAATATAAGTATGGCAGAATAGATGCATTCTACTGTGTATGGTCTCTTAATGAGAATGATCCCCAGTACTTAGGAGAACTAATGAAAAAACTACTATTGATCTCTGTTGCAGCAGCAACAACGCTTATGGCCTCAGGATATAAGATCCCTGAACAGTCTTTAAATGCTACGGCATTAGCCGGTGCATATGTCTCAAATGCATCAACTGCAGATGCTGCTTACTACAATCCGGCGAACATGGCGTTTATGAGTGAAGATAAACAACTTGAACTCAACTTGATGTATATTCATCTTAACCCGACTGACTTCGAAGGGTCTGCAGGTGGGGTACCATCGCATACTGCTCAAAGCACATCAGAAGATTTTATACTACCGCAAATCTATCTTGTGAGTGCACCTATTGGTGAAGATGAAGATGTACGTATGGGTCTTTCTGTAAATGCTCCTGCCGGCTTGTCTAAACAGTGGCCAGAAGGGATAGAAGCAAATATGGCAAAAGAGTTTACTCTGAAAGTCATCGAAGTCAACCCAACGTTGTCATATAGACTTATGGATAATCTCTCCATAGCTGGCGGTATACGTTTTGTCTATTCAGAAGGTGTTGTCAAAACAGCGGCAGGTGGCGGTAATCTGGATTTAACAGGTGATAGCTGGGATCTGGGATACAACCTTGCCTTAGCTTATAAACCACTCGATATGTGGGCAATGGCATTAACATATCGCTCGGATGTTGAGTTGACTGAAGAAGGTGGAAATACTTTTATACATCCGCAGTATGGCCAAGTGACAACACCGGCAAGTGTGTCAGTCCCATTGCCCGGAACACTAACTCTTGCCACTGATGTTGATGTGACAGAAAGTACAAATATTGAATTAACATATGAGAGAACATTCTGGTCTTCATATGAAGAGATCAATATTCAAATTCCTGCTGCAGGAGTACTCCCAGGAATGCCAGATGCCAAAAATTGGGTAGACACTAATACTGTCCGTTTGGGTCTGACTCAAGGTGTTGGTGAGACATTGGATATTATGGTAGGTGTGGCATATGATGAGACTCCAGTCCCTGTTGAAACACTTGGCTTTGAACTTTCGGACAGTGACGCTGTTATTGCCTCTGTTGGCGTACGTTGGGCTGTAAATGAGAAAATAGATATAGGTGCCGCGGTGCTGTATGATGCAAAATCTGACAGAACAATTGAAGTATCGGACAATAATACTAAGGGAATTAACGGTACATTCTCTGGTTCGAGTGCCGTGCTTGCAAGTTTTGGTCTAGGTTACAAGTTCTAAAAATAATTTCTAAGCTGCCCTCTTTTTTTGGAAGGGGGAGGGTCTAACAAAACTATTATCTGATTTGGTCCACCTTTCACAACTCTAGCCCTCCTCAGCACTAGAGAGGAGCTTATAATTAAAATGCCCTTTACTTCCACCTCTTTTTTAACTACAATAATCACTTATAAAACAAGGAAGTACGATGTCTATTAACTACCCTTATCAAAATTTTTATGACATGCTTGAGACGGCAGCACGCTCTAAGCCTAACAAAACGGTTATATTTATAGATGATGAAAAAGTGAGTTATAAAGCATTTTTACAAAAGGTAGATGCTTTTGCGCGGTTTTTAGAGATAGCAGATGTTGGTGTTGGTGATCGTGTAGGCATGATAGCACCGAACTCTGAAGCATTTGTAGTCAGTGTTTATGCCATTACTAAGATCGGTGCGGTGGTCGTTCCTATAAACAACATGTTAAAAGCTAATGAGTATGAGTATATTTTAAATGATGCTGAAGTGAAACTTCTTATTACCTCGAAACAGTATATGAAAGAGGTAGGTAAACTTAGAGAGAACACCTTGGTAGATAAGGTGGTATGGCTCGATGAGGCACCTGTTTTAAACAGTCATAACATTGTGTTTGATGAGGTGTTGGAGACACATCAGCATGGTGAAGAACGTAAGGCACTTTCTAAACTAGATGACATGGCCATTATATTTTACACTTCTGGGACTACGGGTAACCCTAAGGGCGCGATGATGAGTTACAGAAACCTTTTTCACAACATAGTCACAGGTTCAGAGCGTTTTAATGTCACCTCTAAAGACCGCTTTATAGTCTACTTACCGATGTTCCATGCCTTTACCTTTACCGTGATGTTAATGATCCCTTTTTATAACAAAAGCTCTTTTGTCATCATCCCAAAACTCTTGCCCTTTAGTAACATCATCAAGCAGACCTTGCTAAAACGTGTCACTGTCTTTTTAGGGGTTCCTGATGTTTACAACGCCCTCATAAAAGCGAAACTGCCTTGGTACTTTATGTGGTTTAACAAGATCAGAGTCTTTATCTCCGGGGCATCTGCTCTGAGTGAAGAGACCTTGAACAAGTTCAACGAGAAGTTTAGCCGTGCGACAATGCTTGAGGGTTATGGACTGAGTGAGTGTTCTCCTGTCGTCTCTGTCAATCCTATGGACATACAAAAACCGATGTCTATTGGACCTGCCTTGAGAGGTTGTGAAGTGAAGATCGTTGATGATGAGATGGTTGAAGTCCCTTTAGGCCAGGTTGGTGAGTTGATCGTCAAGGGTGACAATGTCATGATGGGCTATTTGAACAGACCCGAGTCTACTGAAGAGACTATTATCAACGGGTGGTTGCGTACCGGGGACCTGGGTAAGATGGACAGTGATGGTTACATTTACATTGTAGACCGTATGAAAGACCTTATTATCTCTAAAGGGATCAACATCTACCCCCGCCAGATCGAAGAGGAGTTGATGAAGTTGGCGTATATTAAACAAGGCGCTGTTATTGGGATCAAGGATCCTCACAGTGGAGAGGTACCGGTAGCTTATGTGGAACTTGATGAGGAGGCAGACCAAACTGAAGTGACACCAAACAAGATCAAAAAGGATCTTAAAGCTGTTTTAGCAAACTTCAAAGTGCCTAAAAATGTAGTCATTGTGGATGAACTGCCTAAAACGGCTACGGGTAAAGTACTTAAACGTAAAATAAAAGAGATGCATTTGGACGCATAAGTCTATTTGAAAGAGTCTCGTCTACTCTTTTTTCTTTTAAGTTAGAAAACCTAACCAACTCCTCACATAAAATAGACTAATATACATTTACAAAACATATAGAGGTATATTTGAAATATTTAATCAATTTTTTAGAAGCGAAAGATGTGACCAAGTCAGAGGTCTATACCCAACTTAAATGTACTGAGGATGAGGCAAAGGTGTTACAACTGTTGTCTCAAAAGTACATCGCGGGTAATGAAGACATGTTGGTGGTCGATATCTTGCAGACCCTTTTTGGTGAAAAAGATTACACCTACATTCAACATCTTGGACTGATAAAGTCGCTGCTAGAGTTGGGTTGGGTCATACAGCACAGCTTTACGCCACTCAAGATCAACGATATCACAGAACTGGAACTTTTAAACACGGCAGTAGCTTTGACCACATCTTTTTTACGTCTGTTGCAAGAGGGCGCTTTCGAGCTAGAACTTCCAGACATCAAACCCTATGAAGATCATCTTGAGTACTTGCAAGATCAATTTTTCCGTATAGAACTCTACCAAAAGATGAGTACCATTCGTCAAAATGTTCATGAACACTCTTTAGGCATCAACCGTATTCGCTCCAAGTTGGAGTTGCTGGAAAAACGCATAGAAGAACGTGTTGCTGTTACGACCAAAGATGTAGTTTTGGAGAAATTTTTTAAACAGAAGAAGTTGGATGCCAAAGAGCAAGTGATCTTTCTTGCACTGCTTAAAGAGGAGTACAATGCAGGAGATGCTTCTCTTCGTGAGATGAATGCATTGATAGATCTTATCTCTTTAGATGAGTATGACCGTATTAAAAACCGTTCATTGTTAGAAGATGGTTCTACCCTGTTGACAGGAGAGATCATTGATTATGAGGAGATGCTTAACCCATTTGGCGGGATCTCTCGTGCTTTCTATCTTGTAGATGAGGTGGTGCAGTCTATTATGCACCCTCAAAAAAAGAAAAAAGTCCATAAACTTAAAATGGATATGGCCATTAAAGATCAAGACATCTTCGAACTTATAGATCCAGACCATGATCTTACAGATGTTGTTTTAAACCCAAAAACAGAGGAGACCTTGCAAAACCTGATGCGTCAGATGGATAAAGAGGTCATGGCACGTTTGGTTGAGTGGGGTATTAAAAAGAAAAAAGGTGCCTTGGATGCACGGATCATCTTTTATGGTCCTCCTGGTACGGGTAAGACGATGACCTCTTACTCTCTAGCGAAGTCTCTTAAGCGTCAGGTACTTGCTTTTGACTGTTCTAAAATACTTTCGATGTATGTGGGAGAGAGTGAAAAAAATGTACGTAAGATCTTTGACACGTTTAAAGAACTGAGTTCTAAGACTAAGACAGAACCTATTTTACTGCTTAATGAAGCAGACCAGTTTTTAAGCTCTCGTTCCAGCGGGCCTGGTGGTGGTGCGGAGCAGATGCACAACCAGATGCAAAATATTTTTCTTGAACAGATCGAGCAGTTTGAGGGTATCTTGATCGCAACGACCAATTTACTAGAAAATATTGATGCTGCATTTTCTCGCCGTTTTAACTACAAAATAGAGTTTAAACGTCCTAACAAAGCACAGCGTCAACGTTTATGGAAGATGATGTTGCCTGAAAATGCACCTTATGCAGATGATTTTAATATTGAAGCGTTAACGAAGTATGACTTGAGTGGCGGTCAGATCAACCTTATTGTCAAAAACTGTGCTTACGCGGTGGCTACGCAAGAAGAGCCTCTCTTTACTATGGCTATTTTTGAGCAGGAGATCGAGAAGGAGAAAAAAGGAAACTTCGATAGTGAAGGGAAGTCTATGGGCTTTCTTTCCTAAGTTACCCTTTGCGTCATTTTGAACTAAACTCAGAACCTACCCATTTTCCTCCGTCACTCCGGACTTGATCCGGAGTCTACTCCTTATTGTTTTTTAATCTTAAACTTTCTTAGCCTTTGAA
>Ga0256831_1001081_pt1 | contig 14311 bp, 8 predicted proteins | sample 132544metaG_FD_189087 | JGI IMG/M metagenome (GOLD analysis project Ga0256831, IMG submission 189087) | Hydrothermal vent microbial communities from Lau Basin, Pacific Ocean - 132-544 | ecosystem: Environmental > Aquatic > Marine > Hydrothermal vents | place: Pacific Ocean: Lau Basin | collected...
AAGTAAAGTTCTATTTAATTTGATAAAACTTGTAGCGCAGAAAAAAAGTATATAGCCCCAGTCAAGCCCCTATCACAAATCAAATTTTAAAACCACATTTGCAACAATACCGTCAAGTGGTGCATAAAGCTCTTTGAAAACGGGGTTATTTAAATTGCCTGTAACGATGTTTTCAAACTTTGTCTGCCGAATATTTAATATATTTTCCAAATTTAAAACAAGGGTTATATGTCCGAAACGTTTTTGTACCGAAGCCCCCAGCATCCAGTATTCAGGTGTTTTTGAGCCATCATCCGTAAACTGATGCCCGAAATAAAAGGCTTCTAATCCCGCCTTAATCCCTTTCTCTTCATCTTCGTAAGCGAGGGTGGTTGTCAAACGATTTTGGGGAGTAAGTTCAAGGGGTTTGTTGTCGTCGTATCGTTTTACTGCATTTAAAAAGGTGTAATCAACATACAAAACCAGCTCATCCAACGACAGCCTTATATTGGTGTTTAACCCCCTGCTTGAGATGTTTCCCCGCGCGTTTTCGTATGAAACAATTTGTTGTTGTAGCAGATCAGGATTGGCAATAACAGGATTCCAGATTTCCGTTATAAAAAACGATTGGCTAAACGACAAAAAGAGGTCATCAAAAAGGGGTGTTTTAAAATTAAAATCAAGGTTTACCCCGGCCGATTGCTCAGGCGAAAGATTTGATATAGGCAATACATGCTGATATCGTGTCCGCTCGGCATCATCGGTAAAGGGAGTTGGCAATTTATAGCCCAGCCCTCCACTCAGGCGAACAAATATCCTATTGGTAAAATGATACATAACAGCCAGTCGCGGCAGAAAAAAACTACCATATTCAAAGTTGTAATCGTAACGCAGGCCGGGTTCAAAAAACAGTTTGCCGGTAATTTTCCATTCATCCTGCGAAAAGAGGCCTATGGTTTGATGGTTATAACTCAGCAAGCTTGTATCCAACTCGTTAAAAACATCGCCATAGTAATTTAACCCCGACACCCAACTGTGTTTTTTGGTTTTTATCAAATAGGAAAGCTCACTAAAAAAATTATTTTGAACACCGTTAAAGGTATTTACGTTGGTTTTAAACTTTCTTTCAAAGCTGCCAATGCCGGTTTTAAACGTCAGCAGGTTACCGGAAGCCATGCTTAGCTCATACAAAACCCTTCCGTTTATCCGGCGGGTATTGTTTTGCTCGTAAAACGAGTGCAGGCTGTCAGGCTTATCATTCATCACCACCATGTCACCTCCAAGGCGGTTTTCAAATGTTGTAGAGAGTCCGGCTTCCAAATGGTTATTTTTATTGATGTCGTAATAGATTATGGGATTTATTACCGCCCGGTGATATCGAGGCACATCGCTAAACCCGTTATTACTCACATCTTTTGCCTTATGCGTATTTAACGATGCCACCATGGTAACACCAAACTTTCCGTTTTTAGCAGAAAGAAAACTGCTGAAATCGTTTCCCTGTAGGGTTGTTTGATTAAACATTACCGAAAACTGAGGCTTAATGGTGGGTTTTTTTGTAATAAGATTTACAATGCCTGCAATGGCATCGCCACCATATAATGTTGAAGCCGAACCTTTTACTATTTCAACCTGCTGCAAGTTTAACGGTGGTATTTGCAACAGCCTTAACCCCGACGAAAATCCGCTGTACATTGGAAAACCATCCTGAAGCAACTGGGTGTATTTACCCGGCAGCCCCTGAATACGAAAACTTACGTTGCCTGAAACCGCTGATGTGCGCTGGACAAATATACCGGAAGTTTCGCCCAACAATTTTGATATGCTACCCGGATTAATTCCCGACTCTTCAACCACCTCTTCATGCCCAAGCACTTCAATGCGCGTGGGAATTTCTTTAATATGGTTGCCCGTGCGCGTTGAATAAACCACCACCTCGGAAAGAATTTCCGATTTTTCAAGATAAACAACAACAGGCTCAGCACTTTTTAACGGAAAAACAAAACTTTTATCCTTTTTACGATATCCCACATAGGAAAACACCAGTGTTTGTTTACCGTTCGGAATGTTTTGAATTGTTACCAGTCCGGTTGTGTCGGTAGCTGCACCAATATTGCTATTCTCCAGCGTAACATTTGCGTACATTAACGGCTCTTTGGTATCTTCATCTTTTAAAACTGCACGAAAGGTGTTTTGACCGAAAACAATGCCTGTCTGCATCAATAAAAACATCAATATCCATCCTTTGTTTATGCGCATGCTTAACCTTTATATTGAAGCCGTATAAAGTTACCTACTGGTTAGTAGTGTACTCTTCTGGAAATCAGAAAATAAATATCTTTTTTTACTACCCATCCCTATACCTCCCGACAAAAGTCGGGACAGGCTCTCCAAGGAGGGGACTAATGGAATTTATTCTCTGATTTCCATCATCTTATCAAAATGAAAAGATTTAGACTTTAAACAGCTTCATTAATTAAGGTGCAAATCTAACAGTGGAATCTAAAGGAATTCTAAAGAATTAAACAGGAATTAACCTTATACAACTTTAACCTCAAAACAATGCACATCGGTAAAACCATAATTTATCTGTAACGAATGAGCCACACATATCTGTTTTACAATGGCAAGCCCCAAGCCATAGGACTGCGAGTTTTCTTTGGTAAAACGGTTGAAAATGGTTTGGTTGGTAAGCATGGTTTTTCTGCCGGTATTGCAAATTTTTAATCCTGAAGCGTTGACGTCAATCAGAATTTTTCCGTTTGAAACATTGTGCTTAATAGCATTTGACAAAAGATTGTTGATCAGAACTTCGGCAAGCTGCGCATTAATATCTACCTGAAAATCACCACTTCTTACAACATCTACCGAAATATTATTTTTTTCAAGAAGCGGTTTAAACTCATCAAGTTTTACCAATAAAAGCTCCGTAAGGTTTAACCTGCTTTTTGCCTCAAACTGTTTGTTTTCAATTTTTGAAAGCAGCAACAGACTTTTATTTAATGCCGAAAGCCGTTTCACGCTGTTGATGGTAACTATAACCCTTTTAAAAGTATCTTTTGGCAAATCTTGCTGCAACATCTCTTCCAAATTTAACAAAATAATGGAAAGTGGCGTTTGAATCTCATGTGAAGCATTTTCGGTGAACTCCTTTAATGACTGATAGTCAGATTGCAGCTTTTTGGTTAACTGGTTGATGGTTTTGTTAAGCCTGTCAAACTCTTCAATATTACTTTTTTTAAGTTTTAACGGTTGCTTATTACCAAACGAAAACCGCTCAATCTGCTTCAAATTAGTTTCAAAATCACGCCAAACGGTTTTGTTTAACCGGGAGGTTACTAAAAATGAAATAATAAAAATCAGCACCAGCAACAACAACAATGGCAAGGCAATAGCCAACAGCAAATCGTCATTTTCGAGCAACGAATGCCTGATTTTAATTAAATAATATTGTCCGTTTATCAGCACCGTATTGGTGTATTCCAAATAAGGCTCCTTCTCACCCTCCGCCTCATCGTTTAAATACAACTCCTTGTACGACTTAGCTTCCATCCGGCTTTTATCAATCTTCTTAGTTTCGATAATGGGATAAATATTGGGCAAAATTCCCGATGTTTTTATTTCTTGAATAATGGCATATTCTTTCTCAAAAATATCTTCGCGCATCTCACTTTTCAAAATCTTTTGCAACACCAAATAACCGGCTGCCGCTGTAAATATCAAGAGTACCGTAAGCGTTACCAAATATTGAAGGTTTATTTTGCTGAGGAATTTCATTGGTCGGTAAATTTATAACCCATTCCATAAATAGTTTGAATGTAATTGTTGCCGTTTTTCGATTTTATTTTCCGACGCAAATTATTCAAATGGGTGTATATAAAATCGAAATTATCGGCCAAATCAATGTTATCGTCCCAAAGATGTTCGGCAATGGCTTCTTTGGTGAGCACCCTGTTTTTATTGATGATAAAATAGAGCAACATATCATACTCCTTTTTCGTCAGCCTGATGGGTTTATTGTTTACCTTAACTTCTTTACTGTCAGTATTAACGGTTATTTCGTTGAATTTTATCAAAGTAGTCCCGTCATATTTTCGTCGTCGCAATACAGCTTTTATGCGCGAGTTAAGCTCCGAAAGCTGAAACGGTTTGGTAAGGTAATCATCGGCTCCAAGGTCGAGGCCGTTTATTTTATCATCCAGCGAGTCTTTTGCCGAAAGAATAATAAGCCCTGCCGGCAGATTATACTGTTTGATTAATTTAATCAAATCGAGGCCGTTACCATCGGGCAGGGTAATGTCGAGTAAAATAACATCGTACTCATAAACCGACAATTTTTCGACAGCCTTTTGAAAACTTTCTGCCATCTCGCAGATGTACTTTTCCCGGGTAAGATAGTTGCTTACGGCAATGAGAAGTTCAATTTCATCTTCAACAATCAAAATTTTCATTTGGTAAAATTAGCAGTAAATTCTAAAGAAAATCTAAAGCACCAATAAAAAGAAAGCAGCACATTTACTTTTCCTGCTCCTCAACAGGTATCAAATTGCTTTCGGGCAGCCGGATGGTTTTGTAGTTTTTAATTTGAAGCAGATTCCACATTACGTTTTCATAATTACTGTTGGTATCCTCTACCTTATCAAACTGAAATCCGTTTTCAAAGGTAAGGCTGTTGACCGAGGGGAGGCATTTTAAAAAACGTTTGCCATAATCGGCACGGGCCTTTACAAAAAAGAGGGTAATGTCAAAACCGCTATAGCCAAACCGGCCGGGTTCGGTACTAAAACTGCTTTCAAAGTCAGCATTAAACCGGTTAACCGAAGCAAGGTTATAGTCGATATAGTTGCTGGTAAAGTAGGTTAGGTTCAGGTTGTTAAGCAGCGCATAATCCATGTTTTTTATTTGTTCCCAAAGGGGAGCACCCACAATGTTGATGTTAAACGTATCTCGCACGCGATTTAACTTATTCACCACATCCATAATAAAAGGTTTGTTGTTGCCATAAATAATTACAAGGTTATTTCTGATAACCGAGGCATTGTCAAGAAACGGATGGAGGCTGTCCACCATATAATTTATCAGAATGGGCTTATTATCAAAGGTGGTGCTATCATACAAATAGGCATCAACCAAAGCTGGGTCGATGGGCAACCCTTCCACACTAAAATAGGGCGAAACCGGTTCACCCTCTTCATCAAGCCGGTTGGCTACTTCAATTGCAAGATTGTTAATGTCAATGTTGGGAAGGTTAATTTTTGCGGGAATTTTTTCTTCAATACCTGTATTCAAATAATTTACCAAATCTGCATCTTTATATGGCGTTTGAGTAATAATAAATATTTTATCACGAGCATATAGTCTGCGGATAAGTTCGGTAAGCAGGGGTATCTGCGAAGCCGCACCGGGTTTTACTTTTATAATGTTTTTGTATTTGCCGAGAATACTGTTTCTAAAAGTAAACGGGTTTACCACGGGAATGTTAAAATTTTCGGCAAACAGTGCCACCTGATTAAAGCTCTTGCTGTAAAACGGGCCTATAATTAAATCCATATCGCGAAGCTCAGGCTGCTGGAGGGTTTTAGCCGTTTTGGTTATTTTATTATCGACATCATAAATATTTAGTTCAATGGTATAACCCATTTGTCGGAGCGAGTCAACTGCCAAAAAAGCCCCCTCTAAAAAATTGACAAAGGTAAAAGGCTTAAAGCCGGGTTGAAAGGTTTTAAGAAACTCCACCGAATTTACACTGTCCATCTCTTCAAGATAAAGCGGAACCATCAGTGCCACTTTAACCTCTTTTCCATGATGCGGCTTAGGCGTACAACGCTGATTTGCTTGCTCTTCAAAAACATTTTCATTGTCAGCAGGCTCTTTAATTTCGGGTTCAGCGGCAATAAGCACAGCGTGGCTGCCTCCCGGTATTTTTACTGTCTGTCCGGCATAAACCCTGTTTTTCAAAGTGGGATTGGCACGCTTCAACTCCGAATAATTGATTTTAAACAGCCTTGCAATTTTTTTAAGCCTTGTTTTACGAGGAACCTGATAGTAAATATAATGCGGCTTTTTTTGAAGCTTGGGAATAACAAGCACCTGCCCTGTCCTGACATTTGAGCTGTTTACCGAAGGGTTCAGCTTAAGGAGTGTTTCGGGAGCAACCCCGAATTTACGGGCAATGGTATATAAATTTTCTCCGCTTTGAACCGAATATTTAAAAAAAGTTTTTGACTTATCGGTCTGCTTTGACGGTTTCTTATTTTTTTGCGGCGAAGAATCAACAACATGCGGACGTTTGTCTTCAGCTTTTCTAACGCCAGGAATCACGCTGTAGGCGGGAATCCGTAGCCGGTCGCCCTGAACCACAGTTTGTAAACCGGGATTTACACTCTTAAGGTCAGCAACCGAAATTTGATATTTTTTGGCAATGCTTTCCAACGTTTCGCCCCTTACCACAACGTGGCGGTAATTTTCCATCACCTTAATATTCGGATTAAAACTAACCTCCTCAGGTTGTTGGTGTTTTATCGTTTTCTGTGGGGTTTTTACATTTGTTTGTCCCATGGAAACATCGGGTGCCGGTATGTACGAAGTCTGTGGTGCCTTATGGGGTGCTTTCTGTTTACCATCCAAAACCGGAAACGAAGCTTCCACCGGTACTTTAACATACTCTCCTTCTTTAAGGGGTTCCGACAGTTTGGGGTTAGCCAGGCGGATATATCTTTCAGGAATATTATACAATTGCGCTATGTGCAAAAACGACTCTCCGGCATCGGCAATGTGATAAAAAAAATCAAAGGAGGCCGTGGAAACCTCGTTGTTGACTTCGGTTTCTTTATTGACGGTGGGTATCCAAAGTTGCTGCCCAATTTGCAACCCGAATTTGGCATCGGGGTTTTCAAAATAGATTTCATCAATGGTTACATCATAGGCTTTGGCAATAGAATAAACCGTTTGTCCCTTTTGGGCAGTATGAACATAATACTGCTTACCGTCCTTTTCCTGTATATCGTTACTTTTCGGAATATACACCCCCTGCGCCAACAGGCCAACATTTACCAGCACAAGCACCAGCAACAAAACAATGTTTTTACTTTTCATATATGATGGTTGAAAGAATTGTTCAAATATAAAACAATCTGCAAAATAACGTTGGTTATTCCCATTCTATTGTGGCAGGTGGTTTTGAGCTGATATCGTAAACCACTCTATTCACTCCCTTTACCCTGTTGATGATGTCGTTTGAAACCTTTGAAAGAAAATCGTAGGGCAATTTCGACCAGTCAGCCGTCATGCCATCGGTTGATTCCACCGCCCGCAGTGCCACCACATTTTCGTAGGTACGCTCATCTCCCATAACCCCTACCGAGTTGACAGGCAACAGAATAGCAGCAGCCTGCCATACCTTATTATAAAGCTCCCAACTGCGCAACCCTTCAATAAAAATGGCATCCACCTCCTGTAATATTCTTACTCTTTCGGGAGAAACGGCTCCCAAAATACGAATGCCCAATCCGGGGCCGGGAAATGGATGGCGTTCCAAAAGATGTGCAGGCATCCCCAATGCTTTGCCAATCCGGCGCACCTCATCCTTAAAAAGGGTGTTTAGCGGCTCCACCACTTTTAATTTCATATAATCGGGCAGCCCGCCCACATTGTGATGAGATTTAATGGTTGCCGAAGGCCCCTTTACCGAAACCGACTCAATAACATCGGGATAGATGGTTCCCTGCGCAAGCCACTTCACATCTTCAATTAAATGGGCTTCGTGGTCGAAAACATCAATAAAGGTTTTGCCAATGGCTTTCCGTTTACCCTCCGGATCCGTAATACCATCCAGCGCTTTGTAAAACAGCCCGGAAGCATCTACACCTTTGACATTCAGCCCCATATCTTTGTATGAATGCAGCACTTCGGCAAACTCGTTTTTACGTAGCAAGCCGTTGTCAACAAAGATACAATAGAGGTTTTTTCCGATGGCTTTGTGCAACAACACCGCTGCCACCGACGAATCCACGCCGCCCGAAAGTCCTAACACCACCTTGTCGTTACCCAACTTTTCCTTAAGGCCTGCCACCGTTGTTTCCACAAACGAATCGGGTGTCCAGTTTTGGGAGCAACCGCAAACATCAACCACAAAATTTTTAAGCAGCTGCATTCCTTCGGTTGAATGATACACTTCGGGATGAAACTGAATACCGAAAGTATCTTCACCCTCCACTTTAAACCCTGCCACATCAATGCTTCCCGTACCGGTGATTATGCTAAAATTATCGGGCAGTTTTAAAATGGTATCACCATGCGACATCCACACCTGGCTGCCATCCGAAATGCTTTTCATCAGTTTACATTCACGATTTATGTAACCCAAATTAGCCCTGCCGTATTCTCTTATTTTCGAAGGCATAACCTCTCCCCCATCGTGCTGCGCCAAAAACTGCGCACCGTAGCAAACACCGAGCAGCGGCAACTTACCTCTGATTTTTGACAAATCGGGAATCGGCGCCTCTTCATCGCGCACCGAAAAGGGGCTTCCCGACAGGATAACGCCTTTAACATCATCTGTTATTTCGGGTACTTTGTTATAAGGATGAATCTCGCAGTAAACGTTCAGCTCGCGAACCCTGCGGGCAATAAGTTGCGTGTATTGCGAACCAAAATCAAGGATAAGGATGGTTTCTTTCACAGGAACTGTTTTTTATGGTTGATAACGTTGCAAAGATAGACTTTTCAATAATGAATCCGTCTCAAAAAAAGTTTTGCTTTAAAATAATAGCACTTTCTACCCAACACCAAACCACGGATTGGTTTAACATGAATAACCATCGGTGAAACCGGTGGTAAAACAATAAAATTTTAAAGAACCCCGCAAGGGGGTTCAATAATTCTTATTTAACCCCTTTAGGGTTTTGCTTCCGGATACTATAACTATCTTATTTAAAGCTTTGCTCAGCTCACAGTTTGTAACTGTGAGCGCCAACAAACTATAAATCACAATTACACTTCCTTCTCTTTTCGGCTATGTCTGCGGTTTTTCCTTCTTCAAAAACAAAATATTTTCTTCTGCTTCAGCCCGGCTTTTTATACTATTACCTAAAATGAATAGCTTATCTTTGCCACCATAATAATTGTTTGCTGTTATGAAGTTTTTTTTAAAAACAGGTCTGTTTTTACCGGTGTTTATTTGGGTTCTTATAACATCGTCATGTGCCAGGTTTAATGGTAGCAACCACAAAATAACCTTAAAATGTGGTGCCGAGAAGCTTGCTAAGGACAAAAAACACTTTGTAGCAGAAAACAATCCCGAGTACCTGTTTACCGGCGGCCTTAATCAGTCAAGCCGCGAAGCTCATTCGGGGAAATATTCGGTACTTGCCACCAAAAAGCATCCCTTTGTTTTTTCCACAACGCTTAAGGGTATTGGCCCTGACCAGTTTTTTAAAGTTTCTGTTTGGCGAAAGTCAAAACATCCCGGAAGCACCTTGGTGGTTTCCGGCAAAACAACAAAAAAGCTATATGAAGTAGCAGCCACTCCGGTTAAAAAAGACAAAAACGGCTGGGAAAAACTTGAAATCGGATTTTTTACGCCACCCAATTTTGTTTCGGAAGATGTAAAGTTTTATTGCTGGCTAAACAAAAGCGACTCAACATGGTTTGATGACTTTAAAATTGTAAACACCGAAAAAAAATACCCTGTTTACAAAGAAGACCCGTTGGTAATTGTTTTAGACACATCCGATTACAACAAGTTTATCGACAAACGCATCAAGGCATTTAATGCCGGGGTACTTCAAACCGAAAGCAACGACTGGGTAAAAGGAATTTTATTTGGCAACGGCAGGATGATGAAAGCCAAGTTGCGTTTAAAAGGCGACTGGCTTGATCATTTAATAGGCGACAAATGGTCGTTCCGTATAAAGATGCGCAAAGATTACGCTTGGAACAGACTGCGGGTTTTTTCCATTCAAACTCCTTTTGCCCGCGGTTTCCTGTACGAATGGTACTCGCACCAGTTGTACATAAGTCGCGACATACTTACCACCCGTTATGGCTTTACACCGGTAATAATGGGCGAAAAATCAAAGGGGCTTTATGCCTGGGAAGAGCATTTTGTCAAGCAACTTGTTGAGTACAGGCAGCGCCGTGAGGGACCCATATTAAAGTTTTCGGAAGATGCTTTCTGGCAAATTCAGCGTGTGGCCAAAGCAACCGGCCACTGGCCGAAGTTACCCTTCTACAGTTGCTCGGTTATTGAACCTTTTTCACAGGGGAAAACCATAAAGAATCCGGTGCTGCATCGCGAATTTTTAATTGCTGCCAAACTGATGAACCAGTACAAGTATAAAAAAGGGAAACCTGCCGATGTTTTCGACCTGCCCCGACTGGCTAAATATTTCGCCATGCTCGACATCACGCACGCACGCCACGGAATGGCCTGGCACAACCAGCGATTTTACTACAATCCGGTTATCTGCAAACTGGAACCCATTGCTTATGATGGCTTTACCGACCATCCCGACATTGACTACTCCATAAACGACAACATGGCCTGGCAACTGCTCATCAGCAAAAAAAAGATTCCTGAAAACTACAATTTTTACTACCTGTTTGAAGACACCGCCTTTGTAAACATCTACCTGAAATATCTCGAAACCTTTAGCAGCAAAAGCTTTGCAGATTCGATAACCCGTCAGTTGGCACCAAAAACAAATTATTACGATTCGCTTATCAGGAAGGAGTTTCCGCTGGCTAAATTCGACCGGCATTTTTTGAAAAAAAGTACCAAGGCCATTAGAAACTACCTGCCAAGATTAAAAAAAGCTTTGGCAGAAAAAATTGCCAACAACACACTCCACACCCATGTTACGCCTGAAAACAGAACCGACTCAACCACCGAATTTAACACCCCTTCGTTTTATGTTACGGCCTACCTTGAACAGCGCTATCAGGATAGTGTGATTATTGGTGTGCACAACTTTTTCGGAAAAAAAATCAAACTGCTCGGAACAGGCTCAAAAAAGAGGTTTATTCAAAACTTCTTTCCAAGACCCGTATTTATAAATGCTTATGTAAAAGGCGATAACGGCGTAATAAAGCTGGTTACTTCGGAACCTGGCAACCTGTGGCTCTTTTTTCAGGTTGAGGGAACCGACGACCTTTTTTCGGTTGCCGTTAATCCCTGGCCCTACCCAAAAGGAATTACGCCGCAACAGGAGTTAATAGCGCTTGCCGATTTTAAACAATCGCCGGCCATTGATACTATTATCAATAATAATATCTACTTGAAAACAGGACAGACCACCATAGACAGTCATTTAATTATTCCCGAAGGATACAACTTGCTTGTTAACCCCGGCACCCACATCGACCTGATAAAACATGCCATGATAATCTCCTATTCGCCGGTAACCATTAAAGGTACAAAGGCTAATCCCGTAATCATCTCCTCATCAGATGGCACCGGAAACGGCTTTACGGTATTGCAGGCGGACAAACGGTCGGTAATGGAGTATGTACAATTTGACAAGATGAACACCCTTAACTACAAAGGATGGGCTTTATCAGGCTCGGTAACCTTTTACGAATCGGATGTGGACATCAACCGGGCTTCTTTTAAAGACAACGGTTGCGAAGATGCTTTAAACATTGTCAGGTCGAATTTCGCCCTTAAAAACAGCCGCTTTTCGGGAACGTGGGGCGATGCCTTCGACTCGGACTTCAGTACCGGGCTGGTTGACAATGTGCTGTTTACCAACATCGGCAACGATGCCATCGACTTTTCGGGAAGCCACATAAAAATTATCAACAGCACCATCAACGGTGCCGAAGACAAAGGTGTAAGCGGCGGCGAAGATTCGCATCTGATTGTTGAAAACACCACCATCAGCAATGCCAATATCGGATTGGCTTCCAAAGACCTGTCATCGCTTACCGTTGACAACTCCGTAGTAAAACAATGCAACTACGGCCTGGTACTGCTTCAAAAGAAACCTGAATACGGGCCTGCTACCATGAACCTGAGCAAGGTAAAAATATCCGATACCAAAACTCCCATGCTTATCGAAAAAGGGTCAAAAGTTGTTTTCAACGGAAAAACCATCAAAGGTGACAAGAAAAAAGTAGCGGAGATGTTTTATTAATCTTTTACTTACATTTCTACCTATTTAATACCTCCGTTTCAAGGGAATCAATAAATTTGCCGTCCATGATAAACAGAGATGAACTTACGGGAATTATATTGGCAGGCGGCAAAAGCAGCCGCATGGGAAGAGATAAAGGCCTTTGCGAATTTAACGGCAGGGCATTGGTTTCGTATGCCATTGAAACGTTAAAACCACTGTGCGGCAGAATGATTATCAGCGCAAACCACTTCCCCGAAAAATACCAACAGTATGGATTAGAGGTTATCGGCGATGAAATCAAAAACATCGGCCCCATGGGTGGAATTTACACTTGTTTAAAACGTTCAACCACCCAACATAACCTGGTGCTGTCGTGTGATACGCCTTTTGTGGGAACCATCCTGTTAAAGCACCTGTTGGATGAAGTTAAAAACGAGCAGGTGGTAGCTCCCGCCCACCACACCTTTTTAATTGAGCCGCTTAGCGCCTATTACGCCACCAATATTTTAGACAATCTTACTCAAGCCATCAACAACAACGATTACAAATTAATTAACCTTTTTAAAACTGTAAGGTTTAAATCGGTGTTAATGGATAAACTAATGCCTTTCCGTACTGAACACTCCTTTTTAAACATTAACAAACCCGAAGACCTCGAAAGAGCTGAAAAAATAATTTCGCAAAGTCATGAACAGTAATCAAAACGACATCTGGTTAAAAGCCTCGGTTGTTGGCGGCCTTTGGGCATCGATGGAAATTATTGTGGGCAGTTTTTTACACAACACGCGGCTGCCTTTTGCAGGCTCGGTGCTTGCCTTTGCCGGTACTGTTTTGTTAATTGGGTTTTACCAGCTATGGCCTCAAAAAGGGTTGATTATCAGGGCAGGATTTATTACCGCCATTATGAAATCGGTTTCGCCAAGTGCCATTATTTTAGGCCCTATGACAGGCATCATCACCGAAGCGGCACTTATTGAGATGATTATCCTGTTATTTGGAAACAACTATACATCAACGGCTTTTGCAGGCATTTTAAGTCTTTCCAGCGCACTTTTCCATAAAATTATTAGCGTTATTATTTTATATGGTTTTAATGTAATTACCGTTTATGTAAACGTTATCAATTTTGCTTTAAAACAATTTGGCATTAAAGAGGCTGACCCTGAGCAGATATTATACGCACTGCTTGCCGTTTATGTTGTTACCGGAATTACAGCCGGAATAACGGGTTTATTACTTGGTAAAAAGGCGCTTAAACTTCGCTCTGAAATTCCTTTGGAGATATTGAAAAAGGGAATAAAAGAAAAGGAATTTTTTGCCATTTCGGATGAACAAAAAACCAATACGTTATTGCTGTGGGTTCACATTATTGCCATTCCGGCAGGCCTGTTTATGTTTAACTATTTGGGAATGGTGGCAGGAGGAATTTTTTCAACAGTTTACGTATTGTTGTTTGGATACTATTACCGTAAATCGTTAAGGCGGCTTCGGAAGCCGGTTTTTTGGTCGCAGCTGGTGCTGATAATGGTGCTTTCGACAATATTTTGGAAAACCGGCAAAGATGGTATCTCGCTGAGTGCAGAAGGGTTTTGGGCAGGCCTCGAAATGACCGTCAGAGCCATTTTTATTGTGGTTGCCTTTTCGGCACTGAGTGTGGAGCTGCGAAACGAAAAGGTAAGAGCCTTTTTGTTTAAGGTTGGTGTTGGCAGGTTCTATCAATCGGTGGGTATGGCTTTTGGCGCCCTGCCAAACATGATTATGTTGTTGCCCACAGCCAAAGAAATTGTTAAAAAACCTACAGCATCCATGCTTAAACCACTAATTTATGCCGACAGCTGGCTTCAGCATTTTAAAAACAAATAACCCTCAAACAACAAACATGAAGCATACCTTTCTGCTATTACTTGCCGCCATTATTTGGGGATTTGCCTTTGTGGCACAAAAAGCAGGAATGGAGTTTATCGGCCCCTTTGCCTTCAACGGTATTCGATTTGCTTTGGGTGCAACATCATTGTTACCCCTTTTACTTTTTCAAAAACAGCTGTTCAGCCAATCAACAGGTAACAGCAACAAAAAGTTCACCATCAAAGGGGGCATTCTTTTAGGTGTTGTTCTTTTTGTGGCCGCCTCGTTACAACAAATCGGAATTGTTAAATCAACAGCAGGCAATGCCGGCTTTATCACCAGTTTTGATATTATAATTGTTCTGTTTCTGG
>Ga0256831_1001082_pt1 | contig 14305 bp, 19 predicted proteins | sample 132544metaG_FD_189087 | JGI IMG/M metagenome (GOLD analysis project Ga0256831, IMG submission 189087) | Hydrothermal vent microbial communities from Lau Basin, Pacific Ocean - 132-544 | ecosystem: Environmental > Aquatic > Marine > Hydrothermal vents | place: Pacific Ocean: Lau Basin | collected...
ATCGATAATTCGCCATCAACAACAGATGGTCATTCAAACAAAATATCTCCTTTTTTAACTTTTTGTCATAATGAAACTTTTGGTACTTGATGAATCAGTGTTTTTTGATTAGATTTTTTGAAAGTAATCAAATCATATTCCTTCACACCTAATTTTTTATACTTAACTTTTACTCTTTTTGCATCTACATAAATTACTTCACCATCATCTTCAGCTTTTTGAACAGCATAAGTTCTCTCAGCAATGTCACCTTCCAAACCTGTACCACACAAAGGAGCTTCTGGCTTAATCAAAGGTACAGCTTGTCTTTGCATGTTTGTACCCATCAAAGCTCTCACCGGGTCATTATGATCTACAAATGAAATTGAAGAAGTATTTGCAGAGAAAATACAAGAAGGGTCTACATCTACATGAGTAATATCATTTACATGATACATTTCCATATCATAGTAATGTCTACCTGGTACTCTTTTTGCCAAAATATTTTTATGTTCATCCAAAGGAATAGTAATATCAGCAATATAGTACTTTTCATCCTTTTCTGGACTAATATATTCTATTTCATCAGAAACATATGGTCTAATTTTTATAGGTGTTGTATATTCTTTTTCTATTTTTTTTGCTGCTTTTTCGTCAATATAATCACCATCTTTAACAATAAGTTTTCATTTTTTATCAAAAATATCCTCATCAGCTATTCTATTAACAAGCAATTCAGCTTTTGGTTCTACTTCCTTTACAACTTTTGCAGCTGGCACTTCCAAAAATCCATCTTCATTAATTCTAGAATACAGAGCTTGATAAATCACCAAACCAATATTGTGACCTTCAGGAGTTTCAATAGGACAAATTCTACCATAATGAGATGGATGCACATCTCTTACCTCAAAAGTAGCAGTTTCTCTTTTAATACCTCAAGGTCAAAGAGCAGTAAGTCTTCTTTTATGTTCCAATTCTGCTAATGGATTTGTTTGATCCAAAAATTGACTTAATTGAGAAGTAGCAAAAAATGATTTAATACTATTATCTATCATTTTAAAATTAACCAAGTCTGTTATTTTAATTGTTTTAAGTTCATTAAGATCCAATACAGATAACTTACCTCTTATAGACTTAGCAAACCTTCTAAAAACTGGTTGCAAATGATTGTACATAATTTCACCAAACAACCTAACTCTTCTATTTGACAAATGATCTACATCATCTTCATAATAACCTCTTTTATTATTAGCCAAATTTAATAAGTATTTTGTAGCTGCTATAATTATATCATCTGTTAAAAGATTATCTTCAGGATTATTTGGATCTTTTTCTTTTCATAATAATTTACCTAACTTAGCATTTATTTTTCTCAAAACTATAGACCCTAAATTCATTCTTTGAGGATTCAAAAACAAGTTTTTGATATAATCCATAGCAGATTCAGGGTCAATATTTTCACCCGGTCTTATTTTTCAGTAAATAAGCATAGCTGCCTCTTCAGCTGAAGAAGTAGGATCCTTTTGTAAAGTCAATCAAATATAATCAACTTCATTATCAGAAGGTTCTGGGAAAATTGTTCTTATAGCTTCATTAGTTTCGTATCAAAAAACTCTCAACAAAGCAGTTAAAGGAAATTTTCTAGATCTATCTATTCTTACTGTAATATAACCTCTTTTTTCTATAATAACTTCTAACCAAACTCAAGTTTTTGGAACAATTTTAAAAGATGTAGTTAAATCTTTATGATTTCTAGAAAAGAAAATACCAAAGGATTTTGCTATTTGACTAACAATTACTCTCTCTACTCAATTTATAATGTAAGAATAATTCCTTGTCAAAACAGGCAACATAGCAATATTTACAACTTTATCAAAAAGAACTTGCCCTGTTGTTTCATTTACTAATTTTAATCTTCACTTTAAGATTCAAGCATAATTTTTTTCAGCTCTTTTTGCCTCATCTACAGTTATTGTAGGAGGTTCTAATTTAATATCAGAGATATCCAAAACTATTTTTTGATCACCAGCAACATATTCTATAGGAAGAATTTCCTTAAATAACTCATGAATGTAATGATTTAAAAATTGGTCAAATCACTTCTTTTGTGCATCCAATAAATCAGGAAAAGATGCTAATTTTCTTTGCTCTGCTAAAAAAATCCTTCAATATTTATTTTTTTTATAGTCTGACAATATTTTATCCTTATTCTTTGTAGATGTAGCCATAGTTTAAGAAAATATTAAAATAATAAAAAATCACCCTACTACTTAGAGTAAGGTAAATACTAAATTTACTTTAAATCAAATTTTGTGTACATTAAGCACTAAGTTTTATAAATTATAAAGAAAATTTATTTTTTAGTAACAGACAAAGTTTTTCTTCACTTAGCCAATCTTCTTTTTAAAACTTTTCTTCCTGATTTTGTTTTCAATCTAACCAAAAAACCATGTGTCTTTTTTCTTTTTCTCCATTTATATTTTCTAATTCTATTTAATTTACCAGGCATAAATCTTTCTTACCAAATTAAAAATTATTTAATATAAGGAATCAACCCAAATTCTCTTGCATTAATAATTGCTCTTCTAACTTTCTTTTGATATTTAACTGGCAATTTTGTAAATTTTCTTTTTTTAATATTCCCAAACCTATTAACAAAATGCTTTAACAATACATATGCTTTCCAATTAATCAAATATTCATTTTGCTTATTAAACATTCTAACTTCTTACAAATATAAATTAATCGTTATTTTCTGTTTTATCCTCCCTGTTCTTTCTATTAACTAACAACAAGTCATTTACTACAATCTCTGTTAAGATTCTTGGTTTTTCTTCACCTTCTACCTCTACTTTTCTATTATGTAAGTAACCTCTTACGTAAACTAAATCACCTTTATTTAATAACTTAACTGCTTTCTCTGCTAATCTACCCCAACAAGCTAATTTATGAAATTGAGATTCTTCTTTTCTTTCACCATCTTTTGTCAACCAAGTTCTCTTTGTTGCTAAATTAAAAACTGATAATTTTTGCCCATTTTGTGTTTCCTTTAACAAAGGATCATTTGCAACCCATCCTAACAAGATAACTTCATTTACTGTTCTCATCTTTTTAAATAACTTTCTAAAATAAACTGATTATTTTTAAGGTTTTTTAGTTATATTTCAAACTATTTTTCTTCAGATGTTCATTTATCTATTTCATTAAAAATACCTGATTTAAGTAATCCAGAAATATCTAATTGTTCAATTTCTTTAGCAATTTCTTTCATCTTCAAGAATTTTTGATTTGGTTTCATCTTAAAAACTTTATATCTTACCACACCAGGGATAATACCTAATTTTCTTTTAAAATCTTTTATAGTTGTTCATTCTAATTCTGTATAAAGAGAATAGAAATATGGGTTATTAGAAGAACCTATTTCATACAAAGTTTCCAAATAACCAATATCATCTCTATCCAAAACTTTACCTCCAAATTCTGAAATCAAATTTTCTACAGATTTTTTAATTTCCTCAATTTTATCTGCTGGATTAGTAGCATCAATAAGTACAACTACTTCGTATTTACCTAAAGCCATAATTACACATAAACAAATAAAATACCCATAAACAGGCAACTCTGATTTTTTTACTAGCCAGAGCAACTAGCCATTAATAGAATATCTAATAACATCTATTAATTCAAAATCTTCTGGAATAATTGATTTAACCTTTTTAGAATCATCTCTAATCCAAGGTTGTTCCAATAAAGTTATTTCACCAAAATATTTATTTAATTTACCTTTAACAATATTATCTACAATATTTTCTGGTTTTCCTGAAGCTAAAACTTCTTCTCTAAATTCAGCTTCAATTTTTTTCAATTCTTCTTCTGGAATTCTATCCATACTAATATAAGTTGGATTCATAGCAACTGCTTGCAAAGCAATTTCTTTAGCTATTTTTTCAGCTTCTGGATTGTTTGATTTATAAACAACAATACCAACAACTTTTGAACCTGGATGTTCATAAATATAAGCTTGTTCTACCTTCTTTTTCATAACATCAAGCAACTTAACATTTTCACCTACTACTGCAACAGTTTCTGCAATAATATCATTTAATTTTTGCTTTTCTTCATCAGTTAAATCATCAATAGAATTAATTTCTTCTTTATCAAAAGACAATACAGTATCAACTAATTTATCAGCAGCTTTTATAAATTGTTCATTTTTAGCAACAAAATCAGTTTCACAAGCTAATTGAACACCAGCAACATAACCATCTTTATATTTTACTCTTACTATACCCTCATTTGTTACTCTATCAGCTTTTTTAGCTGCTTTAATAGCACCCAACTTTCTTAAAATTTCTTGAGCCTTATCTAAATCTCCTTCAGCTTCAATCAAAGCAGCTTTACAATCTTTTAAAGGAGCATTTGTAATAGCCCTCAATTTTTTTAATAATGAAATATCTACTTTTGACATTTACTATTCATAAGTAACTAAATAATTATTTTATTTCAAATCTCTTTTCAAACAAATCTAACAACCATCCACCCAATCATTCAAAAATTGGTAATGGAACTTTTTCCTTTCAATTAATCACAACTACATACTTTCATTCCCAAGCTTGTTTAACAAAAAACAACCATATTCAAAATAAAACAAGTTGCAACAAAAAAGGAATCCAACCCAAAAAAGGAATAAACCATAAAAATAAGGAACTTACAAAAACAAGAAAAAAGACGATCCACCAACCTATCGCCTGCTTTAAATGAAAATACTCATACTTGGTCAATGATTTACTAGATAAGGCAAATAATATCCCTACTAAAAAATAATAAATCACTACTCTTTTCCTCTCTGTTTCAGAAGGAATGTAATTTTCTTCCAATAACTCTACAGAATCTAGGTTTAGATCGTCTTTTTTCTCTACCATTATTTAAACAAGTAATTTAACAAATATGAAATACTTTCATAAGAATTAGTATTTGCTACAAGCAATTTATCTGTTTTTAGCCACTTTGATAAATCAGTATTAGCTATAGCAACATAATCTATCTTTGCTTTTTCCAACTCTTCAACAGTATTCAAATAATACTCTGCGTCAATTACAATAACCAAATCAGGTAACTTATTAAGTTTTGTAACTCCTTTATAAATATCTTCTAATTTCTTTAATTCTCTTTTTTTCATAAGTTGCTCTTTTTTTGTAAGCTTTAAGAATTCTGGCGATTCAATGAATTTTCTTAATTTATTCATCGAATGAATTCTCTTAGAAAAAGTATCAAAGTTTGTAAAAAATCAACTTGGTACTTTTGTATTTAAATACATAACCCCTGCTGATTCACAAACTTTCTCAACATCATCTTTAAATGCTTCTTTATCCAAAACTACTACTATGTCTTTCCCATCTTTTAAAGCAGATTTAACAATTTCTTTCAAAGTTTCCAAAGATTCAGCTATTTTTTCAGGATTTATTACTATTTGTCTATTTTTTTCTCCCAAAATAACCGAATCCGTAACTTTTGGAAAATATTTAGATTTAGGAGTACCTAAATACAATTTGTTATCAATAACTGCATTTAGTAAAGCTTCATTATTTACTGACATACAATTTATTTTTAATGTTTAAATAACTATTTTAAGTTAACTACTGCACCAGCTTCTTCCAATTTAGCTTTAATTTCTTCTGCTTTATCAGCATCTACTTTCTCAGCTATAACAGCTGGTATATTTTCTAATTTAGCTTTAGCTTCTTTCAAACCAATACCTAAGATTTCTTTAACAGCTTTGATAACAGCTATTTTCTTATCACCTACCTCTGCAATTTCTACAGTTACTTTATCATCAGCAGCTTCTTCAGCAGCTCCACCAGCAGCAGGACCAGCAACTACAGCAGCTGCAGCAGCAGATACACCAAATTCCTCTTCTAAAGCTTTAACTAAATCAGCTAATTCAACTACTGTCAATTCTTTAACTAAATCCATAATTTGTTGTGCTTTTTCTGATAATGCCATTTTTAATAATTAATTAATAAAATAAATTATTTTTTATCCTTGATTTGATCAAGAACTCTAACAAGGCCTGTCAATAAGTTTTTATTAACAGTAACAAACCCTTGAATAGGATACTTAACCATGTACAAGAATTTTCCAACCAATTCTTCTTTTGAAGGAATAGAAGCTAATACTTGAACATAATCAGCATCTTTCCATTCTCCATTAAACCATCCTCAAAGGTAATTCATTTTTGAAGGAGCTTTTTCTTTTTTCCATTCTTTTTTATATTTTTCAATTACTTTCAGTGCATCAATACCTTCATCTTTTGTAAACAATACACCAACTGATCCTGTCAACTTATCAAGATCTACATTCCATCATAAATTTTCAACAGCTTTAGCAAAAACTTTTTTCTTAATAACTTTATACAAAGCTCCCGAATGTTTAAACTCTTTTCTCATAGCAACACTAACAGATACTGGAATTGCTTCATAATTAACAACTATAGCATTTTCCGAATCTTTTAGTAATTGCTCATAATCTTTAACTAATTGAATTTTCTCTTTTTTAGTAAGAGCCATACTAAAAGCTTAAAAATAAAAAAACATCCTCTATTGAGGGAGCATACTACTTTATTTATATATAATATGTCTCCCTTAGGATTTACAATACCTAAGATCTTCAACATCATTTTACAAAATGGGCCAGGCAGGACTCGAACCTGCGACCCAGCGGTTATGAGCCGCTTGCTCTAACCAACTGAGCTACTAGCCCTTACAAAAAAATGGTGGGTAGTATAGGACTCGAACCTATGACCCCCTGCTTGTAAGGCAGGTGCTCTCGCCAACTGAGCTAACTACCCACATTATTAATAAACGACCCCACGGGGAATCGAACCCCGATTTTCGGATTGAAAGCCCGATGTCCTAGCCGTTAGACGATGGGGTCAAACAAATTAAATAAACAGCCAGATGCGAGACTCGAACTCGCGACCCTCCGCTTACAAGGCGGATGCTCTACCAGCTGAGCTAATCTGGCAAAATGGCGGGATCGACGGGACTTGAACCCGCGACCTCCTGCGTGACAGGCAGGCGTTCTAGCCAGCTGAACTACGACCCCACAAAAAGAAGAATACTTAAATAGCTAATATTTTCTTTGCTAATTTAGCTTTTCTTCTTGCTGCATTCTGTTTCTTAATAACACCTCTTTTAGCTGCTTTATCTATTTTAGAATAAACTACAGACAACATAGATTCCAATTTTTCTTTAGATTCTTTAGCAGCAATCGCCTTAAGAAAATCTTTTATACTTTTTTTCATAGCTATCTTAAATTGAAGATTAACCTCTCTATTTTTTAATGCTCTCTTTGCTGCTTTTTTTGCTGATTTCTTAATAGCCATTAAAAATATTTTATATATTCTAAATATTCATTTATCAAACTCCGAGGGTGGGACTCGAACCCACGACCCAGTGGTTAACAGCCACTTGCTCTACCGACTGAGCTACCTCGGAACAACCATTTTTATAATACTTTTTTTATTTATTTTTTCAACAAAATTTACTTCTCAGATACCGAGGGTGGGACTTGAACCCACACGCCGTAAGGCACCTGGTTCTAAGCCAGGCGTGTCTACCAGTTCCACCACCTCGGCAGAACTATTGCGGGGGCAGGAATCGAACCTGCGACCTCCGGGTTATGAGCCCAGCGAGATACCACTTCTCCACCCCGCACTATCATAATCAACATACCTAACAAAAATAACACTACTGGGGTGGCAGGACTCGAACCTGCGAATGCTGGGTTCAAAGCCCAGTGCCTTACCAGCTTGGCGACACCCCAATACTTTAAAAAATAGCGGGTGACGAGACTCGAACTCGCAACCCTCTGCTTGGAAGGCAGATGCTCTAGCCAATTGAGCTACACCCGCATACCCAGTTTAATAAATATAGAGAGCAAAAGCCTCTAAGATAGAAGCTTTTTTATTTAAGTTATTACACTCGTTAGATAAGTAATCCATCTCCACGTTCTCGTAGAGATACCTTGTTACGACTTCACCCCAGTCGTCAGGCCCCTCCTCAGCCCCTATTCAGAGCCTTCAGAGGGACCCAACTCCCATGGTGTGACGGGCGGTGAGTGCAAGGAACAGGGACATATTCACGGTGGTGTGTCTGACCCACCATTACTAGCAATTCCAACTTCATGCAGTCAGTTCCAGACTGCAATCCGTACTTAGAGGTGCTTTCTCCGATTCGCTCCGCCTCGCGGCTTCGCTTCGGTTTGTACACCCCATTGTATCGCCTCTGACGCCCCGGACATAAGGGCCATGATGACCTGACGTCGTCCTCCCCTTCCTCCGGGTTACCCCGGCAGTCCCCCTAGACATTTCTAACTAGGGGCAAGGGTTGCGCTCGTTACCGGAATTAACCGGACACCTTGCGGCACGAGCTGACGACGGCCATGCAGCACCTGTGCTAGGGCTCCCCTTGCGGGGCACCCCTCCCTTTCAGGAGGGTTCCCTAGCATGTCAAGCCCGGGTAAGATTCTTGGCTTATTATCCAATTAATCGAGACGATCCACTGCTTGTGTGTTCCCCCGCCTATCCTTTTGAGTTTCGGCCTTGCGGCTATACTCCCCAGGCGGTGAGCTTATCCCGTTAGGTTCGGCACTGATCATAGCGACCAACGCCTAGCTCACATCGTTTACAGCGTAGACTACCAGGGTATCTAATCCTGTTTGCTACCTACGCTTTCGTCCCTCACCGTCAGATTGCTAGTAGTTAGCTGCCTCTGCTTTTGGCGTTCCTCCCGATATCAACGCATTCCACCGCTCCACCGGGAATTCCACTAACCCCCTAGCATCTCTAGATAAGCAGTATCTACCCCCTTCCTGGAGTTAAGCTCCAGTCTTTGAAGGTAGACTTACTTATCCGGCTACGGACCCTTTACGCCCAGTAACTCCGGATAACGTTTGGGGCCTACGTATTACCGCGGCTGCTGGCACGTAGTTAGCCGCCCCTTATTCCTGGGGTACCGTCAGTCGTCTTCCCCCAGAAAAGAAGTTTACACCCCAAAGGGCTTCTTCCTTCACGCGGGATGGCTGGATCAGGCTTGCGCCCATTGTCCAAGATTCCTCACTGCTGCCTCCCGTAGGAGTATGGGCCGTGTCTCAGTCCCATTGTGGCCGGTCACCCTCTCAGGCCGGCTACCTGTCATAGCCTTGGTGAGCCGTTACCTCACCAACTAGCTGTTAGGCCGCGCCCCCCTCCTAGAGCGCCTTGCGGCTTTCCTCTATAGGTATCTCAACCTATAGAGCGTATGGCGGATTAGCTGGGTTTCCCCAGTTATCCCCCTCTCCAGGGCAGGTTAGGCACGTGTTACTCACCCGTCTGCCACTGGGTTATATATTCCGAAGAATATATAACCCCGTACGACTTGCATGTGTTAGGCCTCCCGCTAACGTTCATCCTGAGCCAAGGTCAAACTCTTCATACAAAGAGCTTTTGCCCTCTATATTTATTAAACTGTTAATCATCTACCCTCATATAAGCTATATGCTTAAGATGGTGGCATCAACCTACTCTCCCACCGGTAATGACCAGCAGTACCATCGGCCCTAGTAGGCTTAGCTTCTGTGTTCGGTATGTGTACAGGCGTTTCCCTACTAGGTATAGACACCACCATTTTAAACATATAACCTCTTAACTCAACACAATTACATATATCAAAAAGGATAAAGTCCGTTCGGCTAATTAGTACTGGTTAGCTCAACCTGTTACCAGGCTTACACTACCAGCCTATCAAACTCGTAGTCTCCGAGTTGCCGAATGGATGGCCTTATCTTGGGGTTGGCTTCGAGCTTAGATGCTTTCAGCTCTTATCCTTTCCCGGCTTAGCTACCCAGCTGTGCCCTCTCGGACAACTGGTTCACCAGCGGCCAGTGCACTCCGGTCCTCTCGTACTAGGAGCACATCCCCTCAAGCCATCTACGGGAACGGTAGATAGGGGCCGAACTGTCTCACGACGTTCTGAACCCAGCTCGCGTCCCGCTTTAATGGGCGAACAGCCCAACCCTTGGGACCGGCTACAGCCCCAGGATGCGACGAGCCGACATCGAGGTGCCAAACGGGATCGTCGATGTGAACTCTTGGATCCCATTAGCCTGTTATCCCCGGAGTAGCTTTTATCCGTTGAGCGGATCCCCTTCCACTCGGAAGATCCGGATCACTTTCACCGTGTTTCCACTCTGTTCGACCTGTCAGTCTCACAGTCAAGCTGGCTTTTGCGAATACACGTCCCTCACGGTTTCCATCCGTGATAAGCCAACCTTTGTGCGCCTCCGTTACTCTTTAGGAGGCTCCCGCCCCAGGCAAACTGCCTACCAGGCACTGTCCCCCAGTCTTCTGGGGTTAGAGCCAGAATACACCGTGGGTGGTATCTCACTGACGGCTCCACCCACCCCGGAGGGTGGGCTTCATAGCCTCCCACCTATGCTGCGCACGATGTACCCCGACCCAATACCAAGCTGCAGTAAAGCTTCACAGGGTCTTTCCGTCTAACCGCTCCCACTCGGCATTTTTACCGAGATTGTAATTTCACCGGATCTAGGGATGAGACAGTGCGGAGATGGTTATGCCGTTCATGCGCGTCGGAACTTACCCGACAAGGTATTTCGCTACCTTAGGACCGTCATAGTTACGGCCGTCGTTCACCAGTGCTTCACACCGGAGCTTTCACCCCGGTGCTTAACATTCTGGCACCGGACAGGCATCACCCTCTATACCTCCTCTTTTGGAGTTTGCAGAGAGCTGTGTTTTTGATAAACAGTCCCCCCCGCGTCTTTCGCTGCGGCCTGACTTTCGCCAGGCAGGGCTTATCCCGAAGTTACGCCCGCTAATTTGCCGAGTTCCTTATCCCTAGTTTTTCCGCTCGCCTTGGTGTTCTCCACCAGCCCACTAGTGTTAGTTCTGGGTACGGACTAGCTAACATTAACAGTAGACGTTTTTCTCGGCACCAGACCTATGTATTCCAACCTCTTTATGAGGTTGTTCCTTTCCTAGCTCGCCTTTATGCATGTGGTGGATTTCCCTGCCACATGCCTCCCCGTTATTCACGGGGATCGGCTTGCTAGTTAGACTCCCTTATAGGAAGCATACACATGGCCCGATGCGTCACGCCTTCCCTGTTAGCTAGGGGCCGGAATATTAACCGGCTTCCCATCGGTCTCACCTTTCGGCTTAACCTTAGGTTCCGCCTAACCCACAGTCGTCGAACGTTGCTGTGGAATCCTTGGGCTTTCGGCGTGGAGGATTCTAACCTCCAGTCGTTACTCATGCCAACATTTTCACTTCTATACACTCCAATATATCTTACGATATATCTTCATCGTGTATAGAACGCTCCTCTACCGCACTCTAGCCAATGCTAGAGGCCTTCGGCTTCGGTGGATGACTTAAGCCTCGTTACATTTTCGGCGCATACCTGCTCGGCCAGTGAGCTATTACGCACTCTTTAAAGGATTGCTGCTTCTGAGCAAACCTCCTAGATGTCTTCGCAGGTACACCTCCTTTGCCACTTAGCCATCACTTTGAGACCTTAGCCAGAAGTCTGGGCTGTTTCCCTTTCCACCGCGAAGCTTATCCCCCGCGGTGTAACTCCACTGGATTCCCCAAGGTATTCGAAGTTTGGCAGGGTTTGGTAACGCCTCTCGGCGCCCCTAGCCCTACCAGAGCTCTACCCCCTTGGGTTCTTACCAGCAGGCCCACCCTAAAGTGGTTTCGAGGAGAACCAGCTATCACCGAATTCGATGAGCTTTTCACTCCTAACCACAGGTCATCGGAAGGACTTGCAGCTCCCATCCGTTCGGACCTCCCCCTGTGTCTCCACAGGGTTCATCCTGCCCATGGCTAGCTCATCCGGCTTCGGGTCTAACCAGTAAGACCTATCGCCCTATTCAGACTCGGTTTCCCTACGGCTCCGGCTGTAACTGCCTTAGCCATGCCCTACTGGTTAACTCGTTGGCCCATTCGTCAATAGGTACGCGGTCGTCCGAAGACTCCCACTCCCTTGTAGACACAGGATTTCAGATTCTATTTCACTCCCCTCCCGGGGTTCTTTTCACCTTTCCCTCACGGTACTATTCGCTATCGGTGTAACCAGATATTTAGCCTTGGAGGGTGGTCCCCCCTGCTTCACACGGGATTTCTCGTGTCCCGTGCTACTCAGGATCTACCTCGATCTATACTACCCTTCGAGTACGAGACTTTCACTCTCTATGGTTCAGTTTCCCAACTGATTCCTCTCGGATAGTATATGATCTTTATTGGTAGTCCTACAACCCCGTCTAGACAAGCTAGACGGTTTGGGCTACTCCCCTTTCGCTCACCACTACTCAGGGAATCTCGTTTGATTTCTTTTCCTCCAGGTACTGAGATGTTTCACTTCCCTGGGTTGTTACCCGTATTCACGGGTCGCCAGCTTATAGCCAGCAGGTTCCCCCGTCGGATATCCACGGCTAATAGCGGTTGTTGGGGCCTCACCGTGGCTTTTCGCACCCAACTACGTCCTTTACTCTCTGGTTACCCTAGGCATCCGTCCTGCGCCCTTAAACAGACTCTATCCTTTCGGATATATGTAATTGTGTTAAATATCTACCCATTTTTTCTTTTAACTTCGTCTCCGATAGTGTCTTATATATTAATTATTTGTTTTCTAATTTCAAGACTTTTTTATACTTTTTTGAATATCCGTAACTCCAATTAATACCTGCTATTACCTTCATATCTATTCTCTTATATCATCTATCAATCTCAAAGCAGGCTGTATATTACTTTTTTGTTTCCTTTTTTCAAGACAAAATGATACTTTTTTAAAAAAATATAATACATATTGTGCACTTGATAAAAAGTCTTGCTTACAAGTTTATCAAAAATACAAAAAGAGAGCTTTAACTTTTAAATACCAACTCATCAACTATTAGTTATCCTATACTTTTAAAGTAAATTACTCAATATCTATGTTGTTGTTAGCTTATTAAATTTTCTCCTTTATTTTGAATAAACTCAATATGCTTTAATGATTGAATTATTGGCATAAAGTACACAGAAAAACCTTTTTGTTTTGCATACCTATAAATTTCTATAGCTTTTGATAAAGTATTTTCCAAAAAGTTTTTATCTGGTAAATCTGATAAAGGAACATTATTTATATTAGCCCAGTAGTTTCTACTTTTTTCTGTAGCAAACCACGTAATACCTAAAAATAAGTTTTGTGGTTTAATTTTAAAATTATTTTTATTTAAAAATTTTTCTAAGTTATCTATTCTTTCTGGATTAAAAACAGGTTGGGTAAACAACTTATTATATTTTCTTAAATAAGATAATTTCTTTTTCAAATTTCCATACATAGGTTTATAATTATCTATACACACAGATATTTTTCTATTATTTTTTAACTTTAACACATTATGAGTATAAATTATTTTTTTCTTAGGATCTTTTACATCTCAGGTAACAAGCAGTAACTCTAAATCTTGTTTATAATCAGACAAAATCCTATTTATTCTAAGCAATGCCTGTCTAATATTAGGACTATCTTGAACTCTTAAATGCAAGATAGATGGTTTATTAAGTTTCTCCTTACTAAGTAAAGAGACTAATTCTTCTGGATAATAAAATCCTGTTCTAGCTAAATGTGGAAAATTTAAATAATCAAATTCAATATCTAATTGGTTTAATTCATCTAAATCCTCCTTAAACTTTCCTCTTTTTGGAACTATTTCTATTGATACTTTCATTTAAATTAATTAAAAATATAAAATCTAAGCTATACCTATAAATTTTTTCCAAGCAAGCTCTACATCATCATTAAAATAATCAACTCAATATTTTAAAATATAATCTAAACTAGAATTATTCTCTTTCCACAACGATTTTTTAATATCCTTATAAACTCTTAAAAAATCTGCTGTATTCTCCAGTTTAGCTTCAAACATAGCAGAAAGATTATCAGAATATTTAGCCATTTTTCAAATATTTCCTTCAAAAGGAGCAAGAAGATATTTTTTTAATTCTTCTTTAAATTTATATTTTTCAAGTCCAGACAAAATATATTTATTTACTAAACTTTCCTCTATCCTTTCCAAAGCAGATGAAAATCAGCTAACTGCTTTTTTAGTTGGAGTAATTACATCTCAAGTAAGAGCCTCAGGAATATCATGCATTAAACTTATATTTAAAATCATTTCTAATTCTTTCTCATTCAAATTAGACAAAATTCATAAATAATAAGAAAAACAAAATACTAAGTATAAGTGAGACAAAACAGAAACTGGATACTTTCTTTTC
>Ga0256831_1001083_pt1 | contig 14301 bp, 10 predicted proteins | sample 132544metaG_FD_189087 | JGI IMG/M metagenome (GOLD analysis project Ga0256831, IMG submission 189087) | Hydrothermal vent microbial communities from Lau Basin, Pacific Ocean - 132-544 | ecosystem: Environmental > Aquatic > Marine > Hydrothermal vents | place: Pacific Ocean: Lau Basin | collected...
CTTGAAAACTATCTCAAGATCACTACAACTATCAGAAAACAATAAACCCGCATATCTATACGGTTCCGGATGGAAATCCATAAGCATGGTAGATGTCTATAAGAGCGTCACGTTCACACTATGGCTATGTGGATGTAACTTAAAGTGTCCTTTCTGCCATAACTGGCACCTAGCCACGAATGATCCATTATACTGTCGTCCTCTTGACGTTGGCGAAATAGTAAAACGCGTAGACGCCGCGAAGCCCCTTATTGACTACCTACACATAACTGGTGGCGAGCCAATAGTACAGTACAAGGTGTTAGAATATCTTCTAGAACGAATTAGAGAACTACATGTGAAGATTAGTATAAACACTAATTTGACTCTCCTGAACCCTCTCAAAAAACTCCTAGAGAGACACCTAGTTGATCACATAGCAACAGATCTAAAGACACCACATAGAATACTCTACGGATACGAAGAGAATACTTCGGATAAGCTATGGGAATTATTCCTTGAAGGCCTCAAGCTAGTTAAGAAATACGATATTCCTCTAGAACTACGTATACCCGTTCCGAGAAAATTGGTTAGAACGGATGAATATATGGAGGATTTATCAAAGGCATTATCGAGAATCAAAGATCATAGAGGAAGCTATATAATTGTTCAGCCACTCCTAGGCCCCCCGATTACAGACCCTAGAAATAAGGACTGGTGCAACGAATTCTGTGATCCTGAATGGCGAGAATTAGAGTATGTGGCTGAATACGTGAGAAGCTTTACAAATCTACAAGTTATTGTTAAGAGGCATGTTACCTTATGAATGACGAGTATAAACCCAGTGTCAGACTAGTGTCATATCTTCCAGAGGCACCCAAGATAATTGCTGTGGCATCGAAGCTAACCATTTCTCACAAACCAGTTGATAGAATAAAACAGAAAATCACAGAAGAAGAAGTTAGGAAATGGATCCGGGAATTAATTCTGCACGGCCATGGCTCTCCACTTGAGCACAGTATCTATATATTCGAAATAACTTGTAGTCGTGTAACAAGCCACCAGATCGTCAGGCACAGGATCGCTTCATATACCCAGCTGAGCCAAAGATATAGCGACAAGTACTTGAGGCGAATGATCAGTGCTATAACCGGGTCCATGTCTCAAGCCGCTTACAATGGCGGATCACGGGTAAAATTCCATCAATACAGTATTGTATTGCGAGATTTCACGGACAGTACGAATGATTGGAACGAATTACTTGATATAGTTTCGAAGGCCTTCATCATACCTCCAAAGATCGTATCCGAGCAAGACACTGGTTTTCTGAAAAACCTGCTTAACGCCGTATCAACTTATTATGAGCTACTGGCCCATGGCGTACCATACGAGGATGCCCGATATGTTCTGCCACAATCTATCAAGACACGGATTATTATGACTATGAACGCGCGAGAGCTCATTGAATCATTTCTTCCGCTACGCATGTGTAGTAGGGCACAATGGGAAATAAGATATATTGCCTGGTCTATGTGGCGGATCCTGAACACGGTACATCCAGAGATATTCGTGTATGCTGGGCCTAGATGCGTATATTATGACCAGAGATCGAGGAAAGAATTATGTCCTTTAAAGGAGTACCTCAGCAACGAATGTGTTCCCTCCATAGAGCGTTGCCCCGAGAAAGTGGAAAGAGAACAAATAAAGAAGTGCATAATATATGGCTCACGGGATCCATGGTCTTTATAGGGAGAGATCAATAGAAGATTTCTTCAGACTTATGAAAGTCTACGGTGATACCATATGATACTCAGCGATTGGGATATCCGATTATATATTGAGAAGAAACTGTTGAAGATAGATCCCCTGTACCCTGATACTATTAGGGAGAACGGCATAGATCTAAGGTTCGGTAAAGAGTTCTGCAGATATACGGCCGGTGAAGAAGTAATCGACTCACGCTCAGGCGTTCCGGAGAGATATCTTGTTTGTGAAGAAATTGATGCTGAGAAAGGCTACGTTATAATGCCCGGGGATAGAATTCTTGCTACAACACTGGAGTACGTAGAAGTACCCATCGATCTTGTTGGGCTGGTTAATCTGAGAAGCACATTCGCTAGACTCGGCCTCTATATACCGCCTACGGTAATTGATGCTGGATTCAAAGGCCAGGTAACGATTGAAATAGTAGGGGCTAAACGCCCGATAAGAGTTTATCCCGGGCAGCGATTCCTACATGTAGTATTCCTAAGGACAAGCAGCCCTGTCCATAGTCCTTATTCAGGCAAGTATCAGGGGCAAAGAGGCGTTACACCACCAAGACTGGATAAATCTTAATATGTTTATTAGAATCTCTAACATCATGTTTTTATATCCCTAATTATATTATTAATTATTAGAAAAAGGTGGTTAGCATGCCTGGACAAATACCCCTAATAGGTGAAAAATTCCCTGAGATAACAGTACATACAACACACGGTACAATAAAGCTCCCAGACGACTACAGCGGAAAATGGTTCGTATTATTCAGCCACCCAGCAGATTTCACTCCTGTGTGTACAACCGAGTTCGTGGCCTTCGCCAAACGGTACGAGGACTTCAAGAAGCTCAACACCGAGCTTATAGGACTCAGCGTGGATAATACGTATAGCCACATAAAATGGGTTGAGTGGATTAAGGAGAAGCTCGGCGTCGAGATACCTTTCCCAATAATAGCTGATCCACAGGGTAATGTCGCTAAAAAGCTTGGAATGATACATGCAGAGTCATCCGTAGTAACAGTACGTGCTGTCTTCGTTGTTGATGACAAGGGCATAATCAGGACAATACTTTACTACCCGCTGAACCTCGGCAGACTGGTGGACGAGATACTGCGTATCGTGAAGGGACTGCAGATCACCGATGAATACGGGAGAGCGCTCCCAGCGAACTGGCCGAATAACGAGATCATAGGTGATGCTGTAATAGTGCCCCCGGCAAGCACTGTCAAAGAGGCAGAAGAAAGACTAAAGACTTATGAGTGCCTTGACTGGTGGCTATGCTATGAGAAGGGCAAGGTGCCGAAGGAAATCATCGAGATGGTCAGAGGCTTCCTGAAGAGAGCGGCGGGCCTATCCCAGTAACACTATGTTTTTTCAATACTCAATACCCTTCTATACATGTATTTTGAAACCAAGTGTTTTCCAACAGCAAGCAATGCCTTCTTTCGGGCTTCCTCGATGAAGTCCATGACGTTGAAATCACATTCATAGGACTTATTGCCTACATACCAACATATACCATTATCTACACATGCCTCAAGGATTAGCAGGGCGATAACAGCATCAACAGGACTGAGGATCTCACTATTACCATTCACACCTATAATACCATATCCCTGAATCTCTATACTATACCGCATCATTATCCCCATACACATAAATCATATATATTTAGCAGAGTCGCCCGTAAGAATTCCTACTAAAAACCAGAAATGATAAAAACCAATTCCCCCTCATGCAGTAACAAGGAATTCCAAACGGACTTACTAGAAGTACCTCTCAGGATTCTCTTCAGGCCATTAATATATTAATACACATGATTTAACAACCATAATGCTCACGTAATGAAATAAGAAGTGTATTGATCGTGATGAGTCAACCTAATAGACCAAAAACGACTGTGTGCGAGGAACGGTAATACAAGAGCATATAGGTATTTATTTTGTAAAATAGGTGCCGCCGCCGGGATTTGAACCCGGGTGTCCCGCGCACGGGCCATGAGGACCCGCGGACACGGGCTCGAGAGGCCCGCATACTTGGCCGGGCTATACTACGGCGGCATCCAGACATAATGGATTATCGAGGGGAGTTTTTATAGGTTACTCATCCTCCTTTATGTAGTCTTGTAATGATTTCTTTTCTCCATAGAACTATGTTTGTTAGTATGAGTAATTGGCCATAATCTATCGCGAAGGCTTCTCCATGACTGTTTTTCTCTAAGAATATTAGGGGGAGCATTGTGACTTTTTCAAATAATGATACCTTGTATAGAATAATGTAGTGGATCACTATGATCAATGCCGATACAGCAGTTATTACTATCTTGCCCTTCTTGTTTAGGTCGAGGAATGCGAGTAGACCTATTAGTACTATAAGCAGAATACAAGCCACTTGCTCCAAAAGATATATTGGATCTATTACACTAGTCGGTACGATATAATATGGCTTAAACATAATTAATCAGCTCGGGAAACCCGGATTAATCATAGTATAGGTTATAGGAGGGCGAGTTTTATGAAGGCTATGGTTCTGAAGAAACAAGCTCCTATTGAAACCAATCCTCTTAAGCTCATGGATGTGGATACTCCTAGTCCCAAGGAAGGAGAGGTACTGATAAGGATAAAGGCCTGCGGAGTATGCAGGACTGATCTCCACATCGTCGAGGGCGAACTCCCAGCCGTAAAGCTACCACTGATACCCGGACACCAGATAGTTGGAGTTATTGAGGAAGTAGGTGATAACGTGGAGGGGTTGAGGAGGGGGGAACGAGTAGGTATCCCATGGCTCTACTGGTCCTGCGGTAAATGCAAGTACTGTAGAAGAGGCTTAGAGAACCTCTGCGACAACGCACTATTTACAGGTTATAGCGTTGACGGGGGATACGCTGAATATGTGGTGGCGCCAGCCGCGTTCGTCCACCCAATGCCTAGAACCCATGACGACCTACACGCGGCACCGCTTCTCTGCGCTGGAGCAGTCGGCTATAGAGCTTTGCGTCTAACAGGCCTCATTGATAGACGTGAAGGAGTCCTAGGGCTATTCGGGTTCGGGGCATCGGCAAACCTGATGTTAAAGGCCGCTAAAGCCCTTGGGCTTGAGGTTTACGTGTTCACGCATTCTCCATGGAAAATAGAGTATGCGTTAAAGCTAGGAGCGGACTGGGCTGGAGACACTAGGGAGGTGCCACCGAAAAAACTGGATGCAGCAATAGTCTTTGCCCCCGTATCATGGGTTTTCATCGAGGCACTAAAGAAGCTCGATAAAGGTGGGAGAGTTGTCCTCGGAGAAATCTATATGACACCAATAGAGAAGCTGGACTATAGTCTCCTCTGGCTCGAAAGAGAGGTAAAGACGACAGCTAACGTAACACGTAGGGATGTACGTGAATTCCTCGAGTTAGCTGAGAAGCACAGGATCATGCCTGACATAACAATTTATAATCTCAAGGAGGCCAATAAGGCTCTACAAGACCTTAAGAAGGGACGTGTTAAGGGAACTGCCGTGCTTAGGATCAGCTAGCAATAGCGGACAATAATAGATAGGCGTAATATAATGCCTTAGCGTCCTCTTCTAGATATTTTTCTATTTTCTCACGCCAAAACCTCGATCTAATCCTTATCTCTGCTTTTTTCAAAGAATCAACTACATCCGGCAGATTCAGCTCAAGTCTCAGTACTCCGGATTCATTAACTATTGTACGGTAGCTTGAAGGTGATAGATTATTGCGCTTGAGAATATCATTTAGCGTGATGATGTTTTCACCAAGCTCTACTATTCTAGCCAGCATTCTAAGATTAGCTGTTCGCAGGAACTTCAGCATAGCATCCCTGTCCGAGATTAGGATTTTGAAATTATCGTATGATATAAGCTCTATTACCCGTGCCTCTATAGATCTTAGCGTCTCCGGCGGCTTAATATAAGGGACTGGCGGATAAACCTCAGCTCTCGCAACTGATTCCTCGCCGTCAAAGAACGATAAACCAACAACTAGTCTTGGCAGCTCAGCAGGTGATTCAATGATCTCTGCAATACCAGATAATGCGACAAGCTTTAACGACTTACTGGGCCTTGGTATGGTGATCTCTCTATCCATGAAAATCGCGCGTATCTTATCTCTCAACAAGATATAGTCTATTACACGTAGACAGACCTGCTTTATTACGCTCCAATCAAATCCCAGCGTGATATAGTCAGCATAAGCGATATCATCGATCTCAGACAACAACACCAGGTCCAATTCATCAGGTTGATAATTCTCCACTATCCTCCTAATCCTCTGCCAATCAAGATCCACTAGTATACCCGCAGCCTCCGGTTCATGTAGGCTGAAATACTTTTTCTCGCCAGCTTTAACCACATCATACATTATTGTTTCAAACGCTATACCCGTCTTCCTCCTAAGAATTATCATTAGGAAAGACAGAGCTATACGCAGGAGAGTCGCATCCTCCGATTCATCGACATCATAAGAGAAGCCATACGTGTAGTCGCGGTACTCGCCCCCGGTGCTCTTGGGCACATATATGTTTCTTCTGTCGTAGACAACCACAGTGTTTCCAGGCATCCTTAGTATTCTCGGCTTCTCGGATCTCAGTGTCCATATGCATCTGTTTGGGATTTTTCTATAACGGCCAAACCCGTTTGAAGGTGTATATACAACGCATAGCATCTCGGACGATAAGCGGCCGCTAAATATGTCTCTGACTATGTCCGGCTTCTCTCCCCATCCCATCTTAATATAACGATACTCTTCCAGAGCGGTGGCCAATGCGTCGTCTTTATAGAATAAACGATAGCTGATCGGTTCCTCATAGACGGCTTTTACATGCCTCGAACTACGTCCGAATTCTAGTCTTGTCACGATGGCATCGTTACCTATGTCTATACATCCGGGCTGGAACTTCTCCACGAGATCACAGTGGCCTATCGGCTCGAGGGGCTTTTCCTCACTATTTTCCACTAAATAGCGTTTGATCCCATATGGTGGTGCAAACTCGTAGAAGTTCATCCTTTCCCATGTCCATTTTAACAGCTTCTCGTTTAGCTTATCTTTTGATAATATTCCTGTCTTGTTTAAAGCTTCCTTCTCCAAGAGAGTAAGCTCCTCATTAATCCAAGGAGATATTAATTTGAGTAGGCCTGTGAAGAGATGCATATATAGATTCCTGGGATTGACCAGAGTTCTCTCTACTCCTAGAGACAACCATTTATTCAATGTCTCTATTCCTTTCGTAAGAAGTTCTCTATCCCATCTAAGAATGGGAATTATTATTGACTCTGTGAACGGTATATTCGTCCTACGACCTTTACGTCCTTCACGTTGTCTAAATTCACGTACTTCGTCGGGTAGACCGACATGCACTATTCTGGCCACAACACCTATATCGATTCCTTGAGTCAATGTTCCTGGAGAAACTATTACCTTTACTCTTCCGTTTCGGGCATCATCTTCTATCTTCTCCCTAATAGCCTTGGGGACCAAGTGGTGATGAGACGCTATTGGCGCGTTTTCACCATATCTAGATTTGATTGTTCTAACTATTTCCTCAGCCGAGTTAATACCTCTCGTGAATACCAGCGTGACATATTCATCGTCGAGATATCTCGATATTATCTCGGGGATATCAACAGATATGTTAGGGACATCTAGTCCGTAGGAGGCTTGGAGATAGGCAATGATCTTGTATGGGTCTTTCTTGAAGTACTCGTAGTTGTCTATGGCTTTAAGTATCTGTTCGTCGTCGATCAATATTTTGTTCTTGAAAACTTGTTCTCTTATCTTATTCCATACTTTCTTGAGATCCTTACCCAGAACTATAATGATCCTGTTCTCGACATGGAATGGTTTACCCTCAATAACCTTATAGTTTCTCCCTGTCATCTCCCTTAGGTATTGTCCTAGATCATCCGGATTAGAGAGTGTTGCTGTCAGTATGCATACTTGTATCTTCTTTTGACTAACGTAGGAGATGAACCATAATATTCCGAGTAGGAGTGCAATAGATCTTGGACCATAAAAGTCCATTTCATCTATAATGACTAGATCTATATTGGTTAAATAATTATACAATATACTGGAAGATGTTGATATTGATGCCTTCTTGATATCGTGCATGAGAAACGCCGGATTAGTTATGATAATGTTTGCTGATTCTACCCGATTTCTCAGTCCTTTCATACCGGTTTCACGGATTATCTCGTGTTTCTTGACGCTATCCAGCTGCAATGCTTTGGCTCCAATGGTTGAAACATATTTTGATATTCTCCTTATTTGGTCGTTTGCGAGAGCGAGAGTAGGATAAATAACTATTGCCCGATATCCTGGGTTCTCACTTGTTTTTCTTAGGAAATAAAGAACCCATGCTTCGGTTTTTCCACTGCCAGTCCCTGATCTGAGGATCACGTTGAATCCATTCTTGAGAGAATCATATGCTTCGAGCTGGTGCTTATAAAGTTTCATAGAACCGATCTCGAGGCTGGAAAGTTCATTAATTATGTCCATAAATCTGAGAGGTACTTTCTCCGGGATCTCCGGTGGTTGTTTATGATAGTATATTTCATATCCCATGTCTAGAAGTATTTTTCGTGAATCAAGAGGCATGGATCCACCCTGTCAAAATTATGTAATCATATGATTTTCCTTAGATATTTTATCAAGGAACCTTTTCTTAAAATACTCACTTCTTTAGCGATATTATTTGATAACCATTTCGGCCTCCTACTACTGGTTGTGAATATGTAATAGTTTAGACCATCAATAGATCGGGCATATACTATAGCGTCTGCTAATGATATTTTAGGCTTGGACGAGAAACTAGCCGTCAAAAATAATATTCTACGGCTGGAAATAGGTTCGTATAGATCCTCGAGCATTTCGATTGCCTCGTAAAGAGCTAGCGCAGGCTCAGCCGGGTGTTGAAGCAGTGGAATATTACGTATGTCGCCAAGCAATTTATCAACAGCACTGGTCTCGACCAGGTCTATGAGGGGTAATGGCTCCTTACCGTACAGTACTACACCCATCCTGGCAAACTGGTTCTTCGAGACAAGTGCATAAGTATTCTGTAGAAATTCGATTGTTAACTCTAGATCAGATGATTTAGTCCACTCGAGAGCCAATACTATGTCAATCATACTGTTTACCCGTAATATGTTCTACCGTGTTTTTGAGAACGGAATAAAGCTCTGCCTTTGTCTCGACAGTATGCATTGTGCCACCCGTGTTTTTTACGGCTTGTTCTACTAATAATAGATCGTTCTCTCTTATCCTACCGAGACATACTATATTTAGTCTTACCGAAGAGTTTTTAGCATAAATTGAGGCTACATCTAGAGGAATCCCCATGTTGAACCCGCCATCCGTTATCATTATAACATCCTTACTGCCATGTACTCTACGTAGAATTTTCACTGAAACTATCACGCCATCACCTGGTGCACTACCTTCACCCATTATCCTTAGCCTTGACAAAGCATCTAGAGCGAGGCTATAGTCTCTTGTAGGATTTAGGATAGGATATGCTTTGCCGAAGAAAACAGTCATACCTATTCTAACAGGTATACTGGTCTTTTTAAGTAGCTTCACAACTATATAATCAACAGCGTCTCTTACAGCAACTAGCTTATTGGGTGTTAGATCGTTATAGGATTTCCTCATACTTAATGAGGTATCCAGTAGAAACACCATGTTATGTGCCAACTTCTAGCACCCTGGCGACATCCTCGTGAATTATTGTTGGAAACGACTTTAATCCAAACAATATGGTTCTAAGCTTATCATCGTCTATTTCGTTTCTAAGTGTCATGAGAATGGATAGGAGACTACATGTTCTGACCCCATATTCGCTGGCTATAAGTCGTGTTCTCATATCCTCAGTCATATAAACGATTCTTTTGCTACTCCTCGCATAAGCTATAGCTATTGCTTCATGAAGAGTTATTTTGACCTTGGGTGTTATATGTATGCGACGAGGTTTCTCCACGAACTTAACTATTCCCCTCATTTTAACCGAATAATATAGTCTCGGATACATTATTGTCTCGAGTATTGTTTCAGCCGATATTGGGGCAAAGAACTGGTATCCGTCCAGCGCCAGTTTCTCAAAGTATTCCTGAATGTCATAGGTGTATATAAGGTATATCGTTAAGGGATCAACAACATATATTTCATCAGTCGTCATCCTCATTATTTCATCGACGCTGTTAACTCCAACTAATGGTATAATGCCCTTTGAGATCATGTAGTCCGACATTTCGGGAAAAGATAGCTCTGCAAAATATGCTGCATATTGAAAACTAGTTTTCTCGTTAACATAAAGTTTTATTGATAGCTCTTTGAGATCTATCTCCTTCAATAGTCTCCTAACAGCATCTCTAACAGCTTCACTTAAGCTAGAATACAATCCGAGTTCTACTAGTCTTCTCAGCTTTTCTTCAAGTACTCCAGTAAGTTCTACATCTACCATGTTGACACTCTCAGCAATCAGTTATTAGTAATATATGGGTATTCATCATCAAATCCCAAATATCGAGAATTCTCCTCTATATTTCCTTGCTACAATAAATAATTGTTTTCAAAAAATATTTTGTTTTAGTTATAAAATTCTTACAATTTTTACTTTGTCGGTACTATATACAGTACTACCGGCACATATGCAGGAGCTATTAGTAGGAATGATCTATATCCTAGCATTGTGTAGCCTACTATGTACTGATAATATCCAGGCAATTCTATCAGCATAACGGCTATCGATGTTTCATTCGCCTTAACTGTGACTGGTATCTTCTGGTAGTCTCCGAAACCTGTAATAGGTGGCGTCGATACTACTGCGTCGCCCTGCTCAGTTATGGTCATTATCGGTGCATAGCTTAGGGCATAGCTACCCCATATTGTTATGTTTGCTTTACCTGTTCCATTGATGACTGGTATTACTACTGCGCCGACCTTCGGATTTATCGATGCACGGATCGGTATTATCTCTACCTGTATGTTCTCGGGATACTGTTTAGACGCTCCTATCAAGGTGTTTCTAATAACTACCCAGTATGTTCCAAGCACGGGTGTTGGTGCAAACACAGCTGATTGTGTGTCTGATGGTGTATCAAAGTGTGTGCCCCATCCGGAACTGCCATGGATGAACCAGCTGAACTTACCAGCTATCACTGAGCCGTAGAAGAATGAAAGCGGCGGTCCTGCGAGTACGTATGGCGTGTAATAGCCTGCCACGAATAAGTCGATGTTGGTGTTGCTGTCTTTCCACATAACTTTAACGATTAATCCTACAACGCTGGGATCATCAACGTCTACTGGGAATATTCTCCAGTCACCGCTCTCGTATCTCCAAGACCAGTCGAAGGGTCCCGCCACGTAGTAGTTATTGTATAACGTCTCGTTATGTGTTGAAGTGAGTATTAGTCCTGGTGTGTTCGGTGTAATTGCTGCCTTAACAACTATTGATACCGGTACAAGTACGGGTTTATTGCCTCCACATACGATCACGTATCCCTGGTAAATTCCGGGCTTTGCGTCTGATGGTACCTTTACCGTTACAGTCACGTTGCCTGGACTCACTTGTCCTGATGGTAGGGTTATCCAGTTCCATGGAATCCTAGACGCCTGTATGAGATCTAGTCTGAACGGTATAATGCCGTAGCCGTAGACATAATAGTAGGTATTAGAGAATACTCGTATGTCCAGCAACAATGATTGCTCGGCGTTCGCTGGTAGTTTTCCTAGGTATTCCTTGAGGTAGCTTAGTATGTTTTCGACCTTCGCATTGGGGTCTCCGAAGGCTACGTGCCAGACGTTCGCATAGCGTATATCATAGTTTATACGTGCTGTTTCGTTGAGCTCTATCTTCTTGTCTCCGTTCAAGTCTATCCAATAATGAAGATCTAATCCCGCGATAATCCATGGCAGGTACTGTCCTTTTCTTCCAAGCGGGTCGTAGACACTATATGGTATGCTTGCAACGAATTCTACGAAGTCCTTGTTCTCCCACGCCTCCTTATTTACGGGTATCAATATATGAGTTATTGCAGGGTATGATAAATTCAGGTAGAGTACATCACCTTTTACAGCTACCATCAAGTCCTTCAAAGGCACCGCACCAGCAGGGGTAAACGCTATTGCATCGTTTAGATCAAGATACTTCAGTAGATCCTCTCTCACAGCCTGGTACCTAACAGCCTTCAGCGTGTATTGGCCTTTACCATTGATGGTCAATGTAATGTTCTTTGTTTCTCCAGGGTATAGCGGCCCAGTGTAGATCTGTGTATCGCCGACAGGCTTGATCGTCAGGTTCAGGTCGTGGTAGTCCATGTATGGTAGCTCATTGTAAAAAGTATCGTAGCTATAGACTACTGGTACCCCGCCGCTCACTATTGTCTTCACAGCCGTGTATACGTCTACTTGTCCCGAGCCCTGCGTGAATGGATCATAGCCTAAGTCTTTGGCTGTGCTCTTCAATAATGCTTTAACATATGTTGGTGTTGGTAGCTTACCGTATTTTTCTAGATAGGCTTGTAGAATCAATGCTATGCTCCCAGCAGTCATTGGTGTTGCTTCGCTTGTTCCTCCGAATAGATCATATGCTCCCAGCCCGTTTCCTAATCCAAAGTGCCACGGCGCTGGCGCCCATGCGAAGCTACCGATGTTTACTACGTCGGGCTTCGCTACCCCCATATCGGTTGGTCCGCGGTCACTCCAGCTGACAACCTCTCCTCCAGGTGCTGGTAGGTAGCCGTATAGCGGCCTATAGGCGAAGAGCGTTGATGCTCCTACGCTTATCACCAGACTCGCCGCGCCAGGTATTGTAGCGGTGCCGTATCCTGGTCCTCCATTACCCATTGCGAACACTATTATCGTCCCCGTCTCCGATACTAGGTAGTTTACTAGGAGGCTGTTGGGATCCATTCCTGACGCGAAGCCCACTATGCCTATGTAGCTCATGCCCCAGCTATTGCTTATTATGTTGGCCTTGTGCTCGCCTGTGTACTGCCAGTTCCACGGCATGTTGTTGATTGCTGAGAATCCTGACCAGAAGAACTCTGCTGTGAAAGCGTTTATCAGGTATCCTGGAGTCGACGCTATCTTGGCGTCGGGCGCTATGCCCTTTAGATGGAATACGCCATAGCCTAGGTTGTATGCTACTCTTCCACGGCTGGCTATTACTGATGCGCAGCTGGTACCGTGTCCTAGCCAGTCATAGGCTATGTCAACATAGTTGCCATTGGTATCTAGTCCTGGCAGTATGACCGCGTTGAACTCCCAGTCCTTGTCCCACCCGTATTCCTTGGTGTAGCCTGTTAGTATTCCTAGCCAGTCGTACACCCATCCAGCCAGTTCTCCAGCGCTGAAGTCATTCACGCCGTCGCCGTTGAAGTCGCGTGCCATGACCTCTTGGCCGTAGTAGGCCGGTTTTTCATCAGCGAAGCTATAGTCTTCCCATGCCGGGTTAGGTGCTGGGGCTATGCCTGCCTCGTGTAGAACATACATTATGTAATAGTATGTTGTTGATAGGTCGGCGTAGACAGTGTCGTATTTACCATCATCATTGGTGTCGGCTAGTATAATGGGTATAGTGTACTGTAGTATTCCTGACGCTCCGTAGTGCGGGTATACTGTTTGTACAGCTATTCCAAACTTGAACACGTTGTCCTTGCTATGTATGTTTCCTACATAGAATGTGCTTAGGGGAAACGAAGCCGAATATACATGGCCGGAGGGCGATATGTAGAGCACCCATCCATAATCTGTTTCACCTATTGTTCCAGGCCAGCTGAAGAAGGTTACCGGCAACTGTACTTTCAGTGTCCCATTATCATCGATTGCTTGGCTCAGTGTCAGGGTTAGCCCTAGCTCATCGGCATCAAAGATCATGGGTACTCCATTAGATGTCCTAGCTATAGCATCCACACCTAGATCAGATATACCAAAATCAACGCCAGTATCGACAACGGCTACCGTTATCCCTTTACCAGTAATGTTGTACCGGCTCCATACTTGAGCCGCTCCTATAGTCTTTACAGCTGCATAGAGTGTCGGCTCCGCCCTGCCAATGCCTGGCAACCCAGAAGTTTGCGGATGAACCTTAGCCTCCTCGAGTATTTGTTTTACCGGGGACTCCTCCGCCATTATCTTGAAAACGTAGGGTGTTTTGGCAAGAGCTACGACGTCATTGTATGTGGCCCATGCCTCTATGTACCAGTACTGGGGCAACTTATAAGCGAATATTATGCCCTTTGTATGTTTCTTAATGAAACCTATATCGATGATCGGGGAGGCTATGATGATGACTTTGGCTTGACCTGGCCTCGCCTTCGCGATAATACTGGTCATGGGGGGCTCCGTAGGCTGTTTTAGAGGTATGTTTAATTTAGCGAAGAAGCTCTCTGTATAGAATGATTTGTCCAGCAATTGTGGAGAGAGCTTTGACATCCACGGCTTGTATGATAACTCGTTATTGGTCTGAACAGCGTATGTCATTGTGAACGGTGTTAGAGCTGGCATGAGAAGTATTGCGACGAATACTAGTATTAGAGGAATATACCATTTATCCAT
>Ga0256831_1001084_pt1 | contig 14297 bp, 9 predicted proteins | sample 132544metaG_FD_189087 | JGI IMG/M metagenome (GOLD analysis project Ga0256831, IMG submission 189087) | Hydrothermal vent microbial communities from Lau Basin, Pacific Ocean - 132-544 | ecosystem: Environmental > Aquatic > Marine > Hydrothermal vents | place: Pacific Ocean: Lau Basin | collected...
GCCTTTTTTGTCTTTTTAGTCTCTAGTTTAGTCTCAGCTTTGGCCTCAGTCTTAGTCTCCTCCGGTTTAACCTCTTCAGCTTTTACCTCTTCAGCAGCTTTAGGTTCTTCAACCTTTTTAGCTTTTGGAGCGGCAGCTTTTTTCTTTGCAGGAGCTTTCTTCTCGTCAGCTTCCATTTGCGATTTCAGAGCAGCCAAATTAGTTATATCCCCTAAAGTAGTTTTTTCTAAGTTATCTTTCAACTTTTTCACACCTTTTTTAGTGTTTTTAGCAACAGCTTTTTTAGCAGTTGTGTCTGATGATTTTTTCTCATCTTCAAAAACTCTTGAGTGTGAAAGGATTATACGCTTAGCAGCTTTATTGAATTCGATAACTTTAAACTGAAGTTTTTCATCAACTTTAGCAGGAGTACCATCTTCTTTAATCAGGTGTCGTGGAGTAGCAAATCCTTCAACTCCATACTGAAGTGCGATTGTACCACCTTTGTCGAACATATCGGTAATTGTACCTTCATGAATTGAATCAACAGTAAACAGTGTTTCGAATACATCCCAAGGATTCTCCTCAAGCTGCTTGTGTCCCAGACTTAAGCGACGGTTATCTTTGTCGATTTCAAGAACAACAACATCTGTGTTTTCACCTATTGATGTGAATTCAGCAGGATGCTTAATTTTCTTAGTCCATGATAGATCTGATATATGGATTAATCCGTCAATACCCTCTTCTATCTCAACAAATACACCGAAATTGGTAAAGTTGCGAACGATAGCTGAGTGTTTTGTGCCCACGCTGTATCTCTCCTCTATTTTCTCCCATGGATCTGGCTTAAGCTGCTTGATACCTAACGACATCTTACGCTCTTCACGATTGAGAGTAAGAATCATAGCATCAACCTCATCACTAACTTTTAGGAAGTCCTGAGCACTTCTTAGGTGTTGCGACCATGACATCTCTGAAACGTGGATAAGACCTTCAATACCAGGAGCAATCTCGACAAAAGCACCATAGTCGGCCATTACAACCACTTTACCTTTTACCACATCACCTACATTAAGTTTCTCGTCAAGAGAATCCCATGGATGAGGTGTAAGTTGTTTCAAGCCTAAAGCGATACGTTTCTTCTCGTCATCAAAGTCAAGAATAACAACATTGAGTTTCTGATCCAACTCAACCAGCTCTTCAGGGTGAGAAACACGTCCCCACGACAGGTCGGTAATGTGGATAAGTCCGTCAACACCGCCAAGGTCGATAAATACTCCGTACGAGGTGATGTTTTTAACAGTACCTTCAAGAACCTGTCCTTTTTCGAGTTTCGAGATAATCTCTTTCTTCTGTTGCTCAAGTTCAGCCTCGATGAGTGCTTTGTGAGAAACAACAACATTTTTAAATTCAGGATTAATTTTAACAACTTTGAATTCCATTGTTTTACCTACATACATGTCGTAATCACGAATAGGCTTAACGTCTATTTGCGATCCCGGAAGGAAAGCCTCAATTCCAAACACATCAACGATCATACCACCTTTAGTACGACATTTAATGTATCCTTTAATAATTTCATTGTTGTCAAGAGCTTCGTTAACGCGATCCCATGATCTAAGTGCTCTTGCCTTTTTGTGCGACAGAATTAACTGTCCTTTTTTGTCTTCTTGACTTTCAACAAATACCTCTACTTTATCGCCTATTTTAAGTTCGGCATTGTAACGGAATTCGTTACGGCTGATAATTCCATCAGATTTGAATCCAATGTTAATAACAACTTCGCGCTTGTTTAACCCAATTACTTCACCTTCAAGAACCTCTTTTTCAGAAATTGTTGACAGGGTTTGATCGTAAAGTTTCTCCAGTTCAGCTTGTGATTCCAGTACTTCAACGGTATCACCTTTTTCGTAGCTGTCCCAGTCAAATTCGTCATCAGGTACTGTTGGTGTTGCAGCAGTTTGAACAGGCTCTTCTTTTACTTCAGCCTCAACAACTTCGGCAACCTCATCTTTGACTTCCTCTTCGGTTACGGTCTCTTCAGCATTGGCTGCTTCAGTTACGGCCTCTGGGGTTTTTTCTTCCTTCACCTCATTAGTTTCAGGTGTAGACTCTTTTTTTACTTCCGGAGCATTCTCCTCTTGCTCAGGAATGTTCTCGTTTGATTCACTCATTTAATTTTCTCTTTCTTTTAAAATTAGTAGTTAGACATTATATTATTTAAAAAGCGGTGCAAAAATATGAACTTTTTGCCATAAATAAGCTATAATTACAGAGTTTTTAACGCTTTATTGCATGATTTATATCGATTTCGCACCTATTTTTATGTGAAACTACACTTTGAATTTTAAATTACTATTCTGGCACAAAGATGTTTGTTGATATTTCACAGTCCAAAACAGACTTTTTCCTCTCAAATATTTACTGTTTTATCAAATAAGATGATTATATAAAAAAGAAACTATTAAAATAAATTTACGTAATAACTAATTATTGTATTTTTGATTTGTAAAAAATAAACGCATAAAAAATGAAAATATCTATTATTGGTACCGGATATGTAGGACTGGTTACCGGAACATGTTTCTCAGACACCGGAGTTAATGTTACTTGTGTTGATATTGACGAGAAAAAAATCGATAATCTGAAAAAGGGTATAATTCCCATTTATGAGCCCGGACTTGAGGTTATGTTGAAGAACAATGTTGAAAAAGGCAGATTGCATTTCTCAACTAGTTTAAAAGAGAGTATTGACCAATCGGAAGTTGTGTTTATTGCTGTTGGTACACCTCCCGGCGAAGATGGTAGTGCTGACCTTAGTCATGTGCTTGAGGTTGCGCGGCAGATTGGGAAACACATGACACATTACCTCGTGGTTGTAACAAAAAGTACTGTTCCTATTGGTACCGCCAAGAAGGTTAAGGCTGCAATTCAGGATGAGTTGGAAAAAAGAGGAGTTACTATTGATTTTGATGTGGCTTCAAATCCTGAATTTCTGAAGGAGGGTAATGCAATTGATGATTTTCTTAAGCCTGATCGTATCGTAGTTGGTACAGAGTCGGAGAAAGCAGTCAAGATGATTGAGAAGTTGTACAAGCCATTTCTGCTTAATGGACATCCAATACTTTTTATGGATATCCCTTCGGCTGAATTAACAAAATATGCTGCTAATTCAATGTTGGCCACCAAGATTAGTTTTATGAATGATATGGCTAACCTTTGTGAGATTGTAGGTGCTGATATCACAATGGTTCGTAAAGGTATTGGTTCCGATTCGCGTATTGGGAATAAATTTATCTATCCCGGAATTGGTTATGGCGGCTCATGCTTTCCTAAAGACGTAAAAGCAATTATCAAAACAGCTGATGATTATAACTATTCATTGCGTCTGTTGAAAGCTGTGGAGGCTATTAATCAGGATCAGAAGTCTGTAATGTATGCTAAGATAAAGCAGCATTTCGGTTCAAACCTTAAGGGAAAGACCTTTGCAATGTGGGGACTCTCGTTCAAGCCAAATACTGACGACATGCGTGAAGCCCCGGCTTTAGTAATTATTCGACATCTGTTGAAAGCAGGAGCCAAAGTGAAAGCTTACGACCCTGTTGCTATGGAGGAGGCAAAGAAATCGCTTGGTGATACTATCAAGTATGGTAAAGATCCTTATGATGTACTTATTGATGTTGATGCTCTGTTGTTAGTTACTGAATGGCCTGAGTTCAGAATTCCAAATCTCGGCGTTATGGAGAAACTGTTGAAGAATAAAGTGATTTTTGACGGCCGTAATATTTATGATGCTGAGGAGATGGCAGAAGAGGGATATACCTATTATTCTATTGGTAGGGTTGATGTTAAGCCTAGCTAAGTGGTTCTAGTGTTAATGCTAATTGAAATTGATATTAAAATTAAAATAAACAGATGAAAAGAGTATTGGTAACCGGTGGTGCCGGATTTATTGGATCTCACCTTTGTGAACGGCTATTAAATGAAGGAAATGATGTAGTTTGCCTTGATAACTATTTTACGGGCAATAAACGGAATATTGTTCACCTGATGGACAATCCCTATTTTGAGGTGATTAGGCATGATGTTACACACCCTTTCTTTATTGAGGTTGATGAGATTTATAATATGGCCTGTCCGGCATCCCCTATTCATTACCAGTACAATCCCATAAAGACAATTAAAACATCTGTTATGGGAGCCATTAATATGCTTGGTCTGGCAAAGAGAATAAAGGCAAAGATACTTCAGGCTTCCACTTCGGAGGTGTATGGCGATCCTTTGGTGCATCCACAGGTTGAGGAGTATTGGGGAAATGTAAATCCCATTGGTATTCGCTCATGTTATGATGAGGGGAAGAGGTGTGCTGAGAGTCTGTTTTTTAACTACAACCGGCAAAATGAGGTTGATATAAAAGTAATAAGGATATTTAATACCTACGGCCCGCGAATGCATCCGCAAGATGGAAGGGTGGTGTCAAATTTTATTGTTCAGGCCTTAAAGGGTGAAGATATTACAATTTTTGGGGATGGTAAGCAGACACGCAGCTTTCAGTATGTTGACGATTTGGTTGAGGGAGCTATACGAATGATGAACACAGAAGGATTTAGTGGTCCGGTGAATGTTGGTAATCCGAACGAATTTACAATGTTAGAGCTGGCACAGGAGGTGTTGCGAATAACAAACTCAAAATCGAAACTAATATTCCTCCCACTTCCTGCTGATGACCCTACTCAACGAAAACCGGATATTACTTTGGCCAAAAAAGAGCTTGATAACTGGGAACCTAAAATTCAACTTGCCGAAGGTTTGGAAAAAACTATTAATTACTTCGATAATCTGTTGAGGGATGTTTGATGTTAAGGAATATGTAAATTGTAATTCCGTATCTTACGATTACTCAAATCCTCAAACTTAAAACTATAAGTAAGAAATATAATGGTAACACGTAAAGGAATAATATTATCAGGAGGAGCCGGAACGCGACTATACCCGGTAACAAAGTCGATATCGAAACAGATTATACCGGTTTACGACAAACCGATGATATACTATCCTTTGTCGGTTTTAATGTTAGCCGGAATAAGAGAAATTTTGATAATTAGTACACCGCAGGATATTCATCTTTACGAGAACCTTTTTGGAGATGGTAGTAATATCGGATTGAAAATAAGCTATGAAATACAACCCTCTCCGGATGGATTGGCACAGGCATTTACTATTGGAGAGAAGTTTATCGGAGATGACCCGGTTGCTCTCATTCTGGGTGATAACATCTATTACGGATACGAATTTACTAAAGTTCTTACTGAGGCTGACAAAAGTAAAGATGGGGCTGTGGTATTCGGTTACTACGTTAGCGATCCCGAAAGGTATGGTGTAGCTGACTTTGATGAAGATGGTAAAGTGCTGAGTATTGAGGAGAAACCTTTGAAACCTAAATCAAATTATGCGATTACAGGCCTCTATTTTTACAGTAACGACGTGGTTGCAAAAGCAAAGGTTCTTAAGCCAAGTAAGCGTGGAGAGTTGGAAATTACTGATTTGAACAGGCTCTATCTGGATGAGAAAAGATTAACGATGAAAGTGCTGGGTAGGGGTATGGCATGGCTCGATACCGGTACTCACGATAGTCTGCTGCAGGCCTCTAACTTCATCTCTACAATTGAAAACAGACAAGGATTAAAGGTAGCCTGTATTGAGGAGATAGCCTACCAACAGGGGTTTATCGACCGTAACCAACTTCTTGAACTGGCCGAACCAATGAAGAAAAATGAATACGGGCAGTATCTGATACAGATTGCAGAGAGATAGTCTTAGTATAGTCTGAGGTACTGGAAAATCATATAAATTTACACCAAAAAATTAACATAGTTAATTACCCATTAAAATGGTAGTAGACCCATTTTTTCTTTGTGAAATCACTTTGTATTTAGACAAACTTGAAGTTTTTTTATTGCATATTTGGTCTTTATTTTTAATTTTGGAATTCGACAATGATTAAACTAAGGATATAATATCATGAGAAAGGTAACTGTAGGTGTAGATATTGGCGGTACAAATACTGCTATCGGAGTTGTAGATGTAGACGGCAATGTACAGGTAAAGAACTCTATTTTAACTCCAGGCCATGGTGATGCTAAGCGATATATAAATGATTTGGCAATTGCAATTAATGATACAATTGCCAAGGTGAAAGAGATAGATGCAGATGTTGAGCTTGTTGGTATTGGTATTGGAGCACCTAACGGTAATTATTATAAAGGAACAATAGAGCAGGCCGCAAACCTTTCGTTTAAGGGAGTAGTTCCTTTTGTGGATATGCTGAAAAGTCATTTCTCGGATGTTGAAACTATTGTATTAACTAATGATGCAAATGCAGCAGCTATAGGAGAGATGATATATGGTGGTGCCAAAGGGATGAGGGATTTTGCCATGTTCACTCTTGGCACAGGTGTTGGTAGCGGACTAGTTGTTAATGGAGACCTTGTGTATGGTGACGACGGATTTGCCGGTGAGTGTGGTCATACAACGTTAGTGTCTGACGGTCGTCTTTGCGGATGTGGAAGAAAGGGACACCTTGAGACCTACTGCTCGGCTTCGGGAATGAAAAGAACAGCCTTTGAGCTGATGGCAAAATATAATGCAACTGACAGTCTTTTGGCCGATAAATCGTTCAATGAACTGGATTCAAAAATGATTTACGATGCCGCAGTGGCAGGTGACAAGGTTGCCCTTGAGGTGTTTGAGATTACAGGCAGGTATCTCGGACAAGGTTTGTCCGATACTGTCCACCACCTTAGTCCTGAAGCAATATTTCTCTTTGGAGGTCCAACAGCAGCCGGAGATATGATTTTTGAACCAACCAGAAGAAATATGGAGGAGAACCTTCATCCTTTGTTCCGTAATAAAATTAAGATACTACCATCAAAGCTTGATGCCGGAGATGCTGCAATTGTAGGTGCCAGTGCTCTTGTGTGGAAAGAGTTGGAGAAATGAAGTCCAAAGGCAAAAGTGAGCAGTAATCAGTTTGTCTATTAAAAACTGTTACAAAAGACTTTTGGATACTGCTAACTAAATATTGATTGCCTGTTTATTGTTTCATTTTGAAAATTAAACAGGTGGTTATATAATAAAGTGGAAATTACTTTTATATTTGTCGTTTTTAATTCGAACTGATAAGGTATTGATAATCTCAATCTAAAGAATAAAAAAAGTATATATATGACCAAAATAAAGATATTAATTGAAAAGATAAACAGTGGCGATAACACATTGTTTCAGGAGCTGTACGGAAATAATCAGGATACACTAAAGCAACAGGCTGACAGGTATACTGAATTGATGAATGAGTTTGAGCAAGCTCACGGCACTGACGATGTCGATCTTTTTACATCACCGGGTAGAACTGAGGTTGGTGGAAATCATACCGACCATCAGTATGGGCGTGTTTTGGCAGGTGCTGTAAATATGGATAATATTGCTGTTGTAGCTAATAACAATTCAAATACTATCCGCATTAAGTCTGCCGGATATCCTGAGTTTACTGTTGATATCTCAGATCTTTCAAAAGATGAGTCTCAGTTATACACTTCAGAAGCTTTGGTTAAAGGTATTTGTGCCCGACTAAAAGAGTTGGGTCATGAGATTGGAGGCTTTAATGCGCACATACATGGTAATGTGCTGAAAGGGTCAGGGCTGAGCTCTTCTGCATCATTCGAAGTTTTGATAGGTGCAATTATTAGTCATCTTTTCAATGGAGGCAAGGTTGACCCTGTTGAGAATGCAATTGTGGGTCAATGGTCAGAGAATAACTATTTTGGAAAACCTTGCGGACTGATGGATCAAACGGCATGTTCGGTGGGAGGATTTATCACTATCGATTTTAAAGATCCTTCAAAACCTGTTGTTAAAGCTCTTGATTTTGACTTTATGAAAACAGGCTATGCACTTGTTATTACCGATACCGGTGGCGACCATGCTAATCTTAACGATGAGTATGCATCTCTTCCAGCAGAGATGAAATCTGTGGCTCAGGCATTAGGAAAAGAGGTTATGCGTGAAGTGTCAACTGAAGAGTTGGTAAAAGCAATACCCGATATTCGTGAGAAGGTTGGTGACCGTGCAATATTGCGTGCTATTCACTTTTTGGGAGATAACAGTCGGGTTGTTGATCAGGTTGAGGCACTTGAGAGTGATGAGTTTGACTCATTCCTGAAGATGGTAATTCAATCGGGAAACAGCTCATATATGTATAATCAAAATGTTTACACAACGCTCGATTCACGTCAGCAGAGTGTTGCTTTAGGATTAGCCCTGAGTGCTCAGATACTTGAGGGTAAGGGAGCATGGCGTGTTCATGGTGGTGGATTTGCCGGTACTATCCAGGCATTTGTTCCACAGGATATGCTAGATGAGTATGTTGATACCCTTGAAAATGTCTTTGGCAAAGGAAACTGTCACAAACTATTTATCAGATCTAAGGGTTCAATAAAACTGGAATTGTAAAATTTTGCAAATCGTTTAACTAATAAGAAATTAATTTAAAATCTAAACTAAAAGTTATGAGTGAAAAAAAGACTAATCAAACTGGTCCATTTCTAATAATGGTTGGACTGATGTTTGTTGTTGGATTCCTTACGGTAGTGAACCAGCAATTTCAAACACCCTTACAGGGAGCTTTACTGTCGAATGCCGGAGCCCTGAAGAATACTTTAGCAACCTTTATTACATTTGCTTTCTTTATGGGTTATCCTGCTTTGGGATCAACAGCATCGAAATGGGCTGATACTATTGGTTATAAAGGAACTCTGGTAAGAGGTCTTATTGTGTTGATAGCCGGATTAGCCATTGAAGCTCTTTCGGCATATATTACAGATGCTGGAAGTGTGCAGATTGGCGGAGCTACCGTTCCTATTGCTTTCTTCATATTTCTGTTTGGTTCATTCGTGATAGGTTCTGCTCTTGCAATTATGCAAACTGTAATTAACCCTTTCCTCGTAGTTACTGAAGTTCCCGGAACTTCACCTATTACAAGGGTTAGTATTGCCGGTTCGTTAAACTCTATTGGTACTACCATTGCACCTTTCTTTGTTGCTTTTGTTGTATTCGGCGGTAGCATTCCTAAGGTTGCTCAGCTTTTGTTACCTCTTTCGATACTGATATTGGTTGTTGGCGTTCTTACAGGTGTTGTTAAGAAACTGCCTCTTCCTACTCCAAAACATGGTGATAATGAGTCCGTTGACATCTCTCAATTGACAAGAAGTATTTGGAGTTTTAAACACTTAACACTTGGTGTTGTTGGTATATTCGTTTACGTTGGAGTTGAAGTGGCTGTTGGATCAAATATTACACTCTATGCTAAAAGTATAGGTTTTAATAAAGAACTTTATGCAACCCTTACTGCGCTTTACTGGGGCGGGATGTTAGTTGGTCGCCTGTTTGGTTCTTTTATGTCTAAAATTGCAGCTCAGAAACAACTGCTTTTTACAGCAACCGTAGCTTTAGTACTTGTGCTTATTTCAATGGCCACTGTTAATCCATGGTTCCTTGTAGGAATTGGTTTAATGCACTCAATTATGTGGGGAGCAATTTTTTCTCTGGCAATTGATAAACTGGGATCATACACAGCAAAAGGTTCCGGAGCACTTATGATTGGCGTAGCCGGTGGAGCTATTATTCCGTGGTTGCAGGGAGTCTCTGCTGATATGTTAGGTGGTTGGGAGTTAACATGGATAATTGTTGCAGTTTGTGAGGTTTACCTGATATACTATGCTGTTGCAGGGCATAAAGTAAAAGAGGAAGTAACTGCTTAATAAGTAATTGATTTGATAAGGGCTGGTTTTTAATCAGTCCTTATTTTTTTTAATAAAAGAATTAGCATCTAATATATTAAAGGCATGAGTAAATCAGCAGATGTTTATACCCTAAATAACAGCAACGGAGTAGAGGTTTCTTTTATGGCTGATGGTGCACGTATTATCTCAATAAATGTTCCTGATGTAAAGGGTAATATTGCTGATGTTGTTATAGGATACGATACTCCGGAAGGTGCATTGAAGGGAGATGCTTATTTTGGTGCTCTGTGCGGAAGATATGCCAACCGGATTGTTGAAGGTAAGTTTAGTATCGATGGCAAAGAATACCAACTCGATTGTAATAACGATACTAACCACCTGCATGGAGGTAACGAAGGATTCAACTCAAGGGAGTGGACGGTAGAGCCTGTTTCAATACCTAAATTTGCTCAGGCTTACAATCTCTCATTGGTTAGTCCTGATGGTGATCAGAAATACCCGGGTGAGTTAACTGTTGAAGTAACTTATGGACTGACTAGCGATAATGAATTTGTTATTGAGTATTCAGCTGAAACAACAAAGCCTACCGTAATTAACCTTACGGCTCATCCCTACTTTAACCTAAAAGGTGCAGGCAGTGGAACAGTTGAAAATCATGAATTGCAAATCAACGCCTCTAAGTACACACCTATCGATGGAGCTATTGGCACTATTTCGGGTGAGATTGTTCCGGTTAAGGATACTCCATTCGATTTTACAACGGCTAAGAAAATTGGTGATGCGGTTAATGAGGATGCTGACCAGTTGAAGTTTGGTGGGGGAGGTTTGGATCACAACTTTGTGATTGATGGCTATGACGGTTCAGTAAGGTTAGCAGCTGTACTGACGGATTCTGAATCAGGACGCAGTATGGAGGTTTATACCGACCAACCGGGTGTGCAGACATATACAGGTAACCATTTTGACAAATCAGATATAGGCAAGCAGGGACAACCCATAGAGAAGTGGGCTGGTGTTGCTCTTGAAACACAAATCTTTCCTGACTCACCTAATAAGGAGCATTTTCCTAACGCAGTGCTGAAACCGGGTGAGACCTATAAGCATATTTGTGTTTATAAATTTTCATAATTATAGTGTTGCATAGTCTACATTTGAATAGTTGATGATGAAGGTAAACATTGCTTGAAAACTTTTTAAAACTCACTAAATTCATTCGGATTTAGTGGTTTTTGCTTTTTATGTTCTGCTTCGAATTTTGTGGATTATGAACGTTCTCGATGTTCTGCATCTAAATAGTGTCTGCAATAATACATAGCTGGTATCGTCATTGCGAGGACGATAGGACGAAGCAATCTTTTAACGTACAATGAGATTGCTTCACTTCCCGCCACATCGGGACAGGCTGTACCTCGTTCGCAATGACGACAATGTTATAAATCAAGGTACAAAATAATAAGGAGTTAAAGAGTCGTGTTAACCTTGGTAGAAATTAATTGTAATCTAAAAAGCGTCAGCACTCAAAATAACATCTACCCCTTTGTGAGCTAAATATTATTTTGAGGTATAATAGAAAATAATTTACGCTGATTTTTTACAATCTCGATATTATCAACAAATCTTTTTAGTGGCCTCTTTCTATTTGCGCTTGTAGTGTGATTGAAGATTTAGGGAGATTGGATAGCTCCGAAGGTATGAGGAGATCATCCAACCGAACTTAATCTTCAAGTATACGGAAAGCACTAATAGAAATAAGCCTTGATTTTTTTGTTTCGTTTTTGTATCAAGACAAAAATGAAAGGCGCATAAAAGTGATGCCTGGATAAGTTATTAACAAATATTCATATTTAGAAAAATGTATTTTTAAAGAGAAAAACTAAACGTCAACATTCAAAATAACATCTACCCCTTCGTTGTGCACTTATTGTCCTACTACACAAAACTGTTATATTTGTCTTCGCTAATAAATTAAAATTGAGACAAGTGATAATTACTCTTCTTGGTACAGGTACATCACAGGGAGTTCCAATGATAGGATGCGAATGTAGTGTTTGTAAATCTTCTGACAGAAGAGACAGACGATTACGTTCGTCCGTTTTGATAGAGACCGACACCACAACAGTTGTAATTGATACCGGCCCCGACTTCAGGTATCAGATGCTGAGAGCCGGGGTGAAAAAACTGGATGCAGTTATTCTTACGCATGAGCATTACGACCATGTGGCAGGCCTGGATGATATCAGAGCATTTAATAAAATACGAAAAGGGGATATTGATGTCTATGCCGAAAAGCGTGTGCTTACAGAGTTGGAGCACAATCTGCACTATGCATTTGCAAAAGATAAATATCCGGGAGTGCCATCCATTAGAAATATTGTGATTGATGAGAGTGTGGTATTCAGTGTTAGCGATATCGTAATTACTCCAATCAGGGTTCTTCATCACCGATTACCTGTTATGAGTTTTAGAATTGGTGATTTTGCTTATATCACGGATACCAATAGTATACCTGATAAATCATTTGAAATGTTGGCAGGAGTGAAGGTGTTAGTGATAAATGCGTTGAGAATAAAACCCCACATCTCTCATTTTAGCCTATCCGAAGCCCTTGACGTGATTCAAAAGTTAAAGCCTGAAAGAGCTATCTTAACCCATATTAGCCACCGATTAGGATTGCATAAGGAGGTTAATGATTCTTTACCCAAAAGAGTAGAGTTAGGTTACGACGGTATGCAGATAAAATTATAGTCTGTTAAGATAATCATAAATATTTTCACCTTTCTCCAATCTCAGTTTTGTTCGTAACACATGTCGGGTTGTTTTAACGCTGTCGGGGGAGATATTCAGAAGTGCAGCAGTCTCCTTAATGTTGAAATTAAGTTTAATCAATGCACTTAGCTTTAGTTCCGATGGGGTAATTTTACTGTTTATCTCTAAAAGCTTAGGGTAAAAATCAGGGTTTATCTCTTCAAAATAGTGCTTAAACAGTTTCCAGTCTTGTTCCGAGCGGATACTACGTTTTAATTGTTGCTTAATTCTGGTTATCGCTTGTTTAGATTCATCAGGTATTGCTTTTAGTTCTCCCATCGAGGTAAGTATCTCCCCCAATAGCCTGTTCTTATGCATCATCATTATCGCTTGCGAAGTAAGCTGACGGCTTTTGAACTGAACATCTTTTTCCAACTGCTCTTTTTCTGCGTTCAATAGCTCTCTTTTTAACCTTGATTTTTTCCTGTTCTGGATAAATTCAGAAATAATCAATATCAATAACATAAAAAGAAGCAACATCCCAATATAGAGCAGAATTCTCATCTTCCTGTCAGTTTCCTGCTTATCCTTTAACTTCTCTATTAAGAGCTGTTTCTTTTCGTTTTCAAATTTTGTTTCAAGATTGGCAATTGTGATTTTTGCCTTTTCAATATTAAGAGTGTCTTTTAAATGAATGTACTTTATGATGTGTTTAAGTGCATTTTGTTTGTCACCACCTGCATTAAATACTTTGTATAAATCGTAGTGTGCATCCTTTTGAATATCCATATCCTGATTTGACTCAGCTATCTCAATTATCTTTTTGTAAACATCAATACTTTTGCTAAACTCCTTCTTGTCAGCAAACAGTTTCCCTAATCCGCTGTAGATGTCAGTCTCTATTGTGTAGTCAGCCTTTTCGGCCAACCTTAGGGCATTGCTATAGTAGAGCATTGCCGAGTCTTTGTTTACAAAATGATATGCATAGATGTTTCCGATATTCAGAAAAACAGTTGCTTCACCACTTACAATATTTTCTCTTTTATATTCTGCCAATGCTTTGCTGTAATAGAAGAGTGCACTGTCATACTTCAGCAAGTCTTTATAGGTTATGCCTATGTTATTGTACAGATTGCCTCTGTTGTAATTTGATTTGTACTTCATGATATATTTGAGAGCTTTTTGGTAATATTCAAGCGACTCTTTGGGGCTTCCTGTTTTTTTGTAGAGCAGTCCAATGTTATTAAATGATGATACAATTCCACTTATGTCATTTGTTTGTTCGTACAGTTTAAGTGCTTTGAAAGAGATGTTGATAGATTTTGAATATCTTTCGGTTTCCCAGTAGATACCCGTTAATATCTTGTATGAATTTGCCAGGCCTGAACTGTCATTTAGCTGTTCCTGTAATTTTATGGCTTCAAGAATATCCTGTTCGGCATTGAAATATTTCATTTTAAAAAAATGGCTGATACTCATGCTACGAAAACCGAGAGCCTCAAGTTTAGGATTTCCGCTTCTGTTTGCTTCAGCCTGAAGAATAGCTGCAAAATAGTATGCACTATCGGGATTATTATACTGATACAGATCTATCAACTTGTTGAGAGTCTCTAGTCGTTGGACTTTGCGGCTGTTCGTGAGTAAGTGCTTTAGACTGTCGATACTATTTTGTCCGTTTATTGAAATAGTAAACAGTGAAATGAGGAATAGAACTGATACTCTTAATCTTTCTTTTTTCACAAAATTAAGGATTTGGTATGGTTTAAAGTTATTGGT
>Ga0256831_1001085_pt1 | contig 14292 bp, 10 predicted proteins | sample 132544metaG_FD_189087 | JGI IMG/M metagenome (GOLD analysis project Ga0256831, IMG submission 189087) | Hydrothermal vent microbial communities from Lau Basin, Pacific Ocean - 132-544 | ecosystem: Environmental > Aquatic > Marine > Hydrothermal vents | place: Pacific Ocean: Lau Basin | collected...
ACATTGGGCATCCCCGCCGTCTCCTCCTCGCCGCGCAGGACGAGGCCGCGCGTCCCCAGCGGGGTGATGAGGTTCTTGTCGATCCAGCGGCGCAGCCGCCCCTCGCTCACGCCGCTCGTTTCGACGGCGTAGCGCACCGCCTCATCGTAGAATTCGCGCAGCGCCTCGTCCACGTCGCCGAAGCGGGCCACATCCTCGGCGCGGATCTCCTCCACCTCCGGCGGGAGACTTTCCCACAGGCGGCGGCAGACGACCTGCAACTGCACCGGCTCGACGAATGGGCTGAGGACGGTTGCCTCCCCATCGCCGCGCAGGGAGCGGATGCGGCGCAGATCGTCCACCAGTTGCTCGGCGACGCCGGGCGCGAAGCGGCGTCCGGCCTGCTCCGACGGTCGCTTGACGGCCAGCAGCGCCCCTTCCCGCCCCAGCCGATCCATGCGGAAGCGCGCCCGCATCCGATAGGGGAGGAGCGCAGCGTAGGGGTCCATCTCGGCAACGTAATCCTCGCGCATCGTGAAGAGGAAGCCCAGTTCCGGGATGGCCTGCAGCGCCTTCCGCACCTGGACGAAGAAGCCCTGCACATCTTTCCAGCGCTCGCGGTAGGTGGTGAAGACCTCCTCGAACTGGTCGAGGACGATGAGGGGCGATTCCTCCTCACGCAGGAGGCGGGTGAGGAAGTCGGCCAGCGTCATCGTCCCCAGTTCCGCCCGCGACCGCGCCGCCCCCGCCTTGCTCATCAGGCCGCGCTCCACCGCCTGGAGGAGCAGGTCCTGCATCACGATGGTGGCGAAGACGTTGCTCACCGCCGCCTCGTCCAGCCATTCGGGGAGGGCGGCCCCCAACCGCCGCACACGCAGGACGAGGAAGCCCTCCTCCTCCAGGTCGGGAATGACCCGCGCGTTGAGCAGCGAACTCTTCCCTGCGCCGGAGGGGGCGTAGAAGAGGACGACGCGCTCCGAAAGGACGAGGGAGAGCAGGTCCCGCGCCTCGCGGCTGCGACCGAAGAAGAAGGTGCGGTCGCTCCGTGCAAAGGGGCGCGGCCCAACGTAGGGATTGCGGCGCTCGCTCATCGCTCCTCCTCCCACCACTCGCGCAGTTCGGCGGCGAACTGCTCCGCCGTCCCCCAGTAGATGTTGATCTTCGCCTCCTGGAAGTAGCGGGCGAGGAACTGTTTCACCGCCTCCTGACCGGCGGTCAGGTGGTCCACCTCCAGTTGGACGGCGACGTGTTTGAAGCGGTGCCGCTGGTCCAGCGGTCGAATCAGGCCGTGCAGGAGGGTGCGGAACTCCCAATCCCAGAGGCCGTAGCCCAGAAGGACGAGCGAGCTGTTGGCGAAGGCTCCGCGGATGTAGTTCGGCAACCGGTCCATCTCCGAAGAAAGGCGGACGAGGAAGTCGAAGTAATGATCCTCGGTCAGCACCATCGCATCGGGGCGACGGTCGTTGCCGTAGAGGTGATAGACGAGGGGCGCTTCCGGCGTCGGGCGGTAGTCGGCCTCCTCGTCGAAGCGCGACGGGACGTCATCGAGGTAAGGATGCCAGCGGCAGATTTCGCGCGTCGGCTTCCGCCCGGCGGCCCGCAGAGCCTCGGTCATCAGAGCGTCGTAGTTGGTGGTGATGTAGAGCGGCAAGGGCAAGCGGGCCAGCACCCCATGCACATCGTTGGGGTTATCGCCGCCGAAGACCTCCCAGCCGACGGTCGCCATCAACTCGCCGAGGGTCTTCGGCGGCGTGGCCGGCCGCAGGGAGGGCGGGAGCCGATGAAGCAGGGCCTCCAGGAGATGGTCGAGCAGTTCCTGCCGGGGGAAGTCCTCCCCCTGCGCGCTGGCGATGTACTGCGCCACGCGCGGCAGGTTGTCCCGATCGCCGAAGGGGTAGCCGTAGGCCTCCGCCCACTGCCGGGCGATCTGACTGCGGCGCGGCATCCACCGTCCGTGCAGGCGCGGGCCGAGGATGGGGAGCAACTTGCCGCGCCGGATCATCCGCATCAGCCCCGACCAGAAGACGCGAGGCTGCCCGCCGCCCAGCACCAGGCCGCGGGCATCGGCCTCATCGCCCCACAGCCGACCGGAGCGCAGGCGCATGAAGAGGACGGGGACGGCGACGTCCGGGCGGCCCTCGGTGAGCAGCGCGCTGCGGGCGACGTTGACGGCATGGTCAACGCGGCCATCCTCGAGCAGGGCGGTGTAGAAGGTGCGGGTGAAGGTCTGCGAGGAGGCCATCGAGAAGAGGCCCTGCATCGCCACGACCGCGGGGACGCCGACATCGACCAGCTTCGGCGCAAGGCCGAGGAAGGCATCGTGCGTGGAGCGGGCGGCGCTTTCGCAGGCGGTGAGGAAGACGAGGCGCGGCCGCACGCCCCGGCGCACGAGCATCGAGACGAACTCGGCATCGAGGACCCGCTGCGCCTTGCCGCTCTCGTCCTGGAGGTAGAGCGCGGCCTGTCCCCGCCGCTCGTCGAAGGCCCCGTGGCCGACGAAGTGGAGGATGTGTACCTCCTGCGCCCGCATCGTCGCTTCCAAACGGGAGAGGGTTACCGGCGGCTTGGGGACGATCAGTTCCAGCAGGCCGGGCGGCAGCCGATCGAGGGCGGCGTGCAGCGCCTCCAGTTCCGCCTCCACCGGCACACGGGGCAGGTGGTAACGGCTCTCCAGGTCCTCCGCATCGGCAATGACGACCAGCATACGGACGGGACGGCTTTCCACCGCCCCACCCCAAGGCAGTTCGATGGGCAGGTAACGCGAGAAGGCGACCTCATCCCGCGCGGCGAGCATGCCGTCCTCGTCGCTGAGCAGTTCCCAGGGGATGGCGTGCAGCGCGGCGGCTTCACGGTCGATGCGCAGACGGAGGCGCAGCGGCTGGCCGAGCGCCCTGGCCTGCTCCCACGCCGCACGGGGGCCTTCGTCGGCGAAGAGCGCCCGGAAGAGCCGCCGACCGTCTTCCTCGTCGTCGCCGGTGCGCACCCAGGGGAGCAGCGAGGGGCTGAGCCAGCCGCGCGGGAAGACCTGCTCACCGTTCAGGGTGATCTCCACCGGATACCCGCGCTCCTCGCGGGCAAAGAGCCGAATCTCGACATCGACTATCGCCATCGGCGGGCCTCTTTCTCAGGGGACACACCTCCATTAAACAGGAAAACGGCCAACTGGTCAAATCGAGGCCGTCCTGCGGCACCTGCCTGCGCCGAAGGGCATTCAGGGCAGCGCACCGACCAGCGCCACGGCGTCGATCTCGTTCCAGAAGCCGGTTCGCGATTCGTCCAGTTCGATGCGCACCGCCGAGGAGAGGTAGCCGACGGGGGGCACGTCGATGGTGAGCACGCCCGGACAGGCCCCCTCATCCGTGCCCTGCCAGATCAGATGCGCCTCGTCCTGCCCGTCCAGCAGGTAGACCCGTGCCACCGCTCCGCGCCCGAAATTCTGGTAGATGCGGATGGTGATGGGATAGACGGCCTGAGCGTAGCGCACCTCCACCGTCTCCAGGCCGTTGCCGCGTGCCGAGGCCCAGGCCCGCGGGTCGTCCACGCAGCCCTCCACATCCGGCTCGCCGAGCAGACGGCGGGCGCTCCAGTCGGGCATCGCATAGGCCGAACTGACCTCCGCCGCGACGGCCCATTGCTCGACGATCACCGGCGTGGGCGTCGGTTTCGGCGTCGCCTCCCGACCGCCGCAGCCGACGAGGAGCAGCGCCGCGAAGAGCAGCAGGAACGAACGCCTCATAGCCCCTCCCGTCCCTCGCGGTCGGAAGCGGGCCAGAACTCGAAGAGCGCTCCCACCGACTTGCCCAGGACATTGCGGCGAATGACCTCGCCGAAGATGTGCGCCACCGAAAGCACCCGCAGCCGCCTGGGGCGGCGCTCCGGCGGCAGCCTCACCGTGTTGGTCACGATGATCTCGTCGATCTCATCGACGGCGTTCAGCCGCTCCACCGCCGGGCCGGTAAACAGGCCGTGCGTCCCGAGGACGGTGATCGGCTGGCACGTCTTGGTACGCAGGACATTCACCAGTTCCACGATCGTCCCCGCCGTGGCGATCTCATCATCGACGATGAAGATGCGCTTCCCCTGCACATCCCCCATGATGCCATCGACGACGACCTTCGTGTCGGAAAGACGGCGCTTTTCCCCCGCCGCAGCAGGCAGCCCTAAGGCTTGGGCCAACTTCAGCGCCCGCTTGGCGTGGCCGATGTCCGGCGAGACGACGACCGCGTTGGTCAAATCCTTGTGTTCGCGCAGGTAATTGACGAAAACGGAATGCGCCGTCAGGTGATCGGTCGGCACGCTGAAGAAGCCGTGCACCTGCGGCGAGTGGAGGGTCATCGTGATGATGTGCGTCGCGCCGGCCGTCGTCATCAGATCGGCGATGAGCCGCCCGCCGATGGAGATGCGCGGGGCATCCTTCTTGTCCGAGCGCGCATAGGAATAGTAGGGCACCACGGCGTGCACGCCCCGCGCCCCTGCGCCGCGTGCGATGTCGAGCATGAAGAAAAGCTGCATCAGGTTCTCACTGCAGGGCGGCGCGATCGGCTGGACGATGAAGACCTCCTTGCTGCGCACGCTGATGCCCAGATGGACGTAGTAGTTGTCGTTGGAGAATTTGCGGATGATCGTGGGACTGAGGGAAAGGCCAAGGTATTCGGCGATCTCCCGTGCCAGCGGCTCGTTGGCCAGCCCGCTGAAGATGAGCACCTTGTCCTTGATCAGTGAAACGTCCTTCGCCCTGCGCTGTGGCTTCCCCATCGCGCCTCCTTGGGTTCGAGTGATGTTCACGCTCTCTGCCAAGGATAGCACAATTAGCCGGAATGGACATGCCCGGCGCGGATGCAGTCCCCCGACGGGACTAATCCCAGGGATAGATCTCGAAAGGACGGGCGGCCTCGCGGATGGCGGGATCGTCGGCGTAATGGCCGCGCAGCGCGGGCGGGAGCAACTCGGCGATGTGCTGCATAATGGTATGGCCGATCGCCTCCAACTGCCTGCGGCGCTCACGGCCCCGTCCTTCCACGTGGAAAGGACCGAAGGGCCTGCCGAACCGCAGTCTGACCCGCGCCCGCCTGCCGCGCCGCAGCGCCGGGAAGATGTCGTTGACGCCCCATTGCGCCACCGGCAGCAGCCGCGCTCCCGTCCTCGAGGCAAGGAAGGCGGTCCCCGGTCGCGGCGGACGGAGCACCGCCGCCCAACTCCCCCCTTCGGGATAGATGCCGATCACGCCGCGATGCCGCAGGATCGCCTCCGCCGCCATCAGCGCAAAGCGCGAGCCGGTCCCCCGATAGACCGGGTAGTAGCCCCAGACCTTGGGCAACCAGCGCACCCACGGAGGCGCGGTCGGCATATGCGCTCCACCGATGAACTCCAGCGGCCAGGGCATCGCCGCTAAGGTGATGACCGGATCGAGATAGCTGAAATGGTTGGTCACGACGAGCAGCGGTCCTTCGCGCGGCACGTTGTCCTCCCCCTCGATGCGGAAGTCGGCCAGGAGATGGAGCAGCCGCCGCGCGAGGAAACGCATCACGCGCCGCAGAAGCTGGCGGCGCGGATAGCGCACCTCCTTCCCGTCGATGACCACCGCCTCGACGTCCTCCGCCTCCATCACGTCAGCCTTTCGTCTCCCGCCCGCACGCGGAGCAGCAGCAGCGTCCCCACGAGCAGGAAGAGGCCGATCGCGCCGATCGCCCACCGCTGCCCGATCTGCTCGGCCATCAGCGCATCCCAACCATGCTTCGCGTACCATCCCGCCATCGCCGCCGCGATCCAGCCGTACACCGTTGGCCCGATGAAGGACGAGGTGCGTCCCGCCACGGCGAAAAAGCCGTAAAACTCCGCGCTTTCCCCCGCGGGGGCCAGCATCCCCACCAGCGTGCGGCTGATCGATTGTATACCGGCCATCCCCACACCGGCAAGCAGCCCGACGATGTAGAAGACGGTGCGGCTCTGCGCGAAGATCATCCACCCCACCGCGACGAGCATCACGCCGAGCGAGAGGAGGAGCGCTTTCTTCGCTCCCCAACCGTCGGTCAGGTAGCCGAAGAGGTAGGCACCGGCCACGTTGGCTATCTGCACGAGAATCACGAAGATGATCAGCGCCTCCTGGTCCATCCCGAAGAGAACAGCCCCGATGATGGCCGCGAAATCGAGCGCCATAATGACACCGTCGTTGTAGATGAGGAAGGCAATGATGAACTTCAGGAACTCCCGATGACCCTTCTCCCGACGAATCCGCCGCAGTGTACGGAAAACGCGGAAGAGGCCGACGTGCAGGTGGCTCTTGCCCTCCGGCAACTGCTGCGGCTTGGCCTGCTCCCTGAGCCAGAAGAAGATCGGCAGCGCAGCCAGGAAGTAGAAGCCCGCCGTGATGACCAGCGAGAGGCGCACCATCAGCGTCCCCTCCCCCGCCTGGATGAGGGGGAGGATGATGAGGAGAATGAGGATGCCGCCCATCGTCCCGATGGCCCAGCCGATGCCGGAAATGCGCCCCATCTCCTCCGGCGCGGCAATCTCCGGAAGCAGGCCGTTGTAGAAGACCTGTGCGCTGCGGTAGCCGATCTCGGCCAGGATGAAGAAGAGCATGCCGATGAAAACCCGCCCCGGCTCGGCGAAGAAGAGCATGGCGGTACACAGGACGGAGAGCATCGTGAAGCCGAAGAGGAAGCGCTTCTTCGTCGCGGAAAAGTCGGCGATAGAGCCTAAGACCGGCGCGATGACCGCCACCGTCAGCATGGCGATCCCCACCGCCAGACCCCAGAGAAACGAGCCCCGCGCTCCCCCGACCACACTCTGCTTGAAGTAAGCCGAATAGACGGCCAGGAGCACAACGGAGGCATACGCCGAATTACCGAAATCGTAGAGGTACCATGCCCAACGTTCACGACGTGTCGTCGAACGGACGGGCAACGAACCGTAAACTTCTGTGCGACCAGTCATCTGCTCTCCTTTCCGATCGGGCCCCCTCTCTCATCTTTGACAACCCCCAAGTCGCCACAACGATGCCCCCTCCAAGTATAGAAACTTTAGACCAAAGTCAAAAATCCACGACGGATACGCTACCCTTCCTGCAAAGCGGGAGTAAAATATCATCGCACGATGAGCCAGACCCACGGGGAGAAAATCTGAGACTTTTTTAACCTTCGGTTCACGCTCCGAGCACGAGTCCGCGGTAAACTCAGGAGTGTGGAAGCGTGCCGTCATAGGAGGCGCAATGGACACAGATATCCGTCGCACGATTCATCGTTACATCCTGGAGAATTTCCTTTTTACCGATGATGATGAAGCACTGGACGACGAAGCATCCTTCCTGGAAGAGGGGATCGTCGATTCGACCGGCATCCTCGAACTGGTGATGTTCGTCGAGGAGACCTTCGGCATCACCGTCGAGGACGAGGAACTGCTGCCGGAAAACTTCGACTCGGTAGCCCAGTTGGCCGACTACGTCTTACGCAAGCGGAAGGAAGAGAGGACGTGAATGCTCCTGCACCGCTTTCTGGAAGAGAGCAGCGAACGCTTTCCCGACAAAACGGCGCTGGTCGCCGATAAACGCCGCCTCACCTACGCTCAGGTAGAAAGCGAGGCCAATCGGTTGGCCTGGGCCTTGCAGGCCATAGGCGTGCGCCGCGGCGACCGTGTCGCCGTCTGGCTGCCGAACGGCATCGAAGCGGCCATCGCTATCTTCGCCGCGCTGAAAGCCGGGGCGGTCTTCGTGCCGCTCAACCCGACGCTGAAGGCCGACAAGCTGCGCCACATCCTCGCCGACAGCGGGGCCGTGGCCCTCGTCGGCCTGCGCCGACACGCCGCCCTCTTCGCCGACCTTCGCGGCGGCCTGCCCGACCTGCACGCCGTCATCGCCGTCGGGAAAGGCGGCGCGCTGCCGGAGGGCATCTTCGCCTACGATGCCCTCATCGACGGCCAACCGTCGAGCCCACCGCCCGCCGCCGTCATCGGCATCGACCTGGCCGCGCTCATCTACACCTCCGGAAGCACCGGTCTCCCCAAGGGGGTGATGTCCACGCACGACAATATGACCTTCGCCGCCAAGGCCATCATCACCTACCTGGAAAACCGCCCCGACGACATCGTCATCAACGTTCTGCCGCTCTCCTTCGACTACGGCCTCTACCAACTGCTGATGGTCTTCGGCTTCGGCGGGACGCTGGTACTGGAACGCTCCTTCGCCTATCCCGCCGCCATTCTCCGCCGCATCGAGGAAGAGCGCGTAACCGGCCTCCCCGGCGTCCCCACCCTCTTCGCCATGCTCCTCCAACTCGACCTGTCGGCCTTCGACCTCGGTTCGCTGCGCTATCTGACCAACACCGCCGCCGCCCTCCCCGTCGAGCACATCCGGCGACTGCGGGCGGCCTTTCCGCACGCGCGGCTCTACTCGATGTACGGCCTGACGGAGTGCAAGCGCGCGCTCTACCTCCCGCCGGAGGAACTCGACCGGCGACCCGGCTCCGTCGGCATCCCCATTCCGGGCACCGAGGCATGGATCGAGGACGAGGCGGGGAACCGGCTCCCGCCGGGCGAGATCGGCGAACTGGTCATCCGCGGCGCTCACGTGATGCAGGGCTACTGGCACAATCCCCAGGCGACCGCCGCCCGCTATCGCACGGGCGACTATCCCGCCGACCGGCGGCTCTACAGCGGCGACCTCTTCCGCCAGGACGAGGAAGGCTTCTTCTACTTCGTCTCCCGCAAGGACGACATCATCAAGAGCCGCGGGGAAAAAGTCGCCCCCAAGGAGGTGGAAGCCGTCCTCTACCGGCTGGAAGGCGTCGTCGAAGCCGCCGTCATCGGCGTTCCCGACCCCATCCTGGGCCAGGCGATCAAGGCCTTCGTCGTCATCGCCGAAGGAAGCGGGATCGATCGGCGGACGGTCCTTCGCCACTGCCGCCGACACCTGGAGGATTTTATGGTGCCCAAGGAGGTGGAATTCCGCGCCTCCTTGCCCAAGAACGCATCGGGCAAGATCGATCGACGCGCCCTGGCCAACGAGGCGTAGAGAGCATCGGGCGGCAGCGTGTGGCGCTGCCGCTCTTTTGGCGAAGCACAATGGAGGCAGGAGAGGACTATGTGCGGCATCGCAGGCATCGTCAAGTGGAAGGGGGAAGCGCCACGCCGTGCGCTGATGGAGCAGATGCTCGCCATCCTCGCCCACCGCGGCCCTGACGAATTCGGCCTCTACGATGACGGCATCGCGGCCTTGGGCAACGCCCGCTTGAGCATCATCGACCTGGCCGGGGGCACACAACCCATCGGCAACGAGGACGGTCGGCTGTGGATCGTCTTCAACGGCGAAATCTACAACTATCTCGACCTGCGCCGCCGCCTCATCGAACACGGCCACCGCTTCCGCACGCGCAGCGATACGGAAGTCTTCCTCCACCTCTACGAGGAACTGGGGCCCCAGGCCCTCACCCACCTCAACGGCCAGTTCGCCGTCGCCATCTGGGATCGGCAGAGCCGCAGGCTCTTCCTCGCCCGCGACAGGGTCGGCATCCGCCCCCTCTTCTACACCGTCATTCCGGGCGGCCTGGCCTTCGCCTCGGAGATGAAGGCGCTCCTCCTCCTGCCGGAAGTGCGCCGCGAGATCGATCCTCTCGCCCTTTGGCAGACCTTCCTCTTCTGGGCACCCCAGGCTCCGACGACCGCCTTCCGCGACATCTGGGAACTGCCGCCCGCCACCTTCATCACCATCGACGGGGAGCGGATGGAGACGGGGCGCTACTGGTCGCTGGACTTCGCGCCTGCGGATGCGCGCCCCACGCTCACCTTGGAGGAAGCCTCGGAGACGCTGCAGGCGCTCCTCGCCGACGCCACGCGCATCCGGCTGCGGGCCGCCGACGTCCCCGTCGGGAGCTACCTCAGCGGCGGGCTGGATTCGACCTACGTGGCCGCCCTCGCCCGCCGCGAGATCGCCGACCGGCTCCACACCTACGCCATCACCTTCCGCGAGGCCGCCTTCGACGAGCGGCGCTATCAGGACGAGGCCGCCGACTTCCTCGGCGTGGAGCACCACCGCATCGAAGTCGATGATGCCGCCATCGCCAAGCACTTCCCGCGCGTCATCTGGCACGCGGAAGCGCCTCTCCTGCGCACCGCCCCCGTCCCGATGTACGCCCTCTCGCGCCTCGTCCACGAGCGCGGGATGAAGGTCGTCCTCACCGGCGAGGGGGCCGATGAATTCTTCGCCGGATACAACATCTTCAAGGAGATGCAGTTGCGCCGCTTCTGGGCACGCGACCCCGATTCGGCGCTGCGTCCCTGCCTCCTGCCGCGGCTCTACCCTTACGTCGCCGCCCTGCGCGAAGGCGGGGCCTTCACGCAAGCCTTCTTCAGCCGCGGGATGCAGGCGCTCGACCAGCCTGCCTACTCCCATCTCCTGCGCTGGCACAACGGCCTGCGATTGGTCCGCTTCCTCGCCAGGCCGCTGCGCGAAAGCGCCGACGGCGACCGCTTCATCCGCGAGCGCATCGCCTGCCTGCAGATCAACCGCCGCTGGCCGCCGCTCAGCCAGGCGCAGTACCTGGAGGTGCGCACCTTTATGTCGCCCTACCTCCTCTCCTCGCAGGGCGACCGGATGATGGCCGCCAACTCGGTCGAGGGGCGCTTCCCCTTCCTCGATCACCGCGTCATCGCCTTCGCCGCCGCCCTCCCGCCGACCTACAAGCTGATCGGCCTGCAGGAAAAGCGCATCCTCAAGCGGAGCGCACGCGGGCTGCTGCCACCGAGCGTCCTCCGACGGCGCAAGCAGCCCTACCGCGCCCCCATCGCCCAGGTCTTCCTGGGGCCGCACGCCCCCGCCTACGTGGACGAGATGCTCTCCCCGGCGGCCCTGCGCGAAAGCGGCTACTTCGACCCGCAGGCCGTCGGCTTCCTCCTGCGCAAGGGGCGGGCGCGGGGGAACCTGAGCGAGACGGAGGCGATGGCACTCGTCGCCGTGCTCTCCACGCAGTGGCTCCACCATCACTTCGTGCGCAACTTCCCGCCTGCGCTCCCGCCGCTGCGTGCGCCGATCAAGCGGGTGATCATCCGCCTGCCCTGAGGACAAAACCACCAACGGAGGCCATTCGTGATGAGACGTTGCAAGAGATGCGTACTGCCGGAAAGTTTCCCCGGTGTCCGCCTCGATGAGGAAGGTGTCTGTCAATACTGTCGCCGCTTCGACGCGCAGCGCTACCGCCGACGGCGGGAGCAGGTGCGCCGCCGCTTCGAGGCGCTCGCCGCCGAGATGGCCGACCGTCCCGGCTTCCACGCCATCGTCGCCTGGAGCGGGGGCAAGGACAGCACCTACACGCTCTGGCTGATGAAGAAGAAGTACCACCTTCGCCCCCTCGCCTTCACCTTCGATAACGGCTTCGTCGCCGAGCGGGCCTTTCGCAATATGCGCCTCGTCTCCGACAGGCTCGGCATCGACCACATCATCGTCAAGCCGAGCTTCACCCTCGTCCGCGATGCCTTCCGCGCCTCCCTGGAAAGCGACGTCTACAACCCCAAGGCGCTGGAGCGGGCCAGCGCCATCTGCACGACCTGCATCGCCTTCGCCAAGGGGATCGGCATCCGTATGGCCTTGGAACGCCGCGTCCCGCTCCTCGTCTACGGCTGGTCGCCTGGGCAGGTGCCGATCAGTTCGGCCCTCTTTCACCAGACCCGCCCCTTCCTCACCGCCTCGCTGCAGGCGATGAAAGAGGCCCTCGCCAGACTCGCGCCCGGCCCCGTCGAAGCCTACTTCCCCACGGACGAGATGCTCGAAACGGCCCCCATGCCCTGGAGCGTCGCGCCGCTGGCCTTTCTTCCCTACGACGAGGCGGAGGTGCGGCGGCTCATCGGCACGCTGGGATGGGAAGCGCCGCAGGACACCGACCCGACCTCGACGAACTGCCTGCTCAACACCTTCGCCATCGAGGATCACCGCCGACGCCACGGCTATCATCCCTACGTGATGGAGCTTGCCGCGCTCGTGCGGCAGGGCCACCTTTCGCGGGAGGAGGCCCTCGCCCGCCTGGACGAATCCCTCGACCCAACGCTGAAGCTGGTCGTCGAGGCAAAACTGGGCTTCTGAGGTCGCCATGCGGATTCTCTACATCACGCCCTACGTGCCCTCGCCGATCCGCGTGCGGCCCTACCACCTCCTGCTCAACCTCGCCAAAGCCGGGCAGGAGGTAACCCTCCTCGCCGCGGGGGAGGCCGACCCCGTCGTCGATGCCGCCGCCCTCGCCACGCTGCGCGGGGCCGGCATCACGACCCATCGCATCGTCGTGCCGACCTGGCGCGCCTACCTGAACAGCCTCATCGCCATGCTGCGCCGCCGCCCGATGCAGGCGCACTACTCCGTCGATCGGCGCGTCGCGGCGCGGATGAGGCACCTCATCGCGGAGGGGGATTTCGACATCGTGCACATCGAGCACCTGCGGGCCGCCAGACTCGTCGAGGCGCTGCCGCCCGCCATACCCGCCCTCTACGACGCCGTGGACTGCATCGCCCTCCTCTTCGAGCAGGCGATGAAGAACAGCCCCTCGTGGCGCTCCCGCCTCATCACGCGCATCGAACTGGAGCCGACGCGCCGCTACGAAGCGCATCTGCTGAGCCGCTTCCGTCAGGTGATCGTAACCTCGCCGCGGGACAAGGCGGCGCTGGAAGCGCTCGCCGACCGCTACCTCCCCCCCGGCACGCCGACCGCGCCCGTAACCGTCGTCACCAACGGCGTGGACGCCGATTACTTCCATCCCCTGCCGCTGGAGCCGGAACCCCGCACCGTCGTCTTCAGCGGCAAGATGAGCTACCACGCCAACATCGCCGCCGTCCTCGACTTCGTGCTCACGGTCCTGCCGCGCCTCTGGGACTGGGATCCCGCGATCCGCTTCCTCATCGTGGGCAAGGACCCGCCGGAGCAGGTGCGGGCGCTGGCCGACGATCCGCGCATCGAGGTAACCGGCTACGTGGAGGACATCCGGCCCTACCTGGCGCGGGCCGCTGTCGCCGTCTGCCCCGTGCGCTACGCCGTCGGCATCCAGTCCAAGGTGCTGGAGGCGATGGCGATGGAGCGTCCCGTCGTCGTCGCGCCTGCGGCGATGGGCGGCCTCCACCCCGCCGCTCACCAGGTCGTCCTCATCGGCGAAGGACCGGCGCAGTTTGCCGAGGCCGTCCGCCGCCTCCTCGCCGATCCGGCGGAGGCCCGCCGCCGCGGTCGGGCGGGACGGCGCTACGTCCTCCGCTACCACAGTTGGCAGCAGAGCGTCCGCCAACTCCTCTCGCGCTACGAAGCGGCGCTCGACTGACCTTCGTGCGCCTTCGCCTCCGCCCAGAGACGCAGCATCTCCTCCAGGGGAAGCTGCTCCACCGAAAGGCCGCGTGTCCGCGCCGCCCGCTCCAGGTAGCGGAACCGCGCGGCGAAGCGGCGGTTCGCCTCCCGCAGCGCACTTTCCGGCTCCACGCCGAGGCGGCGGGCCAGATTGACCATCGCCAGCAGCAGGTCGCCCACCTCCGCCTCCCGCGAGGAGGCATCCCCGGCGGCGGCGACCTCCTCGAGTTCCTCGCGCACCTTCGCCACCACGTCCCCGTAGTCGGGCCAGCGGAAGCCGAGGCTCTGCACCCGATCCAGGTAGGCGTCGGCCTGCGCCAGCGCGGGCATCGCCGCGGCCACCCCGTCCAGCGCGGAACTTGCGCCCCGGCCCTTCGCCTCCCGCTCGCGCCGCTTGATCGCCTCCCAGCGCTCCGAGACCTCCTCCGCGTCCGCGACACGGATGTCGCCCCAGACGTGGGGATGCCGCCGCTTGATCTTCGCGTCCACCGTCGCAATCACATCGCCCATACGGAACTCGCCCTCGTCGATGGCGATCTGCGTGTGCAGCACGATCTGGAGCAGGAGATCGCCAAGCTCCTCCCGCAGCGCCTCCGCGTCCTGCGCATCGATCGCGGCCAGCACCTCGTAGCTCTCCTCCAGCAGATTCTTGCGCAGCGAACGATGCGTCTGCTTGCGATCCCACGGGCAGCCATCCGGCGCGCGCAGATGGGCGATCGTCTCCTGGAAGCCCTCGAAGCTGCTCACCGGCGGCAGCGGCGGCAGGTAGAGCGAGGTCAGATGGTCGAGTTCCTGCCGGTCGATGGCGTAGAGCGGCAGCCACGCGACCGCCTGCGCAGCCGTGCCCGCGGCACGCACGAGGGCGACGCGGTGCTCGTCGGGATACTGGTTCATCAGCGTCAGCTTCAGGTCGGAGGCGACGGCGCGGCTGTAGAGCTGGGCGACGACGGCGGGCAGGTCGGGATCGAAGGGGGGATGATGCAGGGCGGCGACGGCCAGCGCATCGG
>Ga0256831_1001086_pt1 | contig 14291 bp, 10 predicted proteins | sample 132544metaG_FD_189087 | JGI IMG/M metagenome (GOLD analysis project Ga0256831, IMG submission 189087) | Hydrothermal vent microbial communities from Lau Basin, Pacific Ocean - 132-544 | ecosystem: Environmental > Aquatic > Marine > Hydrothermal vents | place: Pacific Ocean: Lau Basin | collected...
GTAATTTTCAAAAAAACTATGGTAAAGAATAAAAAAGTACTTGTTACCGGTGGAGCCGGATTCATTGGTTCTAATCTGGTAGAGAAACTGTTAACATTAAACAATCAGGTTGTCTGCCTTGATAATTTTGCAACGGGAAAGAGAGAAAATATCGCTCCCTTTTTAAACGACTCAAATTTTCAGCTTATCGAAGGAGATATCCGTGACCTTGACACATGCAAAAAAGCTGTAAAAGGAGTATCCATTGTTTTGCATGAAGCAGCCTTAGGCTCGGTACCCCGATCAATTAAAGATCCAATCACCTCAAATGATGTGAACGTATCAGGTTTTGTGAACATGCTGATTGCCGCCCGGGATGAGGGAGTTAACAGATTTGTATATGCTGCCAGCTCATCAACTTACGGCGATAGTAAAGAACTACCCAAGGTAGAGGATGTTATCGGCAAACCGCTTTCTCCATATGCAATTACAAAGTATGTTAATGAACTGTACGCTGATGTGTTCGGAAAACTATATGGTATGCAGATAATCGGATTAAGATACTTCAATGTATTTGGCAGAAGGCAGGATCCGGATGGTGCCTATGCAGCAGTAATTCCTAAGTTTGTTAAGTCATTAATCAATAAAGAATCACCCATAATAAATGGTGATGGCACTTTCTCCCGTGACTTCACATACGTTGAAAATGTTATTCAGGCCAATATGCTTGCTGCTACTGTGGAGGATAATAATAATAATGCCGTAAATACAGTATACAATGTTGCATTTGGAGAGAGAACAACATTGAATCAGCTTGTAGATTATCTGAAAACTTTCTTATCGAAATTTGATAAAGAGATAGCTGATGTAGAGATAAAGTATGGGCCATCAAGGGAAGGTGATATACCCCATTCGTTAGCTTCAATTAACAAAGCTAAAAGCCTCTTGAAGTACAGCCCTGAATTTAGTGTTCGTAGTGGTTTGAAAAGTGCTATTGAGTGGTACTGGAATAACTTAAAATAAGTTACTAATAACTGAAATATCTCTCTTGTTTTAATAGTAAAAAATAAATTTGGGCATGTGTTAATTAAATTTGATACTGAAGTTAATAATAACAATTATGAGGAAATTTAATCTGTTCTTAATAGTAGCATTAATTGCATCATTAACTATAAGTTGTGGTGATGATGTAGATGCTACAAAGCCGGATGTGACTATTCAAACTCCTTCGGAGAGTGATGAGTATGCTGTTGGTGAGACAATCTACTTTACGGCTACATTTTCGGATAATAAAGGACTAAAGAGTTGCTTAGTATCAATAAGCCTTGTGCAGGGTGTTGGCGATGGAAACCCCTGGACTCCATCTTCAATGTCAATTCCTCTTTCAGGCACATCTCAGTCTGTTGATAATATTACTCTGTTTGGAGAACCAATACCTCCTCGTCAGTCCGGCACATATAAAATAAAGTTTGAGGTGAGTGATAATGCTGATGTTCCAAACGTTACTGTTAAAGAGGTTAATATTGAAATAATCTCTACTACACCTACATTGGAAGTCATTAAGCCTGCTGAGGGCTCTAAGTATAAGGAAGGAGAAGAATTTCTTCTGCTGTCCGCAACTTGTACTGACAATAAAGAGCTTAAAGAGTTGGTATATAAAGTAGATTTTATGGATTATGGAAAAAATATTCTGAAGGGAGCTACCGGAGTTAATGACCCATGGGAGCCGGGAGAGGCCAAGTTTGAATTCACCGGTAATTCAAAAACTTTTACTGACACAATTCTTTATGGAGAGCAGATTCCGATATCAAAACATGGCAATTATAAGTTGACTTTAACACTTTTTGATGCAGATGGCAACTCTACTGTTAAAGAGATAAATTTTGTTTTAGAATAGAATCTTCAAAATATTTGAATATAAAAAGGGCCATTGTGCCCTTTTTTTATAACTATAAAACTATACTTATGTTTGATTTTGACAAGCCAATCAACCGTTTGGGTACAAGCTCCTTTAAGTACGAATTCAGAGAGAAATATTTTAAAAACCCGGATGTAATTCCGCTATGGGTTGCCGATATGGATTTTGCTTCTCCTCCTGCCATTTCAGAAGCTATAAAAGAGAGAATTGAACATCCTGTATTTGGCTATACAGTACGCAACAGTAGTTTTAACACCTCTATTAAAAACTGGCTTTACACCAAACACAGTTGGGATATTGAAACATCATGGTTAGAATTCTCCCCGGGTGTTGTCTCAGGCCTGTCGATGGCGGTACTTGCGTACACCAAGCCGGGAGACGGAATTATTATTCAACCACCTGTTTACCCTCCCTTCTTTTCAGTAGTAAAAGATAATGACCGAAACGCTATGCATAACCCGTTAATACTCGATAATGGAAAGTACATTATAAATTTTGAGGAGCTAGAGCAACTGGCTTCTAAACCGGAAAACAAGATGTTAATTCTTTGTAGTCCGCATAATCCTATAGGCCGGCTTTGGAGCGAAGAAGAGTTAGTAAAATTAGGTGAGATTTGTATTGCAAATGATGTGCTGGTAATTTCAGATGAGATACACTCCGACCTAGCAATATTTGGCAACAAGCATACTCCTTTTGCATCTATTAGTGAATCTTTTGCCAACAATAGTGTTACCTTCATGGCTCCCAGTAAAACCTTTAATATAGCCGGATTCAGCACATCATACATTATATGTAAAAATAGGGAATTGCGTACTAAATACCGAAGGATTTTGCATAGTCTTCATCTCTACACTGGACATCTGCTAGGTGGTGTAGTTCTTGAAGCAGCCTACGACCATGGAGCTGAATGGCTCGATGAGCTGATTTTATATCTTGAGGGTAATATTAAATTTGTTGAGGAGTTTATCTCAATCCGGCTGCCATGGATAACTCTTACTAAACCGGAAGCAACATATCTGCTATGGCTCGACTTCAGAAAAACCGGTTGGGATCAGGATACCATAACCTCATTTTTAGCTAAAGATGCTAATGTGGGATTGAACAATGGAACTCTGTTTGGTGAAGAGGGAAGAGGTTTTATGAGAATGAATATCGGGAGTCCTCGTTCCGTTTTACACGCTGCATTAATAAATATGGAAAAAGCTTTTGTGAAGAGTAATTTGAACAGATAATTTCATATTTTTATACTTTAAGTAAATTAACTAAAGTGAGATGAAATTTTGTTTGGCAATAGCGGTTCTTACTCTCGCATTTTTTTCGTGTAGTTATAGGGTATCGCCTCCCGATAAGTACAGGTACACCCTTGCAGACACAGTCTTTATTAAAGTCAGGGATAGTAAACAGAAGATTGATTCAATATATGTTAATTCAAACAGTAAGGTACTCAAGGGTAATCTCAACGAAGGAAGATACTCTCTTTTAGCCTCAGAGTTTTATCCGGGAGCAAATAAACTCACGATACACACTGTTCTGAAAAGCGGTAGGAAAAGAGATGAGGACAGCAGCCTGTTTATCATCTCCGATATCATACCACGGAAGTATCATATTCATGCGAATAAAACCTTACCACACGACACCTCTGCTTTTACGCAAGGACTGACATATTATAAAGGTTTTCTGTACGAATCAACAGGAATAAAGGGTAAGTCGCGCCTCATAATTATTAATCCACAAAACGGAATCTGTATTCGGGATAGTGCAACAGACATAAAACTGTTTAACGAAGATATCTCAATAATCAATGATACTATATATCAGCTGACATGGAAAGATAGCGTAATGATTGTCCGTAATCTTGATTTTAGCATAATAAGAAAAGTCAATTTTCCTTCAGAAGGTTGGGGCTTATGCTCAAACAGTAGAATGCTATATTTCTCCGACGGAACAAACAAAATAATTAAATTTAATCCTCATTCAATGGAGTTTACTGACACAATAAGAGTTATTGACAATCTTGGGGCAGTGTACTACATTAATGAGATGGAGTGGATAGACAGGCACATCTGGGCGAACATTTATGGCAAAGATGAAATAGCTGTTATTGATCCCACTTCAGGAAAAATAATCTCAACGTTCACCATTGCCGGACTACTAGATAGAAAGCAATACCCAATGGCAGGAGTAATGAATGGCATTGCCTATGATTCAGTCTCAGGCATGGTTTTCTTAACCGGAAAAAACTGGCCATTCATTAAAGTTTGCAACTCATATTTTGGGGAATAAATAAAAAAATAGATTTGTTAAGAATTGTTAACCCTAGGTTTTGTGTCAAGATACCAATATGAGAAATAGTATCTTTCACATTATTTTACTATCAGTTAATGCCATTTGGGGAGAGTAAATACTATTTTATGAAAAAGAAAAAAGTACTCATTGTCCCCGATTCTTTCAAAGGAAGTTTGTCTGCCAAAGAGGTAGCCGACTCTATTGCCTCAGTATTTCCTAATGATAAATTTGAAGCTATTACTCTACCTGTTTCCGATGGAGGAGACGGTGTCATTGATGTGATATTGGCAAACAAAGGCTTTGAAAAGAAAGGACTAAAAATATTTAATGCTAATGGTATTATTAAAGAGACTGAATATCTGATTGATAAGCTAGGAGCTGTCTACATAGCTGTTTCAGGAGCTTCAGGCATTCAAGACTTAAACAAAGCAACTCTTAATCCACTCAAAGCATCAACATTTGGCACAGGAGAGGTAATGAATTATGTCATAGATTCCGGCATAAAAGTGATAAATCTTTTTTTGGGAGGCAGTGCAACTATCGACGGTGGAACAGGAATGGTTGCAGCACTGGGTACATCATTTTACGAAGGAGATAACAAAATCACTCCATACGATACAAACCCTTTAATTAGATATGACAGTGTAAATATTGATACCCTTGCCGAACGTATGAAGGGTGTTAGCACAAATCTTATTTCTGACGTTGACAATCCGATAACAGGAGAGTTTGGAGCCGCCCGGGTTTATGGCCCTCAAAAGGGTGCAGATAGTGAGAAGGTAGAAATGATTGAGAGTAGAATGTTACGATGGGTTAAGTTTTTGGAGAAGAGATTTGGAAAAGAGTTAAAACATCTACTCGGTATGGGGGCTGCTGGCGGTATTGGTCTGCCGATAATGGCATCTTCTGATTGTAAGATTTTTCAAGGTGCAGAATGGTTTATCGACAAGTTAAATATTAGAGAGTTAATCAACCAGGCTGATGTAGTTATTACAGGCGAAGGAAGTATCGACAGACAAACGTCGATGGGAAAAATACCCGGAGAGATTGCCGGAATTGCAGCTAATAAGGGGAAGGTTGTTATTGGTGTTTGTGGTAAGTCAGACGGAAAAGCTGAAAATTTCGATCAGGTATACTCTTTAATAAATCAGTTTAATGTTTCGGAGAAGTATGCCATGGCTAACACAAAAGAACTTTTGACAGAGATGGCCAAATCAATAGCCAGTAAAATTATGCTGGCAAGTAAAATATCATAAATTGGTTCCATACTAATTACCAATGATGATGATAACTCCAATCAGGAGTTCAAGCAAATTAAATCTACGCATAAAAACAATGGACTCAAAAATACTTGGTAAAAAAGGTAAATGAGGCAAAATATTCCAAGGCTACCGACACTTTGGAGATTTTAATGCAGTGTAAATATTAATACTAAATAACCGATTGTTTCAAACTGTGAGCATTTTTTAATTATTTTTGCACAACACATAAACAACAGATAAAACATTGGTATTCCATATAACCACAAATAACCTGTTTCGCTACTACCTTTGGTGGGTATTTTTCATATTCGTATCACAGTCGATATCGGGTCAGGAGAGTAGTGAACTCGAACCGGACAAGCAGAGAGATAGCTTGCAGACAAGACAGAGAGGAACTGCAATGATGCTTGATGCTGATGTTACTTATGAATCGTCAGACTCAATTAAGTATGGCATATCGAGTGGTAAGATGTACCTGTATGGAGATGCAAAAATTAATTATCAGGACATTACTCTGTCAGCATATACAATCGAGCTAAATCTTGACAGTAGTATTGCCGTTGCTTATGGGACAGTTGACACTCTGGGGCATGAAGTAGGATTACCAGTATACTCAGACGGAAGCGGAGAGTATGAGATGCGCAGATTAAGATATAATTTCAACAGTAAAAAGGCTATAATTGAACATATCGTTACCGAACAGGGCGAAGGATTTATTGTTGGAAACAGGGCAAAAAAAATTGAAAACAACATTTACTATATAAAAAATGCTAGATATTCAACCTGTAACCTTCATGATCACCAGCATTTCTATTTGAACCTTACCAAAGCTAAAGTTATTCCTGGCAAAAAAGTTATTACCGGACCCGCATATCTTGTGGTTGAGGGTGTTAAACTGCCTTTGGTTATTCCATTTGCAATTATTCCCAGCACACAGTCATACAGCTCCGGCTTTATTCTCCCCTCCTACGGTGAGGAGCAGAACAGGGGATTTTTCCTGCGGAATGGTGGATATTACTGGGCTGCAAGTGACTATTTTGATGTTACCCTGACTGGTGATATCTATTCGAAAGGTTCATGGGGTTCACACTTCTCTACCAAGTATAAAAAGAAGTACAAGATGGGAGGTAACTTAAACCTCAATTACATTGTTAACCTCCTTAGCGAACCCGACCTTCCCGACTATAGAAAGACAAAGGATTTTTCGATAACATGGTCGCACAGGCAAGATACTAAAGCCAACCCATTCCAAACCTTTTCTGCCAGCGTAAACTACTCAACTAGCAGCTATGACCAAAATAACATTAATAGTATTGTTAATCCAAGTATTATTGCACGAAACACAAAACGTTCAAGTATATCGTATAGTAAACGATGGGCAGGCAAGCCTATAAACTTCTCGGCAAACCTTTTACACTCTCAAAACAGTCGTGATACTACAATTGATCTAACAATCCCCGATTTAACTTTTACTGTAAACAGGCTATATCCTTTTAAAAGAAAAAACCGTATTGGAAATAAAGAGGGATGGTACGAGAAGATAAGTTTATCGTACACAGGTAACATGAAAAATTATGTTCATACAAAAGAGAGAGACCTTAGTTTCTCTCCCCAAAGCTTTTCCAGTGATTGGAAAAACGGAGTAATGCACGCTATTCCTGTAGCAATGAACTTTAAGGTTCTTAAGCACTTTACTCTAAATCCCTCCTTTAATTACAAGGAGCGTTGGTATTTCAAATCCATCTCCCAAGGCTGGGATGAGGAGCAGGGGCGGATAGTAAATACCGATACAGCAGGTGGATTTCACAGAGTTTATGATTACAGTATGGGTGTAGGAACATCAACAAAAGTTTACACCTTTCTCAAACCCTGGAGAAAGCTTTTTGGCGATAAGATACAAACCATACGTCACGTTGCCACACCAAGTGTTTCGTTATCATACCGCCCTGATTTTAGTGATCCCAAATATGGTTATTATGATTGGTTTGAATACTATGACCCCAATCATGACGAGATAGTAAAGCATGAGTATTCCTATTATGATGGATCAATTTATGGAATTCCCGGTCGTGGCAAGTCTGGTAATGTTGGGCTTAGCCTAGGTAATACTCTTGAGATGAAAGTTAGGAGTGACAAGGACACAACGGGTTTTAAGAAAGTTAAATTACTCGAGAGCATGAACTTCAGTTCATCCTATAATTTCATGTTGGATTCATTAAACTGGTCAAGAATTTCGATGACAGGAAGAACAAAAGTAGTAGGTACAAGTATAAACTTCGGAGCATATTTCAATCCCTATGGTATTGACACTCTAAAGAACGGACGACCTGTTGTAATTAATAAATCAGCACTAAAAACAAGCGGACAATTATTACGTATTGAGAATCTTAATCTCAGTTTTGGATTCGACATAAATAACGATACATTCAAAAAGAAAAAAAATGATGAGACAGATACCAATCAGGAAGAGGAGGAGATTGACCCGCTTGATCAGGCAATGATTTCAGAAGAGGATGAACTATTAGACCAGATGCAACCTGTTGCCAATCGTAATCTGGAGGTAAGGAGTGATGGATATGCAAAATTTGAGATACCTTGGAGTATTTCAATCAACTTCACATCCTACATGATATTAGATCAGTTCAACAAAGATAAGATGAATTATGATTATAAATTTACGGCAAATATCAATCTTACAGGTAAAATTTCAGTTACTCCTAAATGGAATATCACAGCAACTACCGGTTACAGCCTTGAGTCAAAAAAAATTGCTTACACCAACATTGGAATAACTAGAGACCTACACTGTTGGGGTATGCGTTTAAACCTTGTGCCTGTAGGAAAATACAAGTCATATTTCTTTACCATAAGTGTTAACTCAAGCTTACTGAAGGATTTGAAATATGAGAAGAGAAGTCACCCAAGAGATAATCCAGGATTTTATAATTAATATACTATGAAAAAAGCTATTTCAACAACAAATGCACCTCAGGCAATTGGACCATACAGTCAGGCAGTTGAGGCAAACGGAACTCTATATATATCAGGACAGGTGCCTGTTAATCCTGCAACAGGTCAGATTATAGAGGGTGGAATTAAGGAGCAAACTGAGCAGGTGATGAAAAATATTGGAGCCATACTAAGTGAAGCAGGCTATGAATTTTCAGATGTGGTAAAATCGACTTGCCTGCTGAGTGATATGGCAAACTTTAAGGCTATGAATGAGGTGTACGGAGCATACTATCCCGAAAACCCTCCTGCACGTGCTGCCTTTGCAGTTAAGGAGTTACCTCTTAGTGTGTTGGTTGAAATTGAGACAATTGCGGAAAAGCCTTAATTGGTTCTGTTTAAAATATCAACTTGATTTACTATCCCGAAAAACTCTCAGATGGTCAGCTGTTTCACGTACAATTCGCTGAACAGCCAGTCCATGTTCCAAGTCGGGAATAAAGGAGTTATCGTTGCCTGTAAAGAAGAGATAGTGCGCATGTACCATAGCTCTTAACCAACCCGGTGACACATGAACCGATGGAAAACCTGAAGCCGGAAGGTAATCGCTGCCTACCACCTGTTTAATCCATTGGTTAGATTCTTCAACATAGTATTCAAATAGTTCTGGATATAGTGAAGAGTATCTTAGAGCACCCCTCTCCGCATAAATCTCAACCTGAACCAAATCACCTGAGCCGGAGCTGATACGGCTTGCCGACACATTTCCTACTGCACCTGTAGAAGGGTCAAATAGGGCAATTGTACTAAAAAGGTCAGACCCTTCAGGAACACCTTTAACCCCCCCCCCTGCATTGCACTATGAATTTTCAGGTTACTACCCATAAAAGCCATAATCAGACTAATCCCATGCGAGCCCAAATCAGCCATAGCACCTCCATCGGGTGCAGGGGTTAAGCGTGATACTCTTTTAGCACGGTAACCGGCTTGCAGGTAATCGCCATGGTAATATTTCAGATCGAAATGAACAGGCTTACCCAGCTTCCCTGACTGCCAGAGTGCTAAAGCACTACGAACACCCGACGTTTGCAAGTACTGAAAACCAACCTGAATTTTTACTGCCCTATTATTAGCAAGTAATTCTGACATCTCAATCTCCTCTTGTTGGGTAGAACAAACAGGTTTCTCAAGATAGATATATTTTACTGAAGGCATTTTAAGTGCAGCTTTAAAATGGTTGAAATGCACACTGTTGGGTCCTAAGATAAACAGAGCCTCAACATCATCACTAGCAACAAATTCATCAAAAGAGACAGCACTTCTAAACCCATATTTTTCAACAAAAGAGTTGCGACTACCTTCACTTGCCGAAGTAACAAGTTCAAGGTTCAACTCAGGTATATTATCGTAATAAAATTTCAGAGAATTAATGGCATACACATGGGCTTTGGCAATTCCTCCAGAACCAATAAAACCAATATTTATTTTTTTCCTGTTCATCATCAAATCGAACTATAGATCTTTTAGCAAAACATTATCCTCACTATCTGACAGTTTAGACTCAAATTCATCAAGAATATTGCGCAGATGATTAAGCTCTTTTGACTCTTCAAAATGAAAATCACTTCTACCACGTGTCTCAACCATTGAAATAACAGTAACAACTGAGAGTTTGCTAATATCAAGTGCCGGCTGATAGAAAACCTCATTATTACGACCAAGGCTAACTTCGGAGAAAACTTTTGACTCAACAAGTTCAAAAAGGAGTTCATTAACCAACCTTATTGGTAGCTTAAGATTTACTGAGAGGTTCATATTCGTAACAGGCTCCTCCCCCTTCTCAAAACGATTGGCAACATGGTGAACCATCAAAAGGTAGACGAGACGTTTATATCTGTGACTAATTCTTTTTATGTCGGCATCGAACTCAAAGCTACGGTAATTCTGATATGCAAACGACAGCTCGGCACCAAATAGAACAATAAGCCAACTAAGCTGCATCCAGATTAAAAACAGTGGCAGAGCAGCAAAACTACCATAAATGGCATTATATTTTGAAACCCATACCTGCGAATGGATATATCCATATTGAAGCAGTTGAAACATTGTACCGGATATTATTCCACCAAAAAGAGCCGCATTGAAATTGACCTTTTTATTAGGCATAATATATAGCAGCAATGTAAAAACAATCCATATTATCATATAAGGAAACATCACCATAGCCAAAGGGCTGGCATACTCTAAGATACTAATTCCCTTTATCTGGTTAGAGATAAAAACTATAACACCACTTGTTGAGACCAGAAACAGAATAGCAAGCAGAAACAGTGCTATATAATCGCTGAACTTCCGGATAAAACTTCGGGAGTGTTTAACCTCCCATATATCGTTAAACGATTCTTCAATATTCCCCAGCACTTTCATTATCGACCACAAAAGAACAGCAAAGCCAATACCGGCTATCTGCCCTCCCGGAGTACTCTCAAGATAACTAACTGCAAAATTCACAATCCAGTTAACCACCTCTTGCTGGTGAGGGTCGCTCACATTACTCTCCAACAGTAGCCTGATTCGCTGCTCAAAGCCAAATCCTTTGGCTATTCCGAAAACCATGGCAACAACTGGCACAACAGAGAGAAGGGAATATAAGGTAAGTGCCGAAGCTTTTAGTTGACATTTGTCGTTAATAAAACCTTTGATTGAGAGATACAAAATTCTAATAACACGGATAAGAAAAAACTGACGCTTTGAAGTTTCATCAGACCGAACACGCCAAATGTCTTCATTGAGGTAACGAAATACATTAGTTAAGAAATTATTTTGCATCAGGAAATTATTAAGAGTAAAAAAATAGCAAGCTTATAAGCCGGATCCTGTTCCGCACGCAGCGGTGCCTATCATTTATCTTCGATTATGGTCACCCATAATCTTTAGCGACCTACCCCTCACAACTTTTACAAGAAAACAGAGCGGACAACCCTACCCATAAAATGGGATTGTGATATACATGGTCTTGCAGCCTGCAAGGTGTACGGCTACTCCGGTTACCCGGAATACCGGTGAGCTCTTACCCCACCTTTTCACCCTTATCCCGATAAATCGGGACGGTTATTTTCTGTTACACTACTCTACCCTCACGAGTACCTTCCTGTTAGGAAGCACAGTGTCCTGAGCTGCCCGGACTTTCCTCTGCCATCAAAAAAGATAACAGCGATAGACCAGCTTGCTATTAAGAGTACAAAAATAGTAAAATATTTATTCAATCATGAAAGAAGCATACTTATCAAATTCAACCAGATAGGCATCTTTATACCCCATTGATTTTATGCGTTGTAACTCCTCTTTGGCCGATGAGCCAAGAAATTTCCCGATTGTATAGCGGAAGATTTTATCTTTCATTCTAAACTCCATTACATTTTCCAGATTCTTAAAGTGTGAAAGATATACCGGGAAACGAAATGCACTTAGCTGAACTGTATATATTTTATTGGGGTCAATCTCTTTTGCAGCATTACTACTCCAAACAGATGCTTCGAGATTATATTTGCCGGTATTCACAACAAATGCCTGATCGTAACCCAAAGCTTTAATTGACGAGAGTTGTGCTTGTGCTTCACTCTTGCTATTAAACTGACTTACACAATACCTTACGTAACCATCAGCACAAGGATACTCAAAGGCTACATTAACCTTGGTAAAGAAAGCGGGCTCACGAGGAGGCTCTTTCAATGCTATTATCTGTATCGAATAGTACGGACTAACAGCTTTGTCCATACGTACAATCCTCTTTTGAGTTCTGAGATTCGAAAGTTTATCCGAATTTCCTGCCGATATATTAAGAATACTTAGTGCACACACAAAAAGCAGACTACTTAATAATTTCATAGTAGTAATATTAACAGTTTAAATTTACTATTCTTTTATCTTCCAAACAACAACTTCTATTCTTCTATTCTTTAAATGCTCCTCAACTGAGCAATATACACCTCTTTTACACTTATTAATCAGGTAACGTTCGCCATAACCCCGCGGAATAATATTTTCATCCTGCACTCCTTTGCCAATAAGTATCTGCTCTGCTTCTTCAGAAATTTTCTGTGAAAGGTTAAGGTTGTTATATCTGTTTCCTCTGGAGTCGGTATGCCCGTTAAGCTTAATTACAACATTAGGATTATTATTCAGCAATGCTGCAAGTTTATCCAGAATTTGTAAACCCTCATCAGTAATTCTATTACCAACATAAGGAATAACCATTGCACTAATCTCGTCAAGTGCTAAGTCATTAAATACCGGAGTCATCATCAAACCATTACTATTAATATCCTTCAACTCCATTATATTAACAATCATACGTTTTGAGATATATTCTCCCTCTTTCGACATCTTAATTTCAAACTCCTGTTGGTCGTTTTTATAACTTTCAGGAATAATGATATTAAGTTTTCCTGAGGTATCAGTATCGCCCTCGCCCACAACATCACCTGTGTTAGCATCACTAATTACCACATGTACACCTTCGCTTACAGTACCATTAAATGTACTGGTAAAAAGAGGAGTTAATGCAGCGGGGAATTGAGACAAATCAACCGCAGCACTAGATACAATATTCTCTAACCCTGCTATTGGAGCAGAATCCTCATCAGAGCTTTTTCCCTTAGTTCGAGGTTCAACAATAAAGATAACATCTTTAGTGTGATCACCAAAATTATTAGACGAAAGAAATCCTCTTGTCGAATTCTTAGGATCGATAACATATCCAAAGTCATCAGAATTACTATTGATAGGTTTCATTAGGTTGGTAACATTACCCCAGTTGCCACTCTCATCCTTAGTGGCAACAAATATATCCAGCCCACCAAAACCGATGTGTCCATCAGAGGCAAAGTAGAGTTTATTATTTTTACTGATGAACGGAAACCGCTCATCACCATAGGTGTTTATTTCACGCCCCAGATTTACCGGAGTACCAAATCCTCCATTAGCTTTTCTTTCAACCTTATATATATCAGTACCTCCCATGCTTCCGCGCATATTTGATACAAAATAGAGATATTTATCATCAGGCGAAACAGCAGGATGTGCAACATCGTAATCATCACTATTGATAGACAACTCTGTTTCATTTACCCAATCGTTACCCAAGTAGTTTACCGAAAATATTTTAATTATACTTCTACCACCTTTAACCCTTACACTCTTAGTATAGTACATCGTTTTATAATCCGATGTAAAGGATATTGCTCCAACGTGATAGTCAAACATCAGATTCTTTGAGAACGGACGTGATGCTCCCTCAACAATACTACCATCTTTAAGTTCAGAGTAGAAAAGGTTAAGAAATTCCTTACCTGTTTTATCCAGTTTCTTTGAGTTTACTTCAGATGCTGAAGAGTAAACAACACCATCTTTATAGTACTGAATTCCGAACGACTGCCCGAAAGTAAGAAGTGTTGAAGGAGTTACTCGATAGTTGCTCAACTGACTGTTTTCTTCAGCCCATTTACACGATTTAATCAGTTCATTAACCTGAATAGGATTTGCACCACCCTCTTTTTTAGCTTTCTCGTACCAGTCTATTGCGCCCTGATAAAAGCCGAATTTATGAATTGTAGATGCATAAATAAAGTAATCCTGAGGCTTCAATTTATCTTCAAGAGCAGTAAAAGCATTAAAAGCATTATCAATATCGTTAAGATAGTAGTAACAGTAAGCAACCTTTTTCTGGATATCAACAGAAAACTGAGCTCCTTTATCTTTAGCAATATTAAAATTTTCCAGAGCTCTGAAATACTCCTCCTGCTTAAAGTCTTTCTCACCTTTTCTAATTTCACTTTTTTGAGCAAACAGTAGACTACCGAAGCCCAGGAAAAAAATTATCAAGAATAAATAACTAT
>Ga0256831_1001087_pt1 | contig 14290 bp, 15 predicted proteins | sample 132544metaG_FD_189087 | JGI IMG/M metagenome (GOLD analysis project Ga0256831, IMG submission 189087) | Hydrothermal vent microbial communities from Lau Basin, Pacific Ocean - 132-544 | ecosystem: Environmental > Aquatic > Marine > Hydrothermal vents | place: Pacific Ocean: Lau Basin | collected...
CCTGTACTCGTTTACCACTCGCGCGTCGCCCTCCTTGTACATCCGGATTAGGAGGAGGATTGCCATGAGGACGTCGTTCGGCTCGAAGCCAGCAACGACCTGCGGAATTCCATAGCGCTCGCTCAGGAATTCCCAGCCTTTCACGCCAATTATCGTCGAGACGTGGCCCGCATCTATGAGGGCATCTATCCTGCTCTTCTGCTTTATGAGAACCTCTATTCCCTGGGGTGTTAGCCTGTGGACCGAGTATACCTTGAAGTTCTCAAGCCCCTCGTTGACGACGGCGTTTATCATTCCCGCCGTTGGCGCGGTTGTCGTCTCGAAGCCCGGGCTGAAGTGGACGACGGTTTTGTCGGGGTTCTCCTTCGCCATCCTGTAGGTGTCGAAGATTGAGTAGACAACGCGGACGTCAAAACCTTCGCTCTTCAAATCGGCGAAGCTCCCCATCGGCGTCGGAATCTTGTACATATCCCCAAACGTGGTCAGGATTATCTCTTCTCCTTCTTCCCTGGCTTTTCTCATGATGAGCTGCATCGCCACGATGTCCTCAACGGGGGTAATGCAGACGGGACAGCCCGGCCCGCTCACGACCTTAACGTTCTCAGGGAGGAGAGAGCGTATTCCGGAGCGGGTTATGGTATCTTCGTGAGTTCCGCAGACGTGCATTATCCTTATCTCGCCGTCCAGCGTTTTGGCCTCCTCTTTGATCTTCTCCACGAGCTTCTGAGCGATCTCCCTGTCCCTGAATGGCTGAACGACTTCCTCGATGGCCATCTCAATCACCCGGGTAGTAGTAGCCGCCTATCGCGTCCTCCTCGACCTTGAAGACCTCTTCCCATGCGTTCAGTATCTCCTTCGCAGTTTGCTCGTCAACGCGCTCTATTATGAAGCCCGTGTGGATGAGGACATAGTCACCGACCTTGATGTCCGGCATGAGGTCTATCCTTGCTTCTCTCTTAACGCCCCCGAAGTCAACCCATGCGGTTCCTTTCTCGGGGTTCACCTCAAGCACCTTCGCAATCGTCGCGAGACACATCTTTCTCACCGTCCGGAAGTACCCGACACCGTTATTTAGCCTTTCTAAAACCTCAGGTTTTCAACCAGTGAGAAGGTCATCTCTACCTTCTCCCCGCGATGGTATGAGCAGTGCTCAAGCGTTTCCCTCGCCTCTTCCTCGCTCACCTTCTCAAGGACTATGCCGTAGTAAATCGTCACGTAGTCACCGGGCTTGACGTCCCTGATGAAGTCGAGCTTCGCTTCCTTCAGCTGACCTTCAACATCGACTATGGCCTTGTTTCCCCTGACTTCAACGACCCTACCTGCGAGCATCAGGGCCATGGTTATCAACCAAAGGTTCAGGAAAAGGATTTATATTCCTTGCTCTGACTGGTCAGTCAGGTGATTGCCGTGGAGGAAATGATTAGGCAGATGGTGAAGGGGGTTAAGAGCAAGTACGGCTTTGAGGAGACCATCGAAAGACTGAAGAAGAAAACCGAGGAAGTGGGCTGGACCGTTATCGGGGAGTATGACTTCAGGGAAAAGGTTGGAATTCAGTTTGCCATCATCGAGGTCTGCAACAGGGACTTTGCAACGAAGGCCATCAGCAAGCCCGAAAACAGGTGGATTTCAGCGATGATGCCCTGCAAGTTCTCGATTGTGGAGATGCCCGACGGGATTTACGTCTTCGGCATGAACATGGGTCTTTTTGCCGGGATGGTTCCAGGGGAGCTTGGAGAACTTCTCTCGGAGGTCGCGAGGGTGGACGAGGAGATCATCGGTTCTGTGGTATGAGAATCTCTTCTCCTTTTCTGAACTTCGTCTGAGAAAAGCTTAAAATCTTGTGTGCACATAATTGCCCAGTAAATGACCGTCCGGTCAAGTGGGGGTTGTGGAAACGAAGTCCTCTGGAAAAACCAGGGAAAAGCTCGTTAAGGCCGCTATGGAGCTGTTTGCGAGAAAGGGCTTCGATAAGACCACGGTAGATGAGATTGTCGCCAAAGCCGGCGTTGCTAAGGGGACTTTCTACCTCTACTTCAAGAGCAAGGACGACCTGATAAAGGAGCTGGCCTTTGAAGTTATGCCGATAATGGCCATGCCTTCTCTCAACGACCCCTACATAACCGTGAGCTACCCCAATCTGGAGAGCTATCTCATCCAGCTTGGGAGGGAGTTCCTCGAGTTCTACTCGGATGAGTACCGCGCGGAGATATTCTTCCACATGCTCTCGGTGAGGGAAAGGATGAAGGGAATCGGAGACATTTACACCCAGGCGTGCGCGGAGCTTCTCAGGGAGGGTGCGCGGAGGATTACTGCCTACGTTAAGGTGGGCTTTGAGGACGCCCTTATAGCTTTCCAGATGTTCCTCGCGTCCCTTATGCACTACCTCCATGCAAAGGAATGCCTCAGCTTCTCCCGGGATCACTACCTTAACAAGGTGGTCTCGGCCGTTCTCAACCACCTCAAGCTCTCGGCCAGCATATAACTGTTTAACACCCGCGGGATTGTTTAATTGGATGGTCTACTCTGTTCAAAAAAACTATATAAACTATTTTCACACATTTCCAATGACTGACCAGTCATTAAACGGTGGTGATAGGTAATGGAGGAAAAACTGGTCCCCGTGGTCTGCCCGTGGTGCTCCGTTGGTTGCCGCTTCTACGCGGTGAGCGTCAACGGGTACATCAGGAGGGTGGAGTTCGACTACGACCATCCAACGATAGTGAACAGGGGCAGGCTTTGTCCCAAGGGAGTTGCGTCGTATCAGTTCATAAACAGCCCGAAGAGACTTAAGAAGCCCCTCAAGCGCGTTGGGGAGAAAGGCGAAGGGAAGTTCGAGGAGATAAGCTGGGAGGAGGCCTATAGAATAATCGCGGAGAAAATAAAGGAGATAAAGGAAACCTACGGTCCGGAGGCGATAGCCTTCCTCAGCAGCGAGAAGATAACGCTCGAGGAGAACTACCTCGTCCACAAGCTTTCCAAGGCAATAGGGACCAACCATCTCGACTTCCCTGGAAGGTACTGCCAGTACTCGAACAGTCCGGCCAGGATAGCAGTTTTCGGAACCTCCGCGGCCACAAACCCCTTCGAGGACGTTGCCAAGGCTGAACTCGTTGTTGTCTGGGGCCACAACCCAGCCGAGACTGCCCCCGTCTTCTTCGGACAGTACGTTGAGAAGGCGGTTATTGACAACGGTGCCGAGATGATTGTGATTGACCCGCGCGCAACCAGGGGGCACAAGTACGCCTCGCTTCACCTCAGACCATACCCCGCCACTGACCTCGCGGTTGCCCTCGCCATGCTGAACGTCGTTATAAGTGAGGAACTCTACGACAGGGAGTTCGTCCAGGAGAGAACGACCGGCTTTGAGCAGCTCAAGGAATCGGTTAAGGACTACACCCCTGAGTGGGCGGAGAAGATAAGCGGCGTCCCTGCCGATGACATAAGGAAGGCCGCGAGGCTAATAGCGAGCAAGAGGACGGCTTTCCTCGTCAACGAAGGCGTCAACCAGCACATAAACGGATTCAACCTGGCCCTCGCCATAGCGAACCTCATAGCGATAACCGGCAACATCGGCAAGGAGGGCGTCTGGAGTGGCGTCTTCCCCGGGGCGCAGTGCGGTTTCTGCTCTGCCATGAGCGGCATTGCCCCGAACAAGCTCCCAACTGGTAAGCTCGTAACCGATGAAGCTGCAAGGGCTGAACTCGAGAGGCTCTGGGGCTTCCCGATTCCCGACTGGGTCGGCCTCGACCTCACCAGCATGGTTCGTGAGATAGGCAGCAAGATACGCATGATGTACGTCGTTGGCGGCAACATCGCCAAGTCAATGCCAAACAGCGCCTGGGTAAGAGAGCAGCTCAAGAAGCTCGACTTCCTCGTCGTCCAGGACATATTCCTCACAGAGACCGCCGCCTATGCGGATGTAGTCCTTCCTGCGGCGGCCTGGTTCGAGAAGACCGGAACCGCTATAAGCGCCGAGAGGCGCGTCCAGAGAACGTACAAGGCCGCTGAAGCGCCGGGGGAGGCAAAGCCCGACTGGCTCATCATCGTCGAGCTGGCCAGGAAGCTCGGCTTCGGTGAGTTCTTCAAGTACGAGCACCCGGATGAGATCCTCAGGGAGATAAACAGCGTCATTCCGGTGTTCAAGGGTGCAACTCCCGAGTACCTCGCGGAGCACCCGGAGGGATGCTTCTTCCCGTGCGGTGAACCCGGTGAGGGAACGAGGGTTCTCTTCAAGAATGGCTTCAAGACCCCCGACGGAAAGGCCCACCTCCAGCCTGTTGGCTGGCGCGAGCCGCCGGAGATGCCCGACAGCGAGTACCCGTTCTGGCTCACCAACTTCAGGCTGGTTGGCCACTGGCACACCGGGACAATGTCATTCGAGAGTGCCAGCCTTGAGAAGCGCTGGCCCGAGGAGTACGTCATGATAAACCCGAAGGACGCCAGGGAGCTTGGCATCAGGAATGGCGACCTCGTCAAGGTTTCAACGAGGCGCGGAAGCGTTCTCGTCAGGGCAGAGGTCACCGATCACGTCAGGGAAGGGGTCATAGCGATGCCGTGGCACTGGCAGGTCAACTTCCTCACGCTGGACGAGACGCACGAGAAGACCAAGATGGCCGAGCTGAAAGCCGTCGCGGCTAAGGTTGAGAGGGTAGAGGAGTGAGGTGGTTGAGATGGCCCACAAGAAGATTTTCCTGGACTACAGCCGCTGCATTGGCTGTAAGGCCTGTGAAGTGGCCTGTGAGATGACCCACGGTGAAGCTCGCATTAAAGTCTTCGAGTTCCCGGACCTCTTCACGGTTCCGTTCAACTGCCGCCACTGTGAGAAAGCACCGTGTCTGAACGTCTGCCCGACCGGAGCGCTCTTCAGGGACGAGGACGGAGCGGTTGCCTTCAACCCTCTCAGCTGTATAGGCTGTCTCATGTGTGCCGTTGCCTGTCCCTTCGGAATACCAAAGCTCGACGAGGAGAACAAGATCATGGACAAGTGCGACCTCTGCGCCGACAGGAGGGCGGAAGGAAAGCTTCCGGCTTGTGTTTCAGCCTGTCCAACCGAGGCCCTCAAGTTCGGCGACGTGAACGAGATACTTTGGAACAGGGAAGGAAAGATAGTCGCCAACCTGAAGAGTTCGGCCGAGAAGGGGGAGGGCGAGAAGGCCTACCTCGTCCTCTGACTTATTTTTTTGCGAGGGAAACCAATGGTTTAAAACAAGGGGTGATGGAGCGTGAACGGAGAAATCTTCCTTTCATCGGCCCTCCTGCCCTTCCTCCTCCTGCTGCTCTACAAAATGGAGGGTAAGGGCGCGGATTCAGTGGCTGGGACGATAATGGGCATAGCCCTGCTCATAAACGGCTACGGAACGTATCTGTTCTTCAGCGGGGGTGCCGAGAAGGTCTACCACTACGCCTACACCGGCGGCGGGAACCTCGGTGAGGTCTTCGGATTCAACGTTGACGTTGCCTCGGTCCTCATGGGGTTTACGTCCCTGCTGATAGCGTTCCTCATCGTCCTCTACGCCGCGGACTACATAGGGCCAAAGAACAGAGCACACCCGGTTGAGGGCGGAAAGGGTAAGTTCTACGCGCTCTTCGGCCTGCTCACAGGCTCTTCCATGCTCTTCATATACTCGACCAACCTGGTGCAGTTCATAGTGCCCCTTGAGCTGATGGCGATAGCGCTTCTCTACCTGGTGGACTTCTATGGAAACGCCGGCGGAAAGGCCCTCAAGGGTTTCCTGGTTCTCAACCTGGCGGTGTTCCTCATGGTGATAGCCACCGCCATCCTCGGAAACGGCCAGGAACTGGCAAAGATGGGTTCAGCGGCCCAGTCCACCAAGGACACCGCCTTCACTCTGCTCATCTTCGCGGCCCTGGCGATGAGTTCCCAGCTGTTCTTTTACTCGTGGCTTCCGGATGCAACCGCCGGCCCGGTTCCCGCTTCGGCGTACATTCACTCGGCCTCGATAGTCCCCCTCGGCAGCTACATGCTCTTCAGGATCGTGCAGTACATGAACCCCGGGAAGGATGACTTCTGGCTCCTCGGACTGCTGACGGTCGCGCTGATAGTTCTGATGATGATATACTACCCGATACAGAGGGACGGTAAGAAGCTCGTGGCTTACTCGACCATAGCCCAGGCGGGAGTGGCCTACATAACCCTGGCCTATGCACTCCTCGGCCACCAGGCGGGCCTCCAGATAGCCCTGTATCAGGTCGTCAACCACGCCTTCGTCAAGGCCCTCGCCTTCATGAGCATCGGCGCCTTCGCGTATTCGCTGGGAACCACCGATTTCACCGAGGTCAGGGGGATCAGGCACAGCCTGCCATGGGCCAGCATAGCCTGGTTCATGAGCTTCTTTGGTCTGGCAGGAGTTCTCCCGCTGGGACTGTTCTTCAGCAAAGCCTTCACCATAATGAGCACGAGGCACGCTGAGGGAGTCGCCTCCTGGCTCTTCCCGGGCGTGGTGCTCTTCGACGCGGCGATATTCCTCGTGGTCGTCATCCTGTGGTTCAGGGAGATATTCTTCGGAGAGCCAGAGCCTTCAACTGAAGTCCACTCCTCAAAGCTCATGTGTGCAGTGATGATGACGCTGGTGCTCATAGGCATAGTCGCGCCCTGGGTGACCCTGGACGTCGTGATGAAGGTAGGATTCATGGGGTGATGTGGGATGTTCATCGAATACGCCATAGGTGCGTTCATCCTGGGTGGCCTGCTGGGCTTCATCCGTGACTACAAGGCATCGGTTAAGGCATCGAGCTTCATGGCCTTCATCGGCTCGTTGCTCCTCCTCGGCGAGGTTTACAACGTCTACACCAGCGGTCCTGTTAAGGTCAACCTCTACGGACTGCCCCTGAATGTAACCGACGTCTCGGCGGTCTTCCTGCTCATAATAGGCATCGTTGGAACGGCAGCTTCGCTCTACGCCATAAACTACATGGACCTCTTTGAGAGAACAGGCAAAGGCTGGGTCTACGCGATAGCCTACAACACCTTCCTGGCGAGCATGGCCCTGGTCGTCACCGTGAACAGCATGGAGTACTTCGTCATGAGCTGGGAGCTTATGACGCTCAGCTCGTTCATACTCGTCTTCTTCAGCGAGAGAAAGAGGGACGTAAATGCAAGCGCGAAGTACTACATCACCATGCACTTCCTCGACACGATACCGCTCTTCCTTGCCCTCGGAACCGCCTACTCCCTCGTTGGAAGCTTTGACAAGCTGGGCTTTGACAGCATAGCGACCGCTTTAGCAACCGCCCCGACCCACACCAAGATAGTCTTCGGAGGCCTGCTCCTCATAGCCTTCATGACCAAGGCGGGAATAACTCCCTTCCAGTTCTGGGTTGCCGAGACCTACAGGGCGGCTCCGAGCAGCGTCTCCGCTGTGATGGCGGGCGCGATGGAGAAAGTAGCTCTCTACGGCCTCATCGTCCTCGTCTGGAAGACCGTCGGAACCACCTACACCCTCGGCCTTCTCGTGGCTCTCCTCGGTGCCATAACACTCACCGTTGGAACGCTATACGCCCTCAGGGAGACCAACGCGAAGAGACTCCTGGCTTACCACAGCGTCGGTCAGATGGGATACATATGGCTCGGCATAGGCATAGGCATGGCGCTCATACCTAAGGGCGGTGCCCTTGGCGCTATCGGTGCCCTTGGAGCCTTCGCCGGCCTCTTCCACGCCCTCAACCACGCGATATTCAAAAGCTCGCTCTTCCTCTCTGCCGGAGCCGTTGAGTACAGGACGGGAACCGTTGACCTCGACGAGCTTGGAGGCCTTGGAAAGCAGATGAGGTGGACCGCCTTAGCGGCGCTCTTCGCATCGCTGGCCATAGCTGGGGTTCCGCCCTTCAACGGCTTCATAAGCAAGTGGCTCATCTACGTTGCCGGTTACCAGTCAGGCGACTTCTTCCTGGCCTTTGGAGCTGTATTGGCCGCTTTCATCAGCGCGGCGACCTTGGCGTCATTCATCAAGTTCTACGGTGCCCAGTTCGGCGGCGAGAGCGAGAGGTACTCGGAAGTCAGGGAAGTTCCGGGGGCGATGGTCGCGGGACAGTGGATACTCGCGGGTCTAACCCTACTGATAGGCGTCTTCCCCGGAACCGTAACGGGAATACTCAACGTCTTCAACGCCCCAATAGAGGACGGCGTTTACAGGATAGGCTTCGGTTCCGTGCTATTCAGCCCGGTGCTCTTCGTGGTGCTCCTCGGAGTCCTGGCCCTTGGCTTCTACCTGGCTCTCAAGCCCACCTACGGCAAGGAGGCACAGCCCTGGGACTGCGGCTCAACCCAGGTGGACTGGGACGACTACAGGATCAACGCGGAGGGCTACTACATCAAGTACGAGCGCAAGATAGACGGCTTCTACCGCTTCGGCGACTGGTTCTACGGTGTTGGAGCGGCGATAATCCACTACATAGTCAGGGCGTACGTCTGGATGGCAAGCTACTTCGTGAAGATCGTCGACACACCCTACACCAGGGTCGAGAGCGTTGCCGACCTCAGAAGGGGTGAGGTGCTCCACGCCGACGAGGAGGCACTCAAACCGCTCGTCAGGTTCCTCAGGATAGCCAGCGACGTGCTTCCGGGAATGAGGCTCGGAACCTTCGTAGTACTGGCCCTGGTGGTTGTGGGAGCGGTTATAGGAATACTGATGGCACTGTGAGGTGAGGAAGATGGAAACCGCCGTAAAGCTCGGATTCAGCCTTGCCGGCATCATCATAGCCCTTTTCCTTCCACCATACCTTGACGGTATAGCGAGAAGGGTAAAGGCCAGACTCCAGTACAGGCGTGGACCACCGCTGATGCAGACGTGGTACGACCTCAGAAAGCTCTTCGGCATGCCCTCGGTTAAGCCCACCAGGAGGGCACTGTTCACCTGGGCGCCCTACCTGGCCCTTGCATCGGCACTCTCAGCGGCCCTGCTCCTTCCCTACGGCAACGTCGTTCCAGTGGACTTCGGCTTCAACCTAGTGGCGTTCTTCTACGTGGTGCTGATGGTCAGCGTCTTCCTCATGCTCGCGGGATTGACCGTCCAGAACGCCTTCAGCCACCTCGGCTCCGCCAGGGAGATGCAGATAATCCTCACCGTCGAGCCTCTGATAGCGATACTCTACGGTGTTCTGGCCTACAACTCAGGCTCCCTCGACCTCTACACCATAATGACCGGGCTTCACCTCACCCCCTCGCTGGTGCTGACCTACGTCCTCCTGGCTTACGCACTCTACGTCGAGAGCGGCTTCGTGCCCTTCGACATAGCCGAGGCCGAGCAGGAGGTCATAGGTGGGCCTTTGAGCGAGTACAGCGGAAGGCTTTTGGGGGTCTTCTACTACGCGATACACATCAAGCGCTTTGCCCTGCTGTGGTTCTTCGTCAGCCTGCTGACGCTCCCGTGGATAGGGCCGGTCGGCACGCCGGAGAAGGCTGCGCTCGTCCTGGCTCTCCAGTTCCTGCTGACGATCGCCTTCTACCCGGTCATAGCGGCACTCGAAGCCACTAACGCAAGGCTCAGAATAGACCACGTGGTTAAGATGAACACCCGCGCGTTCTTCGCGGGACTGATAATACTCGCAATGGCGTTCATGGGGTGGTGAATATGGTGACTACGAAGGATTTGGAGGCTCACTTCGAGTTTGAATGCAAGGCCTGTGAGGACGGCCGCTGTGCGAAGGCCGACCTGGATAGAATACTCTCCGAAAGGAAGGGTCTCAGGGACTTCTACGAGGCCTTCAAGGAGCACATCAAGGGCTGTAAGAGGATGACCTACGGCCAGTACATGTTCACAATCGACCGCGAGGTGCTTCCGGAGGCCGTGCTCTGGTGGCACAACCACCCGGAGTTCAAGGAGACCCACCTCTCGACGGCAGTTGGAACCGACGAGAGACCGCTCAACGGCCACTTCGTCTACATGCCCTTCCTCAACGTCCAGGTGGAGTTCGCCAACGAGCCTGAGAACTATTGGGTCTTCCTCAGAACCTACATGCCTGCGGACGACCCGAGCTTCCCGAGCGTGGCTCAGAAACTTCCGGCGGCACTGTGGATAGAGAGGGAAGTGAAAGACCTGCTCGGCTTCAAGCCCCTCAACCACCCGGACCCGAGGAGGCTCATCCTCCCGGAGGACTTCCCGGACGGCGTCTATCCCCTCAGGAAGGACATGGACTACAGGCACTCGCCGATAACCGAGCCGAAGGTTGAGTTCAAGGAGAAGCCCGAGGACACTACGCTGGTCCCGATGGGTCCGGTTCACATGGGTATCGAGGAGCCGGCCCACTTCAGGCTCTTCGTCAAGGGCGAGGAGATCGTTGATGTCGACTACCGCGGCTTCTACTCCCACCGTGGTATCGAGAAGACCGGCGAGGGTAGGTTAACATACAACCAGGTGCTCTTCCTTGCGGAGAGAATCTGCGGTATCTGCGGCTACCAGCACTCGGTTTCCTACGCTATGGCCGTTGAGAGATTGGCCGACGTTGAAATCCCCGACAGGGCCAGGTACATCAGGACCCTCCTCCTGGAGCTTGAGAGGATTCACAACCACCTCCTCTGGGTGGGCATCGCCGCCCACATGGTCGGCTACGACACGGGCTTCATGCACTCCTGGCGCATCCGCGAGCCGGTCATGTGGCTCGTGGAACGCTTAACCGGAAACAGGAAGCAGTACGGTATGAACATCGTCGGCGGCGTGAGGAGGGACCTTCTCGACTACAGGAAGGAGGAAGTCCTCAAGGTGGTCAAGCAGATACGCGAGGAGACCAAGAGGTTCCTCGACATAGCGCTCAACACCAACACCTTCATCAAGCGCGCCGAGGGGGTTGGGATACTCCCATACAAGGTCGCCAAGGCCTACTCCGTCCTCGGGCCGACGGCAAGGGCGAGCGGAAGGAAGATAGACGTGAGGAAGGACCAAGCCGTTAAGACCGCTATGGCATACAACGAGGTGGACTTCAAGGTTCCGATATACAAGGAGGGCGACGTTTTGGCGAGGGTCCTCGTCAGGATGGACGAGCTGTTTGAGAGCATCTGGATCGTCGAGCAGCTCATCGATCAGATGCCCGGCGGGGACATAATGGTCCCGATTGGAAAACTGCCGGAGTACGAGGAGGCACTGGGCTTCACCGAGGCCCACCGTGGTGAGGTGGTTCACTACGTCATGACCGGCGAGAAGAACAAGGTCTACCGCTGGAAGGTCCGCGCTCCGACCTACAACAACCTGCCGGCCGTTCCAGAGATGCTCAAGGGCTACCACGTTGCAGACGCGCCGCTCATCATAGCGAGCATCGACCCGTGCTACTCCTGTACCGAGAGGGTGCAGTTCGTAGACGTGAACACCGGCAAGGTGAAGGTTCTCACCGAGGCTGAGTTCAACGAGCTTTCCATCAAGTACAAGGGGGTGTTCTGATGGCCGAGGCACCGGCCTACAGTGAGAGGCTGAAGAAGTGGGACCGCTTCGAGGTCGAGAAGTTCAGCAAGAAGGCCCCGGTCACCACCCCCTATCCCTTTATCGACATCGAGAAGCCGCCGGAGTACAGGGGAATACCGCACATCAACCCCGAGAAGTGCATCGGCTGCGGTGCCTGCGTCAACGCCTGCCCGCCCGACGCCCTGATAATGGAGTGGGACAAGGAACATGGCGTGAAAAGGCTCACCTACAACGCGGCGCGCTGCATACGCTGTGCGCGCTGCATCGAGGTCTGCCCGACCGGTGCGATGGAACCGACCACGAGGTTCGAGATAGCCACTGACAACAAGGAGGACCTGGTCGAGGTCGTCGAGCACAAGTTAGCTTACTGCGAGGAGTGTGGGGAATACCTCGACTTCACCGAGAGGCAGATAGAGTACGTCAGAAACATCCTTCCGAAGGAAATCTTCGACGCCTACGCCCTTGAGGACAGGATAAAGCTGACGCAGGAGGAGAAGATGCGCAGAACGGTAGTTAAGCTCAGGGAAACGGAGGGCAACGTCTACCCTGCCTTTATGCTCGTGAGGGAGACGAAGGATGAGGAAGGGGGTGAGGAGTGATGGCCCGTCTCAAGTCAGTGTGGGTCTATCACGTTGACGCAGGCTCGTGCAACGGCTGCGACATTGAGGTGCTTGACGTTCTCAGCCCCTACTACGACATCGAGAGGCTCGGTGTCAAGGTCGTCCCCAACCCGAGGCACGCAGATGTGCTCTTCATAACAGGACCCCTAACCAGACAGACGAGGATAGCCCTGAAGAAGGCCTACGAGGCCATGCCCCCGAAGCCGAGGATAGTCGTTGCCATAGGAACCTGCGCCTCGAGCGGCGGAATCTTCTACAACAGCTACGCCCTCTACAACACCTCACCCCAGCGCGGAAGGGACAGGCTGAGGAGCGGCGGACCGGAGATGATAGTCCCGATAGACATGTACATACCAGGCTGTCCGCCCAGCCCGGAGGAGATACTCTACGGCGTTGCCCAGCTCCTCGGCATCAAGGAGAAGAAGATGAAGGGCGAATACTGGATAGCCCTCCCGCCCGCGGAAGAGCCGAGCAAAGAGAACGAGATAAAGTTCAGGATTCCGGACAGGCCTATACCCCTCCGCTACTGGCTTACGCTGAGGGAGGAGCTTAGAAGGGTGGTCGGTTACTACGACCGCGACGCTGTCCTCAACGACTTCATTGAGCTTGTGGGGCGGGCCTACAATGAAGCTCCGGACAACCCGCAGGAGAAGCTCCACGACCTCATCACCGGCTACGCGCTGAGGGAGAAGGACTCAAGGATAAACGTGGCCATGCGCTTCCTTGAGAACGAGTTCTGGCGCCTCGTTAAGGAGTACCGCGAGTGGGGGGAGGCACTCAAGGAGAAGTACCCCGTGACGGCGGGTGTCTGAAGTGCCCTGGAAGCTCTACCGCTTCAGGTTCGAGGACTATCCGGAGTACTCTGCCAGGATAACCGGTCACTTCGCCGGCGACATGCTGATAATCGAGGAGGAGGGTGAGCTGAGCGAGGAAGCGGTGAGGCTCCTCAAGAAGGCCCTCGGAGTCGATGAAGACGCGAGGAAGTTCGATATAGAACCCCAGAACATCATGAAGCTCCCTCTGGAGGAGCTACCCAAGGAGGACAGAAAGACCCTGCTCGCGGCCATGGAGAAACTCGACTCGGAGAGCAAGCTCCACATTGAGTACCGCTACCAGCCGAGCTTCGATTGATTTTTATTTTCGTCCAAAACTTTTCTGGGGGTGAAGGGATGGACGCTGAGACGCTGAGGAAGGCGAAGGAAGAACTGATAAGACGCGTTAAGGATTTCTACGGCGACAACCTGCTCTCGATAGTCTTCTACGGCAGGCACCTGAGGGACCCGAGCTTCCCTGAGATAGACGTCGTCGTAATAATCGATAAACCCTACGATCCGGTTAAAATGAACCGCGTTGCAGACTTCGTTGAAAGGGTTAGGGACCCGATAGAGGAGAAGTACGGCTATCACGTTTCCTTCGAGCTTTACACGAGGGAAGAAGCCGAGAACTTTCACTCCGGCTACCTCGACGTCTTCGTGAACTACGAGATAGCCTACGACAGGGACGGCTACTTCGAGTGGCTAAAGGAGGAGATGCTCAACCCGGAGACGGTCATGAAGCACGTCCAGTACCTCAGCACCATAGAGTACATTCCCGTGGACAGGGAGGACGGGGAATGATAGGCGTCGTTTTAGCCGGCGGAAGAGGAAAGCGCTTCGGGGGCGACAAGCTCCTCTTTAAAATTTCCGGGAAGCCTTTGATTCTTTACGCAATAGAGAGGCTCGAATCAGCGGATTCAATAGACGAGGTCGTCGTAGTGGCCTCTCCTGAGAACGCTGAAAAGCTCAGGGGCCTCGGCTATCGTGTGGTCGTTGACGAGCTACTCGTCGGGCCGATTGGGGGAATTTACACTGCCCTTTCCCTCGGTGATGCCTTCGTAGTTGCAGGCGACATGCCTCTCCTCGTTCCAGAGTTCGTTGACTTCGTAGTCGAGCGCTTTGAGGATTCCAAAAAACCCGCCTGCGTTCCCAGGTGGGGCAACGGCTACCTTGAGCCGCTCCACGCAGCCTATTCGTCTGATTTCAGGGATTTCCTGGAGAATAAAATTGAAGTCGGCCAGTACGCGATAAACCGCGCGATAAGGGAGAGCGATGCCTGCTACATCGAAATCGAAAGCCTTCCCGAAGAGTGGCGGGGGAGCTTCTTCAACGTGAACACGCGGGAGGATTTGGGGAGAATCAGAGGCATTCGGGGAAGAGTTCTATGATCTCCTTTGTGATGGGGCTTCGATATTCATTTGCATCTTTCTCCTGTCCCTCACGT
>Ga0256831_1001088_pt1 | contig 14289 bp, 13 predicted proteins | sample 132544metaG_FD_189087 | JGI IMG/M metagenome (GOLD analysis project Ga0256831, IMG submission 189087) | Hydrothermal vent microbial communities from Lau Basin, Pacific Ocean - 132-544 | ecosystem: Environmental > Aquatic > Marine > Hydrothermal vents | place: Pacific Ocean: Lau Basin | collected...
GCAAAACACTTGCATTATTGACAAGAATACTTTATCTTTGCATTATCTAATAACAATTAAACTTGGTAACAATGAAAACAAAAACATCAATTAAAAAAAGAAACTTTCGAAGTAATATTTTTAAAACTGCCTGGTCTTTGTTAAAAAAAGGATTATTTAGTAGTTTTGCTGAAGCTTTGCATGCTGCTTGGATGCGTTTCAAAATCAGAATAGCACTTAAAAGCGGTTTGGCCTACTTCACATTCAGGAAAGCAAATGGAGAGTTGAGGGAAGCAATAGGCACTTTATATAAAAGAAATTTTAGTTATTTGTCAAAAGGATCTCATAGAAAAGAAAATTTATCAGTTGTAAAATACTGGGATGTTGTTTCACAGGGTTGGAGATCATTTCGAATTGACAGATTAGTTTCAATAAAAAATTAATATTTTTTTAACCAAGGCATTGGAGGTGTCTTTTTAAAAATGATGATACTGGACAGGATTCGTACCTGTCCGGTTCTTTATTTTAATAATAAATAAAAAAAAATAGAAAAAATGAAAAAGGAATATTTAAAAAACAGTTACATTAAAATAAATAATACTCTTGATAAATGGGATAAAGACATTAATGAATTATCAGATTTATTTGCCGGCAATTTTAGGGCTTTGATTTCTGATGCTAATAGTTACACTAACAAGCCAGATAAAAGCGAAATCAAAGGTATAACAGAGCTATTTGACAAGCTTATTGCTATCTTTAAAGAAAAGGGAAACGGAAGCTTTAAAAATTATAGTTACTATCATGCTGAAAGTGCTATTCAATATATTTTTCAAAATCCTAATGGATATTTAGAGCTTTCAGATTTATCAGATTACCTAACTGAAGAAGCAAAAAAAGAAATCGATCATATGGAAAAACTATTTGATATTGTGGAAGTCGGTTATCAGGAAACTATTAATAAACTTAATTCTTTCTCAAATGATGCAGGTTTACCAAATAGGATTGATGCAATGCAATTAAAAAGGAAAGACAAAGGATTACCAATGCATTTATTTGAGGAAATGGAAAACTAAATCATATTAATATTAGATACTTCAAACAACAACGGCGAACAATATCTGTTTGCCGCTTTTTTATACCTTATCTATAAAAAAAAGGGAATACAACATTTGCAATCCCTTTCTGAACTTTTACCCTTATTATCATAAAGGCAAAACAAAGATAAAAAAAAGTTACAAAATATGCAATATTTGATGAAAAAACTATGATGTCGGCTTTATGTCGGCATAAAAAAAAGAGTTAAGACTGTAATTCAACAGCTTAACCCTTTTAAATGTCGGGGTAGTAGGATTCGAACCTACGACCCCCTGCTCCCAAAGCAGGTGCGCTAACCGGACTGCGCTATACCCCGTTCTTTCTCTTGCTCAGTTCGAATAACAACCCTCCCGCTTCTCAGCGGGATGCGATAACCGGACTGCGCTATACCCCGTTCTTTTTCTTGCTCAGTTCGAATAACAACCCTCCCGCTTCTCAGCGGGATGCGATAACCGCACTGCGCTATACCCCGTTCTTTCTCTTGCTCAGTTCGAATAACAACCGGACTTCACGATTACCGAGATATAATATGCGGTGAGGGCGGGATTCGAACCCGCGGTACAGTGTTACCCGTACGCCGGTTTAGCAAACCGGTGGTTTCAGCCACTCACCCACCTCACCAAACTTGCAAAAATACCAATCCAATCTACATTGGATTTCAAAAGCGGTTGCAAAGATATAATTGTATTTTTAATTAACAAAACTTTTATTAAAGTTTATTAAATTATTTCTAAAATAATTACACAATTATCAAAGCTGATCTTTCCGGACCTACTGAAATAAATGAAATTGGTGTTTTTAAGTCTCTTTCCAATTTTTTAATATATTCTTGTGGAATCGTTGGAAGTTCTTTTATAGATTTAGCCTTAGATATATCTTCACTCCATCCTTTATGATCCTCATATATGGGTTTTATTTTTTCATTATCTAAATCATACGGAAGTTTCTCTGTTCTATCTCCATTCTCCAATTCATATGCATCACATATTTTAATCGGATTAAACCCATTTAATACATCTAGTTTAGTTAATGCTATATCTGTAACCCCATTTATCATTATTGCATATTTCAATTGGGGTAAATCTATCCACCCACATCTCCTATTTCTCCCAGTGGTAGCACCATATTCATTTCCTTCAACTCTAAGCCTTTCCCCAACCTCATCCAATAATTCCGTAGGGAATGGTCCACTCCCTACCCTCGTTGTATAAGCCTTTACTATTCCAATTACTTTACCTATTCTTGAAGGAGCAATACCCAAACCAATAGAAACTCCGGCGGTTATTGTATTAGAAGATGTGACATAGGGATAGGTACCGTGGTTTATATCCAACATGGTTCCTTGAGCTCCTTCTGCAAGAACATTTTTACCTAAATCTAAAAATTCATTAATAAAATACTCTCCATCAACAGTTTTATATTTTTTTAAAAGTTCAATACTTTCAAAGAATCTCCTTTCTTCTGCTTCAATATCAAATTTTGGTAGTGCATCAAACTGATGAAGAAATTTCAAATGTTTATCTTTTAAAACATAAAACCTATCTTTAAAATTGTCCGAAAACACATCGCCAACTCTCAATCCATTCCGCCCTGTTTTATCCATATATGCTGGTCCTATTCCCTTTAAAGTTGAACCTATTTTCATTTTCCCCTTTGCATATTCACTAGCAGCATCTATATACTTGTGGGTGGGCAATATCAAATGGGCTTTTTTAGAAATCAACAATTTTGACATAACTTCAAATCCACTTTCTTCCAGCTGAGAGATCTCTTTCATTAAGATAGCCGGATCTATCACCACTCCATTCCCTATGAGATTAATTAAATTGTCGTGAAAAATCCCTGATGGCATAATATGTAGAACAAACTTTTTGCCATCAAATTTTATGGTATGCCCTGCATTTGGTCCCCCTTGGAATCTAGCTACCATATCATATTTTGGAGCGAGATAATCAACTATTTTGCCTTTACCTTCATCCCCCCATTGCAAGCCCACTATTACATCAACTTTCATGTTGTTTAATTTCAAGAAAAATTAATAAATTATTATTCAAAATCAGAGTTACATTCACTACAAATACCATAAAAAACAATATTGTGACGCAATACCTTGAAATTTTGAGATTTTTCAACAAATTCTCTTGTTTGCTCCAAACGTGGGTCACAAAACTCTATAACTTTCCCACAATTTTCGCATACCAAATGATCGTGTTTTTTATATCCCAAAGACTTTTCATATTGGGTAGTATTTTTTCCAAATTGTTGTTTACTAACTAGCTGGCAGTCCACCAAAAGCTCTAAAGTATTATATACTGTAGCTCTACTAACTCTATAGTTTTTTGTTTTCATTTGGATATACAAGTCTTCCGCATCAAAATGATCTTCTCTATTGTAAATTTCTTCCAAAATGGCAAATCTCTCAGGAGTTTTTCTAAATTCATTTTCGACAAGATACTCTTTGAATTTCTTCTTAACGCTATTGATATCGTGTTCTAATTTATTTGTCATAGTACATTATTTTTCTATTCTTTCAACAGAATTAATTCCGTCTATTTCTTTTAATTTTCTAATTATTAGATTTACTTGATTATTATTTTTTACAAAAATACTTATTTTGCCTTCATAATACCCTTCATCTCCATTTATACTAAAAGTTCTAATATTTACCCCCATTTCACCTGATAATTTATCAACGATACTTTTTATTACCCCCTGACCACTATCAATTCCAATAATAAGCAAATCTACAACAAAATTAGCATTCGAATTTGATCCCCATTGAGCTTTCACAATTCTGTAACCATAATTAGCCAATAGGTGCATCGCATTAGGACAATTTGATCTATGTATTTTAAGACCTGATCCGGAAGCGATAAAACCAAAAATATCATCTCCTTGAATAGGATTACAACAATTTGCAAAACTATAATCATACTTATCACCGGGCTCTCCATTTATGTAAACAACAGGATTTGCATTTTGTTCGTCACTTTTAACCTCCACCTTCTCTTCTAAAGAAGATGAATTATCAATTATCGTTTTAGGCTGAATCTCTTTAACCAATTTTCTCCCCACTACCTTGAACAATTTCAATTTACTCAAGTCAACCCTATCATTTGAAATGGCATAAAATAAATCTGGTCTTGATTTAAAATTATAAAACTTGACCAACATATCGACATTAAGGTCAAAGCTGACCTTAAGATTTTTCAATTTCCTTTGTAATGTCTCCTTACCAAATTCTCCTTGCTTCCTTTTCTCTTCTTTTACTGCAGATCTGATTTTGGACTTTGCCTTCCCTGTAACAACCAATTTCAACCAGTTTTCATTTGGTTTTTGGTTTTTGCCGGTCATCACAGACACCTTATCTCCATTAATCAACTTGTACCCCATAGGCACAAGCTTATTATTAACCTTTATCGCTACAGCATGATACCCTACATCACTATGAATATCAAAAGCAAAATCCAAAGCAGTCGCCCCTTTTGGAAATATTCTCATATCTCCCTTTGGTGTAAAAGCATATATTTCTTCCTTAAACAAATTAGTTTTAAAATCACTAATAAATTCTAAAGCATCCGTAGAACTATCATCATCCAATAATTCACGGATATTATCCAACCAACGATCATAAACATCGATTCTATTCTCATTACCTTTGTATTTCCAATGAGCTGCAAAACCTTTTTCAGCAATCTCATCCATCCTCTCTGTACGAATTTGTATTTCTACAAATTTCCCTTGTGGACCTATTATAGTTGTATGCAATGATTCATACCCATTACTTTTAGGGTTTGTAACCCAGTCTTTAAGCCTTTCAGGAATTGGTGTATATACATCAGTAATCAGCGAATACACTTGCCAGCAATAGCTTTTCTCCTTATCTCTAGGGACATCAACTATAATTCTTACAGCAAATAAATCATATATTTCATCAAAAGTGACATTTTTATTTTTGATTTTATTATAAATAGAAGAAATCGATTTTGGTCTTCCGAGCACTCTATATGGAACATTCAATTCCAATAATTTATCTTTCAAAGGCGATATGAATTCAGAAATATATTTATTCCTTTGTTCTTGGGATTCTTGCAATTTATCCCTTATTTCTTTATACTTCTTCTCTTCTGATATTTTAAATATAATATCTTCAAACTCCTTTTTGATATTATACAATCCAAGCCTATGAGCTAATGGTACATATATATAACTCGTTTCTGCTGCTATTCTAAGTTGCTTGTGTCTTGGCATAGACCCGATAGTCCTGAGATTATGAAGCCTATCAGCCATTTTTATTAAAACTACCCTAACATCATACACGAGGGTACTAAGCACTTTCTTATAATTTTCAGCCTGTGGTGATTGAACATTATATGAGCCATCTAACTTTGTCAAACCATCAACTATCATCGCTACTTTAGTCCCAAATCTGTATTTCAACTCATCCAATTCTACTTCAGTATCCTCTACTACATCATGCAAAAGCGCACAAGTTAAAGAAGTCGGCCCTAAACCTATCTCATGATAGCAGATTCTAGTTACTTCTAACGGGTGATGTATATACGGTTCCCCAGACTTCCTCCTCTGAAATTTATGAGCTTCAACAGCAAGAGTAAATGCTTCATTTACCATTTTAAAGTCTTCTTCATTCAAAGGAGGATCTATACTTTCAATAAAAGCATTGTAGTCATCCTTTATAATTTTGACTTCTTCAGGAGTCATTGGAAATTCACTTTTACCCACTATATCACATTTTGTTTTTTATAAATATTTAAACCAAAATCACTTCGTCTTGATTGCTATTATTGCAAAACAACCACAAATATTATTAAAATAAAATCTAAATTACAATTTTTCACTAATTGTCTTTAATATTTTCTTAATATTATTTTATTTTTAACAAAAGAGTGTATCTTTGCAACTCTTTTGAAATAAATGTTGTTTAAAACAACGAAAATGCGGGTGTGGTGAAATTGGTAGACACGCTAGACTTAGGATCTAGTGCCGCGAGGTGTGGGGGTTCGAGTCCCTTCACCCGCACAAGAAGACAGGAGAGTATTTGCTCTCCTGTTTTAGTTTATGGATATAACTTTTTATATATTTGTATTAAATCAATTAAAAAACTGCTTCTCTAAAACAAACACCTAACTATTTATAAAAAATTAAATAATTCAAAAAAAAGATGGAATTCAAAACAAACAATATTGATGATAATAGATTTGAGCTTACTATAAAGCTCTCCAAAGATGATTTTATCAATGAAGTTGATAAACAACTCAAGAAAAAGAAAAAAGAAACAAGCTTTAAAGGGTTTAGGAAAGGTAAAACCCCAATGGGTTTTTTACGTAGGACTTTTGGAAATCAAATTTTGGCTGATGTCATTAACAAAAAAATTGATGAAGGTCTTAGTAAATATCTCAAAGATGAAGGTATTGAATTGATGTTGTCTCCTATTGCGGTTGATAACCAAGAACCTTTAGATATAGATATAAACAAAGTAGATGATATTGAGGTTGCTTTTGATTTACATAAAAAACCAGATTATGAGTTGAAAGGTATTTCAGAGGAAGATTCTTATACTAGCTATGATATTGAAATCGACCAAAACATAATTGATGAACAATTGGATCGATTTAAAAAACAATACGGTAAATATGAACCATATGATGGAGATTTTAATGAGGATACATATATAACTGTTAAAGCTGATGAATTGGATGGTGATAGCATTAAAGAAGATGGCTACAATACTGAATTTTCAATTAAACTTGCAGAATTGAGTGATGAATATAAAGATTCTGTGCTCAAATTAAAAAAAGATAGCGAATTTACATTTGATGTATACAAATTATTGGCTGATGCAGATGATAAAAAAGTAAGAGATTATTTACTCAATATAGAGGAAAATGATTTTGAGGAGGGGGAAGATATTGGCATTGGAAATATGTTTAAAGGTAAAATAATAGCTTCTGAAGATTTTGTTCCTGCTGAATTGACACCCGAATTTTTTGAAGAGCAAAATTTCCCGAATATTAAAAGTGAAGAGGATTATATAAAATTGGTTACCGATGATTTCAAAAAACATTATGAATTAGAAAGTGATAAATTCTTACAATTAGAAATCGCAGAAAAACTAAAAGAAATCAATAAGCTACCAATCAACAAAGAATACGTAAAAAGATGGTTAAAAGAACAATATCCTAACAAAACAGATGAGGAACTAGAGAATAGTATGGACGATGTCTACAAAGATTTGAATTGGCAATCTATAGTTGATAAATTGATAAAAAAATACAATGTAGAAGTTACTAAAGAAGAATTATCCATGAAACTGGAGTCACAAGCTAGACAAATGGTAGGAGGAAACCAGGAAATGCTTTCTCAAATAATGGAATACATGATAAAAGACGAAAAACTCGTCAATAATACATACAATGAAATGTTCATCGATAAGATATTCGGTGAGGTCACCAAAGATGTTACTAAAGTTTCTGAAAAAATATCTTGGGATGATTTTGTGAAATTAGCACAAAAATACAATAAACAGCAAGTTGAAGAGACACAAAGTCAGGAAGAGGAATAACATTTATTATAGTGCATAGTCTTTATTTACTGGTTTTACTTTGAATATTCAAATCACCTGTGAAAAATACAGGTATTTAGATAGTTTAAACATCATTTTTTTTAAAGACATAAGGTTTTGATGTTTAAATAAACAAAACCTTAGGTTTATTGTTATAAAATTAATTAACAACACGAAATTATGGATTTAGGCAAAGAGTTTTTGAAATACGCAACAAAGGAAAAAGGATTCAGTAAGATGCATATTGAAAAGTATATGAATACCACTGTTCCAAATATTTTTGGTTTCACTCCGCAGGTCATTGAAGAAAGACAGATGAATGTCGTTGGAATGGATGTTTTTTCCAGATTAATGATGGATAGAATAATATTTTTAGGTGTCCCTATCAATGATTATGTTGCTAATGTAATCCAAGCACAATTACTTTTTCTTGAATCTGCCGATCCTAATAGAGATGTTCAGATGTTTATAAATAGCCCCGGAGGCTCAGTAATAGCGGGTTTGGGTATATATGACACAATGCAATATATAGCTCCAGAGGTTTCAACGATCTGTACAGGTCTTGCCGCGTCAATGGGAGCTGTACTTTTGGCAGCAGGAGAAAAAGGAAAGAGGACTGCACTTCAACACAGTAGAATAATGATTCACCAACCAATGGGCGGAATGCAAGGGCAGGTTTCCGATATGGAGATATCATATAACTTGATAAAAGATTTGCAAAAAGAGCTTTATGATATTCTTTCAAAACATACAGGAAAACCTTATGCTGAAATTGAAAAGGATAGTGATCGCGATAATTGGATGAAAGCGGAGGTAGCTCTGAAATATGGATTAGTTGATGAAGTAATATTGATTGACAATAAGAAGAAAAATAAAAAATCTTAATAAATTAATTTTTAATACCATATGGCTAAAGAAAAGCTAAAATGTTCTTTTTGTGGAAGAGATAAAAGCGAAACTCTTCTATTGATTGCAGGAATAGATGGACATATTTGTGATGCATGTGTTGAACAAGCTATTGAAATTGTTAACGAAGAAATCGGAGACAAACAAATAAGTGAATTTAAAGATATTCCTGATATTACTCCCAAACAGATAAAAGAGTTTTTGGATCAATATGTCATTGGACAAGAGGAGGCAAAAAAACATATTGCGGTAGCAGTTTACAATCACTATAAGAGATTGCGCCACAAGAACAATAGTGATATTGAAATCGACAAGTCTAATATCATTCTCGTAGGTGAAACAGGAACAGGAAAAACTCTATTGGCAAAAACAATAGCAAAATTCTTAAATGTTCCCTTCACTATAGTCGATGCCACAGTATTTACTGAAGCAGGGTATGTAGGTGAAGATGTAGAAAGTATGTTATCAAGACTACTTCAAGCTTGTGATTTTGACGTTGAAGCAGCAGAAAGAGGTATTGTCTATATCGATGAAATTGATAAAATTGCCAGAAAAAATGATAATCCCTCTATTACCAGAGATGTGTCTGGAGAAGGAGTTCAACAGGCAATGCTTAAGATTTTGGAAGGCTCTGAAGTTCAAGTACCACCTCAAGGAGGAAGAAAACATCCCGAGCAAAAACTTGTCAAAGTAAATACAAAAAACATACTATTTATATCTGGGGGAGCTTTTTCAGGTATAGATAAGATTATTGAAAAAAGAATGAACAAAAGCCAAATAGGCTTTAATCACGATACCAAAGAACAAATTGATGAGGACAATATTTTACGCCATGTTACCCATCAAGATTTAAAAAACTTCGGTTTAATTCCTGAGTTAATAGGAAGATTACCTGTATTGACATATTTGGAAAGGTTGGATGAAGATGCATTGGTTGAAATATTGACTAAACCAAAAAATGCTTTGATTAAACAATATAAAGCATTATTTGATATGGAAGGTGTAAAATTGACTATCTCACCTGATTCATTCAAATACATAGCAGAGAAAGCTATTGAGTTCAAATTGGGAGCAAGAGGACTGAGAACTATATTGGAAACTATTTTAACCGATGCTATGTATGAGATACCATCACAAAAAGATGTAAAAGAACTTGTTGTTGATATTGACTACGTAAAGTCAAAAATTGATAATAGTAAACTGGTAAAATTCAAAGCAGCATAAACATTGTACTCACAACAATCTGATAATACCATTGTAGCATTATCCACTCCTCCGGGTTCAGGTGCGATAGGTGTGATAAGACTTTCCGGTAATAAAGCAATCGAAATTACAAATAGCCTTTTTCAAGGTGCAAACCTCGAAAAAGCGACAGGATATACCGTACATTATGGCAAATTAGTTGATGAGAAGAAAAATATCATTGATGAAGTACTCATTACTATTTTCAAAAATCCAAAATCATATACAGGAGAGAATCTGGTTGAAATTTCTTGTCACGGATCATCATATATAATCAATGAAATAATAAGATTATTTTTAAGAAATGGTGTAAAACTGGCACAAGCCGGTGAATTCACAATGCGTGCTTTTATGAATGGCAAAATGGATTTATCTCAGGCAGAAGCAGTAGCAGATTTGATTGCATCAAAGACCAAAATATCACATGATATAGCGCTCAAACAACTGAAAGGAGGATTTTCATCAGAAATAAAAAAACTTAGACAGAAACTCGTAGATTTTGCTTCACTAATAGAATTGGAATTGGATTTTAGCGAGGAAGATGTAGAATTTGCTGATAGAACACAGTTAAAAACCTTAGTAAAAGAAATATTGAATCTGGTATCCGGTCTGATAGAATCTTATAAATACGGAAATGTTTTAAAAAACGGTGTGCCAACTGTGATTGTCGGCAGACCAAATGCAGGCAAATCTACATTACTAAATGCTCTTTTGAATGAAGAAAGGGCAATCGTATCTGAAATTGAGGGTACAACCAGAGATACAATCGAGGAAGAGCTAAATATAAACGGCATAATTTTTAGATTTATAGATACCGCAGGAATTAGGGAGGCAAAAGACAGCATCGAAAGTATTGGTATACAAAAGACTATGCAAAAAATTAAAGATTCTTCATTGGTTATTTATATATACGATTCAAATCTATTAACCAAAGGTGAGGTAACCAAAGACCTAGAAGAACTAAATACAGGTACTACCCCCACCCTGGTTGTGGCAAATAAGATTGATCTTTCTGATAATATCAAAACCATTTCCGAAAAACATCTAAAAATTTCTGCCAAAGATAAAGATAATATCAAAGAATTAAAAACAAAAATATTTGAATCCTCAATCACTAACGACATTGATATGTCAGGTATATTTGTCACCAATGAAAGACATCTTAATCTATTGAAAGAAGCAGAATCAAACCTACAAAATGTCATATTGGGATTGGATACTCAATTGCCTGCTGACCTGATTGCTATGGATATAAGACAAGCAAATATTTCTCTTGGTGAGATTACAGGAACAATATCAACCGACGACCTATTGGGCAATATTTTTGGCAAGTTTTGTATCGGAAAGTAATCTTATTATATAAAAACCTAGAAATGACGAAAAAAGAGAAAGCATTGAAAATCGCTAATATATTGGAAGAATTGTATCCAGAAACACCTATTCCATTACAACATAAAGACTCATATACCTTATTGATTGCTGTTCTGCTTTCTGCACAGAGCACGGATAAAAAAGTAAATCAGTACACTCCAATTTTGTTTACTAAAGCTGACAATCCATATGATATGATCAAATTGTCGATTGATGAAATAAGAGAAATTATAAAACCAATCGGGTTATCTCCTCAGAAATCAAAGGCAATATTTAATTTGTCAAAAATATTAATCGAAAAACACAAGGGAAATGTGCCTGACAACTTCAAAGATTTGGAGGCATTGCCGGGGGTCGGTCATAAAACCGCTTCAGTGATTATGTCGCAAGCTTTTGGGCATCCAGCTTTTCCGGTTGATACTCACATACATAGATTGGCGTATAGATGGACTTTGAGTACGGGAAAAAATGTTACAAAAACAGAAGCAGACTTAAAACGCTTGTATCCGAAAGAAATGTGGAATAAACTACATTTGCAAATAATCTTTTTTGGAAGAGAATATTGTCCAGCACGAGGTCACGACCCGCATAAATGTCCAATATGTTCTAAATTCGGGAGGAAAACACTCTTCTAAAAACTTAATTACCCCCTTTTGCTTTCGCCTACAAATGAATCCTTCTTATCTCTAAATAATATATTGAATGTGGTAAGACTACCGTATATTCTTGTGATATATTGGTGTAAATTTACTTTCTCCACTTCTGTAAGATTACTGCTATTTATTCGTTGTTCCATCACTCTAATTCTGTCTCTGACCATTACTATTTTATGAAAAAAAGTTTCAATCGGAATTTCTTTGGATTGAAGGTCTTCATCACCGGGTTTCAATATCATAAGCCCATCATTCCATTTTGCTGCCATCGGAACTTCTTCTGTCACATCGCTCCATTTGCGCAATATCTTCACTAAAGATTTCTCGAATTTATCAAATGATGATATTTCTTCCTCTTCGATAGCTTCGATTATATCCCATGTGCTATAATGCTTTCCTACTTCTTTAATCCCATGTTGTATAAACACTACTTTATAAGCTGCTACATCAAGACCTACTATTACTCCAGCTCCATACGCGGGGTGATTTACCCTTGAACCAACACCCAAAATCTTATTTTCCATATTCTATGATTTTATAACTGCTTCCTTAAATTTTTTGACAATATCTTTGCCATCTCCGAAGCATACCTTTTCCTTGTATGTGAGGTCAAACCGGCATTAAAGAAAATAGCTCCTACATAATCTTGATTAATTTTCCAAAAGACTTTTTTCAAATCATCATTGTATGCGACTTCTTTATCAAATCCGTCAATTGATTTGTACCTATAAGGCTTTCCACTGTCCGGATACCTTATATCCCCTGAAGTCTTTTTTGCATCCAAAAAGGAATGAGCCCAATCCTCAAATTCTCCCGGCAGGGGATCTGTTTGGACGACCAAGAACATACTTCTTTGACTACCATTATCCACATTCTCCCATCTCACAAAACAAGATCTGGAAAAAGTACCGGAGGCCGGTAAATTTTTAATAGATATTTTATCAGAAGACACCTCCAATATATCCGCAAGCTCATCGACATTGATTAATGTACAGGGATTAAACAATTTTGCAACATTTTGTTGAGACTCATCTTCAACAGGTTCTGATTTAGGTTCAACTTTCGTAATTGGTTCGTCTTTTTTTACATTTTCAACTTTTACGTCATTCTTACAGGAAATGAAAAGAAAAAGTCCTAAAAACAAAATAATGTATTTATTCATTTTCATATTTTTTACAGTTTTCTCAAAACAACAATGCAAGAAACGATTTTTATCTTAAATTTAGTTTATTTTCTCTGAAATTTCTTTCAAATTTTTATAAACTTTTTGGGTAGGTAGTCCAACTATATTAGTATATGAACCAACTATCTTTGATATTTTGCACAGTCCAATCCATTCTTGGATAGCATAAGCTCCTGCTTTATCCAAAATCTCATAATTATCAATGTAATATTTAATTTCTTGCTTATCGATTTGATCAAAATAAACTTCTGAGATATCTGAAAAACATCTTTTCCCTTCTCCAAATCCAATACATACCCCAGTTATAACTCTATGTTTATTTCCTGATAAATCAGCTAAATATTTCATGGCTTCATCTTTATCATTTGGTTTTCCCAAAACCACTCCATTTTTTACCACTATGGTATCCGCAGTAATGACAATCTCATTTTTTATTTCATATTGTTCATAAAAAGATTCCAGCTTTTTATTTGATATAAATTCTGCTATGTCATTTACTTCACAGTTATCTGGAAAAGATTCATCCACTTGTACCTTGACTACTTTCACATCATATCCCATTTGTTCTAATAACTCTTTTCTGCGAGGAGAACCGGAAGCAAGTATTATTTTCACTCTATTCATTTATTAACTATGTTTTTACACAAAATAAAACACTAACATTACAATACCTAATAACATGAAAATTTTTATCAATTTACTCAAATTACCAAAATCCGTTTTGATCTTAGATTTTAACAGAATAAAGACAGTAAACAGCAAAAAAGGTATCACCAAGATATATGTATATAAAACAAAACAATCTTTATCCATATTGATATCCATTCTAGTCCAAAAAACCAATGCGATCAAAATCATTACTGCAATAATCAAAGAAATAATCTTTGAGGCTTTCTCTCCAAAAACCAATGGCATCGTTTTTGCTCCTTCAATCTTATCTCCTTGCATATCCTCAATGTCTTTTACAATCTCCCTATACAAAGAAGTCATAAATGAAAAAAACATAAAACCAAAAAAAACGTTCCTGATATAGTTGTATGACTCATCAGATATACTTTTGAGCAATAGCCCCGAATCATACTCAAAAACCAAGATAATCCCAATTACTCCTGCTGTAAAAATCGATACCAATAAATTGCCAAGAAGCAATACTTTTTTCAATTTATTGGAATAAATAAATAAAAATATCACTGCTAATACATACAAAAACAAATAATAAAATTTATCGATTTTGTAAGCTATATATAATGACAAAATCCATCCAATAATTATTAATA